>Ga0164294_10004645_pt1 | contig 11948 bp, 9 predicted proteins | sample GEODES005metaG_FD_111479 | JGI IMG/M metagenome (GOLD analysis project Ga0164294, IMG submission 111479) | Oligotrophic lake water microbial communities from Sparkling Lake, Wisconsin, USA - GEODES005 metaG | ecosystem: Environmental > Aquatic > Freshwater > Lake | place: USA: Sparkling Lake... | reverse complement strand
ATTGATTTTTAGATTACCAGATCATAAGTGCTAGTATGTCCACTCAACAAGCGGCGGGGGCACACCCTGCAGCTGCTTGATACCCGCTTCGAGCGAGTCGCTGCGCATGAGCGCATGCACCACTGCCGTGCAGAGCGAAACCACTGCGAGCGTCACGGGCTGCAGCACGAGCGGCTCATGAATCAAGTCGGCGGTGCCGTCGCACGCAGCGAGCGCGCCTGCGAACTCCGTGCGGGTAGCGGCAGCGCTGGTGCCTGCTCGAAGCGGGTTGCAGGTCAGAAGCCCGCCCAGGGCGCGCAGCATGTCGCCCCACAGACGATGCAGCGACGTCTGAGTGTCGGAGAGCGTGAAGATGCCGCCGATCTCGCACGACTGCAGCATCATGCAGGCGGCGTCCTGCAGCCTCGACGCAAAAAAGTCGCCCACTACTCGCGAAAACGGCTCGGAGCATGGCGGCTGCGCGCTGAGGCTCAGCGCCGCAACGCGCTGACTGAGCACCGCATGCTCGCTGCTACCCCCGAGCGCCGCCGCCAGTGCGGCGATCTCCGCCGGCGCCGCCGCGGGGAGGTTATCGCCAAGCCGAAGGTCGCCCGTGTGGCACCAGAACTCGCTCAATAGCGCGTGGTCGTAGCGCCGCCCGCGAAGCTCCGACGTGCAAGCGAGCGGCACGCGCAAGCCCGTCAAAGCGTCCGTGGCTTGCACCGCGACAGGCGCCGGCGGCGGCGGAGCAAGCAGGGTGGTAGCCGCCGCATACACGTGCAGCTGACCGAGCGTGCCGCCCAGCATTCGCTCGATCTCGTGCAGCAGCAAGTCGCCAGTCTCCGCCTGCTGAGTGGGCATGTCAGACTCCTGCGTCGTGGACACGGTATCGTCGTCGTCCGAAGGAGCGTCCATTACCGCCGACTTTGTTGTCGCGCCTAGTCGCCGCCACGAGCTGCGTTTGACAACGCGCCACGCAATGAGCGCGTGCCACCAACAAAAGCCCGCATGTCTGCAGTAGAAGGCATCGCTCTGGCGAGGCCGCCAATCGCGTCCAAGCCGGCCCGAGCAGCACTGCACGTGTCTCCGCCGCTGGACGCAGGGAGCGCGTGGCTGCTGGCGGCAGTTGCGGGTGGCGTGCTGCTGCTGTACTCGCTCAGCCGCATCATCTCGCTGCAAAAGCGCGTGCGCGACCTGGAGGCGCGGCCGCCCGTGGACGACATCGTCATGCGCGGCATGATCCGCGTGCAGGTCACGGAGATGGTGCGGGACTTGGAGCAGGCGCTGGCGCGGGCTCGCCCGTTGGCACAGCGCCACGCGGTGGTGCCGGAATCCGCCGCGCCCGCACCGTCACTGCGGGCGGGCCTGGCAGCACCAGCACCAGCTCCCACCGTGAAGGGCGCCGCGCCGCCGCCCGCCGTGACCGCGCAGCCGCCTGCTCTCGACGCCGAGCTGCAGCCCGCGACTGTCGAGATGGCGGCGGAGTCGACGGAGGTGCCCCAGCAGGAAGCTGAGACATCGGCTTCGGCAGCTACTCGCGCAAAGCGCAAGCCCGCGCTCAAGAAGAAGACGTCCGCAGCAGTGGTGGAGCTTGAGTGATGCAAACTTGTCAGCGCATCCAGAATCTGCGCGACTGCGGGTCGAGTCCCAGCTGGCGCACACTGCGCGCCTGGTACAGATGGCTCGTGCACTCAAAGAACGCGTCCACGAAGGCTTCGCCGATGCCACCCAGCGACAGCAGCGCATCGCGCTCGCTTGCGCGCACGCGGTCCATGGCGCCCTGCAGCCGCTTCAGGCGTCGCTGCTGGTCTCCCAGCCTGCGGCGTCGCAGCTGCGTGAGCGCGTCGCGCAGCGCCGCTGCCCGCGCGACCTTGAGTGCCTCGCAGTGCCTGTTGTAGTCGGCCAGCTCCAGGTTCAGCTGTGCGCGCGCAAGTCGCACGCTGGGGCTGGAGCCGCGGAGCCGCGTGAGCTGCGCGTCGAGCACGCGCAGCGCGGCCTCTTCGTCGTCGCTGAGCTCCGTGTCCTCCGTGGCATCGTCGGGAGCCGCCGCTGCGCCGTTGAGCGGGTCCCTGCACAGCGGGCAGCCAAGGCCCTGCCGAAAGCCCGCCATCGCGCACGCCGCATGCAGCGCGTGGCCGCAGCGCAGCCTCAGGCAGCTGCCGTCGTCGGCGTCGATCGTGTCGTCGCACGATGCACTGCTGGTCGGTGTCTTGAATGTCACGGTGCAAATGCGCTCCATGCAGATGGCGCACTCAGCGGACATGTTTGTGTAGGGTTTTGATCAAGCATAAAAATCAATCAACGGTTGCACTCAAACGCGCGAGATTACCACACCGAGTTGGGCTGCAGGCCCATGTTCTTGTGCGCCTGCAACAGCAGCTTGCAGTCCACAGACTGCGCGCGCAGGCTGCCCAGCGCGTGCTGGATCTCCAGCTCCTCGTGCTGCACGCGCGCCATCGTCTGCTCCTCGACGGTGCGCAGCTCCAGGCGCTCTGTGATGGCCTGGTTGAAACGCTCGCGCCAGCTGCGCTCCAGCGCCTCCACCTCGTCCATGAGCCGCACCAGCCGCGCAGACACCTCGCGCTGCACGCGCGCGGAGCCAGACGTCTCCTGGAAGTTGCGGTACGCCTTGCGCGCCTTGAACACCGCCTGCGTCGCGTCGTTGAGGCGCCGTACCGCGGCGGGGTACTCGGCGCTGCGCGCGCGGGCCAGCTCGCCCGCCAGCTGGATGACCGCCGCGTGCGACTCGCTGCCCACCGCGCGCGCCTCGTCGCGCCGGCTGCGCAGCGCCTTGATGCGCTCAAACACGTCGCCGATGTGCGCGACCGCCTGCGCGCGGGCCTCCTCCGTGAGCGCGATCTGCGCGCGCATCGTGGGCTCCTGCTGCTGCACCTCCACCTCCGCGGACGCGTAGATGTGCCGGCGCTCCTCGTTCAGGCGCGCCTGCAGCTGCCTGTGCTGCGCGACCTCCTGCCGCAGCCGCTCGACCATCTCCGGCGCGATGTCCGACACGAACGTCTCGAAGTGCACGCTGCGCTGCGACGGCGGCAGCTCCGCGTGCGAGCAGTAGCGCCGCGCGCGGCCCATGAGCTGCTTCGTCTTCACGGCGGACTCCAGCGGCTCCACCGCCAGCACGCGGCGCGTGGTCTTCAGGTCCAGGCTCTCCAGCCCCAAGTTTGTCGCGAGCACCGCGGCGATCAGCTCGCCGTCGCGGTTGAGGAAGTGGTTGAACACTGACGTCACCACCCTGTTGTTGGCGCCGTCCAGCACCACGAAGCGCCGGCCCTTGACGCCCTGCTTCGGGTTGGCGTCGCTCACGGCGGCGTGCGTCAGCGGCACGTCGTTGCCGCCGAGGATCTCGCTGATGCGCGCCGCCACGTCGCCGTCCTCCACGGTGCGCAGCAGCGCCTGCATGTGCTTCGCGGACTCGTACGCGCTGATGACCTTGGCGGCCGTCTGCTCCAGGATCGCGAAGCGGTCCTCGTCGTTGGGCTGCTTCTTCAGCGACGCGAGCTCCACCTGCGCCAGCACCAGCATCTCGCGCAGCGCCTGCACGCTGCGCGGCGTGCCCTCGTTGAGCCCGCGCAGCGGGTTGTCGTCGCGCGACTTGGCCTGCGCCAGCTCCGCGAGCGTCGCGGTGACCTGGTCCAGCAGCGCCTTCACGGCGTCACGCTGGCTGTCGACGGAGCCGCTCGTGAGCTGCGTCTCCAGCGCCGCGACCTCCGCGTCCGTGGCCGCCATGTCCGCGCCGCGCCGCAAGAACTCGTTGAGCTTCGCCAGCGTGCCGTACTGCACCTGCCGCCAGCCGTGCTTGTGCTCCGCCAGCAGTCCCAGCCCCTGCGTGGCCTGCGCGTGCCGGCTGTACACGAACGTCTTCATCACGCGGCCCTCCTCGTCGCGCTTGCTCAGCTCCTGTGCGACGCGCTCCAGCTTGGGCGCCATGAGTGGGAACTGCTTCGTGAACACCTCCGCGTCAAACACCCTCGTCGCGCGCAGCACCGCCTTGCGCTCCTCGCTGTCCTCCGAGTGGCGCTGCTGCTGCTGCTGCTGCATGACGGGGTTAACTGACGCCATCAACTCTGCCAGCTGCGCCTCCGACTCGCGCGTGTCACGCTCGAAGCGCGCCTCGTCCTGTTCGTAGCGCGCCGCCGCGAGCCCGTCACCCGCCTGTTCCTCTGCCTCGTCGTCGCGAGCCTCACCGACCGCCGGCAGCGCGGCGTCGGCGGCGGCGGCGCGCTTCCCGCGCCGAGCGCCGCGCGGCTTGGGCGCCTCGGCGGCTTGCGTCGTGCGCAGCTCGGGTGCACCGCCCTTCAGGGGCTCCAGGCCCTGCGGCAGCAGCTGCGCCGCGTCCTGCGGGAGCGTCGACGCCAGCGAGCGGTCAAAGTCCGTCTGAGCGTGGAACACCTGCGCCGCCTGCGTCTCCGTCATGGGCACGCGGTGCGGCTCCTTCATCTGCAGCTCGGGGTAGTCCACGATGTTGCCGGACGAGTCGAAGAAGCTCACGAGCGGCACGAAGCCTTCGGGAGGCTGGTTGCTGCGCCGCAGCAGGCTGCACAGCGTCTCGATCTGCTGCACGCTGTCGCCTGGCGTCGCGGTCAGCAGCACGAGCGTCACGCCGTCTGACGCCGGCGAGCTCAGGAACTCGCGGATGCGCTGCGTGCCAGGCACGTCGTTCGACAGCAGGTTGTGCGCCTCGTCGATGATCATCACCGCGTTGTTGGCCTGCTTCTCGTTGCCCTTGCCGAAGTGCGGCACCGCCTTCGTGGTGCTCACGCCGCCGCGCGCGGTGGCGCCCTTGGGCAGCTCTGTGGGCGTCGTACACATGGCGTCCACAGGGGCCTCGGCGCTCGCGTCGATGAACTCGGCCAGCTGCTCGTACGTGAGCGCCTTCAGGCGGCTGGACACGTTGGCGGGGTTGCCCAGGTACGTCTGGACGCACTTGCTCTCCGCGCGCTTGCCGACGTCCAGCGCGGGGTCGTACGCCACGTCGTCGTTGCCCAGCGTCGTGGGGAACAGCATCGCGGCCAGGCGCGCGTACTCGGAGCGCCCCGTGCCGCCGCCGCACACGTCGTCGTCCGACGCGGCGCGCTTGCCGATCGCGGTGGCCACCGCCATCTTGGAGCACACGTACAGCAGCGGGCGGTCCACCTGGAACCAGAACGCCTGCATGGCCGACACCGACACGGCCGTCTTGCCGCTGCCCGTCGAGTGCGCAATCAGCACGCCCTTGGGCACGAGCGTCGCGTCGAAGCTGACGTCCTTGCCGCGAGGGTTCTCAAACCCCGTGTACGCCTCGTCCGCCGGCCTGTAGCTGCCGCTGGCGCTCTTGGCGAGGAACTCCAGCATGCGCGGCTCGCAGTCGGAGCGCATGCCCGTCGCCAGCGCGCGCAGGATCTGCCACGCGCCGCGCTGGTGCAGGCGCATGCCGCTCGGCAGCGCCTGCTGGTCCGACGCGCCGCTGCCCGCCAGGCCCTCGTGCTGCCCGCGCTCGTGCGGCGTGTACAACACGCACGACATGGGCGGCAGCTTGCTGCTGTCGATCTCTGCCGAGTAGTCGTGGTGCCGGAAGTGCTTCGACTCGTCCACGCCGAACGGCGGCATGTTGTGTCCGCGCATGAAGCGGTCCAGCTTCTCCTGCGCTGCCAGGTCGTCCAGCGGCGCGTCACCGACGCCCGCGCGCAGCACCTCCACCAGCTCCCACGGCACGTCCACGCGGTCGAGCGCGTTGGACGTCGTGAAGTACTGCGGCGGCTTGTAGTCGTGCAGGTTCTCGATGGGCGGCAGCTCGGGCGGCGGCTCGCTGCGCGCGTCGGAGCCCTCGATCACGACGATGCGCGGCTCAAACGCCGGCCGCGCGGGCGCCGTGGCCTTGGACGCTGACTGCGCCTGCAGCTGGCGGCGCTTCTCCTTCGCGGCGAGCAGCGCGGACGATTCGCGCGGCGGCATCGGGTGGGCTTTATTAGGTAGCGCGGCGGCGGCGCCTACGGGCACGCAGTCCGCGAACGAGAGCGGCACGTTGGCGTCGCCCGTGGCGTTGCTGGCGCTCCCGCGCACGTAGCGCGCGCCTGGGCTCTGCGAGTTGCAGTACACGTCACGCCACGCGAGCTCGTTTAGCGGCCGCGCCGCAAACTCGTGGCTGGCGGCCGTTTATCTACTACTGCGGCGCGCCGCCCAGCGCGCAGCACGCCGCGGGAATCCACGAGACGGCAACGTCCCTGTTCATGCCAGGGGCCGGCGCGAACGGCGTGGGCGGCAGCGGGAGCAGCATGCACTCGGCCACGCTGCGCAGGCGGAGCGCGCCGCGCTCGGCGTCCGGCACCGTGCTGCACCACCACGTGCGAAGCTGCCCGCGCCTCGTGGGCCACACCAGCCGCGGTGGCGCGTGCGCGAGCACCGCCTGGTACACCGCCAGCGTCAGCTGCGCGTCGCGCTGCACGTGCTGCAGCACGCGCTCGTGCTGGCCCGCGAGCCACATGCTGGGCGCGTCCGCCGACGCGCCGCTGCACTTGCGGCCCTGCCGCATGCCCTGCGCCGCGGCGTCCAGCCCCATCATCATGCCCGTGTCCGTGGCCGACGCGATCGGGATGTCCACGTGGCCGCCTACGAGCTGCAGACACTTGAGCTGCCGCAGCGCGTCGCCGTCCAGCGCCGCGTGCAGCGCGCGGAAGTCCACGGCGGTGCCGCCCCACGACACAATCAGCGCGTGCCGCTCGGCGTGGCGCCACAGGTCGTCGATCAGGCGCGCGGCGTCGACGCACGCCATGCGTGCCGCCGGCGCGCCGTCGGCGCCGCGCGTGAAGTAATACCGCGCGCCCTCGGCGGCGCTGAACACGGCGGCGCACGTGATGTGCGGCGCGCCCTCCGCGGACCACGGCGACACGAGCGCGCCTGCGGGCGCCGCGTCCGGCACGAGGCGGTCCAGCTCCACGTCAAACGCGATCGCGTAGCTCATTTGCTTGTGCTGCGCGTCCGCCGGCGCCCGCCGCTGCGATCAACCCTCAACGAGCCGCCCCGCAGCAGCAGGTCAGCTATCATCGCCTCCTTCTCGGTTCCCGTCAGCTCGTCGTCATTAGCGACCTCAGCCACGTCCGCTGCACGCGCCTGCGTGTCCTCGCCAAAGGCGGCCATTTGTATGACGCGACGGCTGGTTACAACCTGGTTCTCAAGATTCTTGAGCACGCCGTGCCGTAGTTGCGTCGGCAGCTTGTGCGTTTCCATGGAGAGAACGGCCGTCCCGTGATCCACCGTGCTAAACGGCCGGCGCCTGCCGTTCAGCGCAGCAGCCTGCTCTTGCGACATGAGCGGGCGTGCATAGATGCGCTTCTTTCCGAACTGATTGCTCGTGCCACCTGCTGCTCCAGCGTCGATGCGTACGCGTTTGCGCGGGTTCTCCTGCGCACACGTTGCGGCGAGCAGCTCCACCGCGTCGCCGCTGCGCTCAGCAGAGCGCAGCGCTGCCGCCGCGAGGTGATCCAGCGGAAACATGCGGTGGTGCAGCCCAATCGCCGCTTTCGCCACCTCGCGCGGATCGCTGCGCTTTTGCGCGTCCACTGCGTGCACCACGCGCGCCGCGGTCGACCACACGGGCATCTCGCGCGACTCTCGCAGCCCGCAGTACCGCAGAAACGCGTCAATCTGGGCGGCGTCGTTGTGAATCGTAGCGGGGGGCGGGCTGGCCGACTCGCTGGCGCCATTTGTTGCACGAAACAGCGCATCGATCTCACCCATGCTGGTCCTGACCAAGCTCGCGATGCGCTCCGGCGAGTCGCGGTCCTTTGGCTCAACGTTGTGCATCAGGAAGTCGTACGCCTCCTCACAGAGCTCCGACGTGACATCCACGGGCGCCTGCACGCCGATGAAGCGCAGGTACGTTGTCGCCTGCAGCAGTGTACGCAGCTCCGTCATTTGTTACTGTTCACGCCGCCGCAGCGCGAGTAAAGGCATGGCTCTGTTCCCTATAACTATGAGGTAATGGTTCCGACTTGGTGCCAACTGTGCGCGTGCCGCTGCCGAGACTTGCGACGCAGAGCAAGGTTGTATGAATCGTTCATGATAGGTACCCAGCCGCGCTGGCATGAAATCGAGGAGTTATGTTTACGCATTTAACAGCCTACGAACAAACAAAGTTTCTTGATGGCGCAGCTGGAGATCGAGGTGACGGCGTGGGACCCCACGACACTCGAGCCAGATTGCACGCTGCTGATTGTGGCAAAACGTAACGCGGGCAAGAGCGTCCTCATGCGCGACATCTTCTACCACATGCGCAACAAACTGGATCTCGTGGTGGGCATGTCGCCCAGCGAGCCAGCAAACCATTCACTCGAGATGTTCATTCCCAAGGCGCTCATCTTCCCGTGCTTCTCAGACGACAAGCTGTCGCACCTGCTGGAGTGGCAGCGCCGCTGCGTCGCAAACGACAAGGCCATGAAGCTGGGGTTTGTGATGGACGACTGCATGTCTGAGCAGACCGCAGGCGCGGGCGGCAAGAAGAAGAAGGTCATGGGCAGCAGCGACATCAACAAGGTGTTCAAGATGGGGCGCCACCTGAAGCTGTTCTACGTGAACCTGATGCAGTACATCAAGGACGCACCGCCAGACATCCGCGGCAACGTGGACTACCTGTTTGTGTTCAACACACCCTCCAACAGCGAGCGCGAGAAGCTGTACAAGGACTACTTTGGCATGTTCAAGAGCTTCCGCGACTTTTGCAGAGTGTTCGACGTGTGCGCGACGGGCTACGACTGCCTGGTGCTGAACATGCGAAACACGGGCACGCCCAGCATCCACTACTACCGCGCCAGCTACCGAACGCACCCGTTTCGAGTGGGCAGGGCGGTCTTCCAGCAGCTGTCTCAATACTACTACGAGGACCGCGCCGACTACGACATGGACCCGTCAAAGGTGCTCGGCGTGCGCAGCGACGCGTTTGGCGCCCCACTGGATACCGACGATGAGCCTGCCCGCTCAAGACGAACGGGCGAGATCAGCGTCATCAAGCGTTGACGTGGCCGCGCAGCGGCGGCGCTGAGCGCAAAAAACAAGGATGACCGCACGCGTCCGCGTCATGCACTTCACCGCAGATCCCGCGTCGCGAAAAACGGCGCCTGGCGAGCTCTCAAGTTTGCCGTGCCTGCTGTCGCGACTGCGCGCGAGCCCTGGCGACCCCGACAAGCCGCTGCGGCTGCTCGTGGACGACGCGCGTGGCGGCGCGATGATTGTGAAGTATGGGCTGGCGGATAGCCCCTCCCGACTGAGCTGCGTGCAGGACGAGCTCTGCAACCTGCGCGAAGTCCTTGCAGCACGGACGCCGCATCTCGTGCAGCTGCTGTGGGGCGGCGAGCACGTGGAGCCGCACCAGCCGCGCGCGTCGTGCGTCGCGTGCGTCGAGTACATCCCGCCGCTGCGGGCGGGCGTGAGCACGCTGCGCGACCTGGCGGCGCACGCGGGAACGCCGCAGGGCGACGTCGAGTGGCGGCTGGCCCTTTTTCAGACGCTCTTCTCGCTTGCGGCGCTACAGCAGGCGTTTCCGGGGTTCCGCCACAACGACTTCAAGGCCGACAACGTGATGGTCACAATGCCACCGCCTGGCAGCGCTGCGATCAGCTATGGCGTAGACGCGCGGCACTGTGAGACGTTGCCGGCGCCGCTGCGCGTGCTGCGCACGTGGGGTGCGCAGCGCGCAAGCGTGTGGGCGAAGTTGATCGACTTTGAGCTGGCATGCACCCCCGACGGCGCTCGCGTGCGCAGCCGTACCGTCATGCGCGTGACGGAAGCTGATGAGCTGGCGCGCGACTACGGGCTGGATGCGCTGCGGTGCGATGCGTTCGACGTGCACCTGCTGGCATTCGACGTGCTGCGAGGCTCGCTAGGTGGTCAGCGCAGCCAGGCCGCGTTTCGTGCGTTTGTGTGCGCATTCATTCCTGAGCGGCTGATGCACCCCGCAAACTTGACGCCGCAGTTTCGTCTGCGCACTCAAGACCAGCGAGCGTTGCAGGCGGCGCTGGGGCCGCATGTGCTGCTGCGCATGCTGGCGCATCCGTACTTTCATCACCTGCGCACGCCCGACGCGCGCTCCGCAGACTTCATGCTGCCGTGGAGATGAGCCGTGTCATGGCAGCTCCAGCTCCTCTTGGGGGTCCGTCTCGCCGTGCGCCAGCAGCCCGTTGTGCTTGTGCGCCAGACGCGGCAGGAAGCGCGCGAAAAACCACTCGCGCAGCCGCGGCAGCAGCTGGTCGTCGTAGTAGCGCGCGTCGTACGCGTGCAGTGTGATCCACGTTTGGTGAGGCTGCCACGCCACGAACCAGCAACGCTCCAGTCGCCAGCGGTGCGCGTTGAGGTGCCCCATGATGCCTTGGATTTGCGCGTAGTAGTAGCGCGGCGTGTTAGCAGGCCACTTGGCGTAGGGATGACCGCGCGTGTTGCGCAGTAGCGCGGGACATTTGAACTCCACCAGCTCCTGAACATGCTCACCGCGCTCGTCGGTGTACTCGACAATGCCGTCAGGCGACACGGCGATCCACGGAGCGTCCGAGAACTTGAGCAGGTTCTCCTCGCGAAGACGGAACTCGCCCGACAGCCCGCGCGCGCGCAAGTGCGCTCCGAACCAGCCACAGAACGCCTCCGCCGCGTGCGGCTCGTGCTCGTTGCCCCATTCCGTCATGGCATTGCCGCGAAACGTGCTCCACAGCTTTTCGCCCACCAGCGCGTCTGGCGACTGGTAAGGCGACTCGCCCGCAGCGGCACCAAACTGCGACGCCGTGATGCATGTGGAGCGCGCAAGCAGCCACGCCGGCGAGCGCTGCGGCGCAGCCAGCTCCGCAGCGCACTGCTCCGGCGTGCGCGAGACAAAGCGCGCAAAGTACTCACTGGGCTTTAAGCGCAGCGCGATCGGCAGCGCCGCCGGCCGAGGCGCCTCGTACGTGACTGACGATGCACTACTAGTGGACGACGCGTCAGACGAGTCTTCTTCTGGCGTAAAAAGCTTCACGCGTGAGAAGGCAAAGTGCGCGTCGCTGTTTTTTAGGCATGCTGTTTCGCCAACGCCCAGCAGCAGCCGCGGCGGCGGTTCGGGTGCTGCTGGAAGCTGCGCAGATAGCGCGCCCACACCCAGTGTGGCTGCCCACGTGTCTGCCGAAATACTCGCGAGCTCTGAGGCGGAAAAAACGTCCATTGTCTGGGCCAAGTTACAGGGCATGCAAATTTGCATGGCACTGCGCACACGTGCTGTTAGAAGCGTAAGGAGCCGCGCGGGGGAGTATACTCGGCCCCCCTTATCAGACCATGCAAATTTGTTTCCCCTTGCCCACCTTCAACTCTTCCCCACAGCGTGCCATATTAGGACATATATTCAACTCTCTGGGTGAGCTTGCTGCACACTTACGACGTACGGGCCGCCTGGCAGGGCCGCTGAGATCGTTCGACGCGGGGTCGGCTCAGACGCCTCGGGTGCGCTCCTCGCGGACCTTCTCGCCCCTCGCGGGAGCGCCTTCGCGCCCTCGCGGTCGCGCCCTCGCGGGAGCGCGGGAGCGCGGGAGCTCCCTCACGGGAGCGGCTTCCCGCAAGCAGGGTGGTTCACAGTTTTCTCTCCTCTCTTCCCCGCAGCGCGCTCAGGTTTCGACACCTCAAGAATGGTGGTACGTGGCGCGCACACGCTGCAGACCGCCGCGATTCTCCCAGCTTGCACGCTGGGCTTTGCATTACTCGGACCCCGATGCTTACGCTCGCGCTTGACACACCGACGTGACACGCGTGCGCTTTCCCACACGCAGATGAGCAGCGAGACCGTCGAGGCGCCTTCTGACTACAAGCTCACCCCGTCCTCAGGAATGCCACCCATCCCAGACTTCAAGCGATGCCTGGAACCTACTTACTCCTACACTAAAACCGTCACTACTAGCGACAACCTGCGCATCTTTGCGGCGTTCAAGCCCGACACGCGTAAGAGCAACGAGACCGTCGAGGCGCCTTCT
>Ga0164294_10004643_pt1 | contig 11954 bp, 10 predicted proteins | sample GEODES005metaG_FD_111479 | JGI IMG/M metagenome (GOLD analysis project Ga0164294, IMG submission 111479) | Oligotrophic lake water microbial communities from Sparkling Lake, Wisconsin, USA - GEODES005 metaG | ecosystem: Environmental > Aquatic > Freshwater > Lake | place: USA: Sparkling Lake... | reverse complement strand
TACAAGCGACTGTGAAAATGCAGCGAGACCACAACCTGGCACAGTAATCCACATGGATGGTCCGAGAGTTAGACCTAATATCCCTAAAGCCATGATGGGAATAGATAATCTCATTATTTTTTCACGGCTAATTTTTTTCACAAGGCTTACTGCAAGGTGAGCGCCAAGCACTGCGCCAATTCCTACAGAAATGCTATGCATGCTGGCAAGTGTTCTGCTAATTCCAAAATCAATACGAATCAGCGGTATCGCACTACCTGCGGCCCACAGTAGATAAGAACCAAATGCTGCTTGAAAAACAATTGCTTCAAACGTACTTGGCCTACGCATCACGCTCTTGACTATAATCTAAATTGATAAGAATCAAAATCCAGGTATGTAGGGGAATCGTCCTTCTAATTCTGGGTCCACAAATGTGATAAAGCGTTTGATGTATAGCAATTCACCTGAAGGGTGAACTCCAAATTTTTCGTAACCTGTAGATTCATAGAGATATTGACCTCTGGTGTTATCTCTTGCAGTTATAAGCATTACTCCGCCTTTGCCATTTTCTTCGGCCCAGTGATTTGCATGTTCGACAAGTTTCTTACCAATACCTTGTCCCTTTCTATCTTCGCGCACTGCTACTCCTAGCCACGGGAGGGTGGTATCTATATCCCAGAGGAATACATAGCCCAGCATCTTTCCATCTTCCTCTGCTAACCAGCGAATAATTGATTTATTCTTCTCTGTTACAAATTTCACCGCAAAGTTACGATTAACGTCATTCTGATTAAAGAAAGTAATGCTCTCCTTGCCCATTTGATCAAAAAAGTCATGAATCATCGGTAGATCAGCCGGTAGGAATTCACGAATTTTCATTAGAGTAAATGTATCCAATCTAATAAAGAGATTGTGTTATTCAATCTAACTATTTCTCAATTGTTTTCGCAATTGTTTTCTCAATTGTTTTCTCAAACTGATCAAGCCCTAAGCCCGTTAAGTCAGCAAACTTTCCTAGCGCTTCGGCTTCTTGTAGTCTCCAAATCACTCTCAAACCTTGAAGACTTTCCGGACCACTTGTTAGTGGTTCAAGTGATTGATCTATGCAATCTACGAAATGAATTAGTTCTCCTTGCAGATGCTTTGACTCTCTATCGGTTTGTAAAATTATTTCAGCCTTCGATGGATCGGGTGAAACTGTTCCACCAATCCCACCCTTCGGTGGTTCACCTTCAAATCCATGGTGGGCATATAAAACTCCGGCAGTGATATCAACTTCAAGCATGCCTTTTTCACAATGTGCATGGATTGCATAACCATGTCTAGTAGCTCTAGCTCCCCAAGTTCCAAAATGATGGCCCAGCGCACCTGACTCGAAAGCGATCACGGCATCGCTAGTTCCTTCGCGCTCCATCCATGGCGTTCCCAATCGCGTTCCCATATGAATTCCAGTAGTTGGACGTCCAAGAAACCAGAGCAACAGATCTATGTAATGGCAGCCATGGCTAAAAAATTGGCCACCGCCAAGTTGTTTAGCAGACCTTAACCAATGTCCGACTGGCGCCTGAGTTAATTGTTCGGTAAAGATTCCAATATGAAAAACTTTTCCTAAATATTCCTCATCGAGTAGTGATTTAAGTCTGACAATTAGGGGGTGGTATCGCATCGGATATGCAGTCATTAAGGTTTTGCCAGCTTCTTCTGCCTCGTTTATTAGGTCCAAACATTCAAATTCACTAATGGCCATTGGCTTCTCCATTAGTACGTGCTTTCTTGCTTTTAAAGCCGCGATTCCTATTTCATGATGCAAATCGTGAGGCGTTGCAATTAGAACTGCATCAACATGAGGAAAGATATCTCGGTACTCTTTAAATGCATGGTCAGCGCCTAAAATTTCTGCGGCGTTTTTTGCACGCTCAAAATCTATATCGGCAGTTGCAGTGACTGTGACTTTATCTTGTAAATCTTGAAAAATTTGTTGATGCGATTTTTGCATATCGCCGCAGCCAATAATTCCTAACCTAATTTTTGATAGTGGTGATAATTCTTTAGCCAAGAGAATTACTCACCAGATTGACCAGCCACCATCTACGACAATGCTCTGCCCAGTAACGAAGGATGATCCTGGCGCAGCCAAGTAGAGGAGAGCAGTTCGTAATTCAGTGTTTGTTCCAATTCTGCGCATGGGCGTGGCTCCAGAGAGGGCATCTAGCAACGGTCCAGGTTTAAAAACTTCATGATTTGCTGGCGAATCAAAGAAGCCCGGACAAATTGCATTTACCGTAACGCCGGTGTCTGCAACTTGAGTTGATAAAAATCTTGTTAAACCAATCAGTCCATGTTTACTTGCAAAATATGAAGGCATGTCCACGCCTAATCCTGGAAAGAGTTTTGCATCCAAAGACCCAATTCCACAGATAGAAGCTATGTTAATTACTCTTCCCCATCTGTTTTCAATCATTCCCGGTAAGAACTTTTGAGAAAGCCAGAAAGGCGCCTCTAAGTTAAGGATCATGATTCGGCGCCATTCTTCAGATTGTTCTAAGTCCCACTTGGCGCGGTGAGATAAACCTGCGTTGTTTACTAATATGTCAATTGCGCCAAGGTCAGTTGCTAATTGGGAGACTTGATCTTGATCGGTAACGTCACACACCATGGATGAGATGCCAGAGTATCGCTCTGATAATTCTTTAACCGCTAAGTCGAGCGAATCTTTTCTGCGACCACAAATTACAACTTCTGCACCAGCGTCTAGTAGCGCTTCAGCAAACTGTCTTCCCAGCCCATCGCTTCCGCCAGTGACTAAGGCTCTGCGCTTTGATAAATCAAAATCAGTAATCGCCATAACTAATTACTCCTACTCAAAATAAAATCATCAAATATTCTTCAGTATTCGAACACTATGCCTTACTATGTCTAAAATTCAATACTTTAAGAAACTTTAGAAAAAGGGAGTTCCACATGCTGAAATCTTTATCCCTAGAGGGTAGCCGCGCTTTGGTTACAGGGTCTGGTTCAGGTATTGGGCGTCAGATTGCGCAAGGGTTCGCTGAAGCGGGCGCAGATCTAATTCTTGTTGGGCGGCGTGAAGAAGCACTCAAACAAACAGCCGAGATTTTAAAAAAATACAGTGATTTAACTCCAACGATTATCGCAGCCGACATCACGACAACTTCAGGATTAGAAAAAATTGCAAATGATGCTGGGCAAGTTGACGTTCTTTGCAACAATGCTGGAGCATCAGATTATGGCCCTTGGCAAAGTATCTCAATTGAAAAATGGCGAAATACCTTTGCGGTAAATGTGGAAGCGCCATTTAGACTCTGCCAAATATTTGCTCCACCTATGATGGAACGAAAGTACGGAAGAATAATTAATATTGGATCTGTCTACGGCGTGATGGGCGGAAATCCTGCGCTATATCCCGGGATGGATTGGGACATCGCACCTTATTTCGCAAGCAAACATGCAGTTCACGGAATCACCCATTATTTAGCACCCCGATTGGCCATGTTCGGAACAACGATCAATACCCTTTCGCCTGGTGGTTTTGCAGGATCTGAGATGAACGAGAAGGCAGGGGCCGGCTCTAGTGAAATGCTTGAAGCGTTTTACAACGCGGTTCCGATGCGCCGACTCGGTGGCAGCGATGACATATCAGCAGCAGCCGTATTTTTAGCATCCCTTGGCTCCAAATACATGACGGGACAGAACGTCATTGTGGATGGCGGTTGGAGCTCTTGGTGAGTCAAATTTGCCGTTTATAACAATTTATTTACCTGCGGAATGCTTGCCAATACACACCTAAGTGTGGTGAAGTTCTATCACCAAGTGCTGGCCTTCTTTGCTGAGGGCTTGTGCTACAAACCTAGTTAGGAGTTGCAAAAGATGTTAAAGAGAAAGCTTTCTCTTATTTCAACTGCAGCAGTGATAGGCCTTAGTGCTTCAATGGCGCTAACCATTTCTCCTGCTCATGCTGAAGATGTTCGTCTTAAGTTAGTCATGGCATCGTATACCGATGACATGTTGCCATATTACACAGACTTGATTAAACGATTTGAAGCTGCAAACGCAGGCATCAAAGTTGATCTCGACGTAGTTGCATGGCCAGAAATTGGACAAAAAGTAAAGACACTCATTGCTTCAGGTCAATCCCCAGACATTGTTAACAATGATGAATTTGCTGGAGAAGCAGCAGATGGACTTCTTTACCCTGCTAACAAAATTGTTAGCGCAGCAACGCTAGCCGATATTATTCCTGCATTTAGAAATAACTCTAAATACAATGGTGTTGAATATGCAGTGCCTGATCTAGCTTCAGCTAGAGCATTCTTCTACAACAAGACAATTCTGAACGGTGCAGGAGTCACAAAGCCACCTGCAACTTGGACAGAACTTAAGGCTGCAGCAATCAAAATCAAAGCCAAGTATCCAGATGTATATCCAATTGGATTACCTCTAGGTGTCGAGGAAGGCCAAGCTGAATTTACAGTTTGGGGTGGCGGAAATGGTGCACGCCTTTACAACGAAAAAACCAAGAAGTACACAATCGATACAAAGGAATACCTAGAAACCCTTACTTTCCTAAAGGGACTTGTTGATTCAAAGTTGACTCAACCAAATCCAGGTAAGACAAATCGTACCGATGGCGCTTGGTCATTATTCGCTAAGGGCAAAGTTGCTATGGTTAATGGCGGCGTATTCTTGCCAGACTGGCTATCGAAGAATGGTGGCGAGAAGATTAAGTGGGGCGCATCAGCTTTCCCACACGCTCCTGGCAAATCAGATATCACCCTTGGCGTGCAGGATTACTTCAAGGGATACAAAGCGAACGGTCGCGAAACAGAAATCCGCAAGTTCTTGGATTTCATTTTCGTACCCGCTAACTACGCAGGCTTCTTGAAGGCTGCTGGCGGATTTATTCCTGCTACAAAATCAGCAGGTAAATTAGCGGAGAAAGATCCGATAATCGGACCTTACATCAAGCTATTGCCTAAGGCTATCTTCTACCCAGGAACTGTTGGTTCATGGTCAGCTTGTAAAGCAGATATCGTCACTCAAATGGGTACAGCAATGCTGAATCCAAAGAAAGCTCTGACTAACATTCAGAAGAAGTGTGATGCTGCAAACGCTGGATAAGTAATTGAAAAACAAGACAAGCAATTGCTGAAAATGCGTTGCTTGTCTTGTTTTTCTTATCTCCAATAAAATAAAGTTTCTAAAAAGTTTCTAAAAAGTTTCTAAAAAGTTTTGTAAGAGTTGATTAAAGCTGGAAGAAGGAAGAACTTGTCCACTAAGACTTTTAAAAAAGGTTCGAGTTTCAGATCTTTGCCTTGGATCGGTCCAGCGCTGCTTCTTATTTTTGTCTTCGTTTTGTGGCCGGTCATAGAGCTCTTTCTCGTATCATTTAGAGAAATCAGTGTAAGTGGGCTTATTAAAGGTTGGGCTGGAGCCGATAACTACAGAGCTCTATTAGATAACAGTGACCTTAGCGGAACCCTCAAGAGAACAGCCATTTGGCTTGTCGTCGTGGTCGCATTAACAATGGCACTTTCACTTCCGTTGGCTCAATTAATGAATGCCAGATTTCGCGGAAGAAGATTTCTTCGCTATTCAGTAATCGTACCTTGGGCCGCATCTCTGGTAATTACTGCTACTTCGTGGAAATGGATTCTCGATCCCTATTTCGGAATCTTTACTCGAATTCTCGTCGACTTACGTATAGCGGACGAGCCAGTGGATTTATTGGGAGATCCAAGGACATCCTTCATAGTTCTGTTAGCAGTCGGGATTACCGTCTCACTCCCTTTCACGAGCTATGTTCTGCTTGCCGGGCTTCAGGCTATACCGAAGGAGATAATGGAGGCTTCACTCGTTGATGGAGCAAGTGCATGGAAGGGTTATTGGGCAATTACATTTCCACTATTGCGCCCAGCATTTCTAGTAGCGGCAGTAATTAATTCAGTTTATGTATTTAACAGTTTTCCTATTATCTGGGTCATGACTAAAGGTGGGCCAGCCTACGAAACAGATACAACTACAACCTTTGCGTACAAGGTTGCTTTTCGCGATCAGGACATAGGGCAGTCTGCGTCCCTAGCGGTTGGTAATTTCTTTGTGATCCTAATTTTTACCATGTTGTTTCTTAAGTTATCTAAATGGAAAGAGTTGGATCAACAATAATCATGACTATTACACAGATAAATAAATCAAGAAAAAAGACAAGTAAAAATTCAAGATTTAAGTCAATTACTCTGTCACTGACTGGAATTACAGTTGCCTTTTTGTTTATCTTTCCTTACGTAGCAATGCTTTCAACCGCTCTAAAGCCGAAGAGTGATATTACCGACATGCCTCCAACTTATTTTCCCAAGTCCTATGAATGGGGTAACTTCATAAAAGTATTCCAAGAGATACCTTTTGGAATGTATATGCGAAATACCTTAATTATTTCGATTGCAACAATGATTATTGGAATTATTGTGGCAGTCCCGGCTGCATATTATGTTGCAAGAAATAATTTTAGACTAAGAACACCATTCTTACTGTTAGTACTTGTAACCCAAATGTTCTCGCCAACTTCCTTGCTAATTGGTATTTATCGTGAGTTGAGCATTTTCAATCTAGTTAACACGTATCAGGGCTTAATTTTGGTTAACGTATCGTTCAATTTGGCTTTTTCAGTTTGGATTTTGTCGAGTTTCTTTAAAAGCATTCCCGTGGAGATTGAAGAGGCGGCTTTCATCGATGGAGCTAGCCGGTTCCAAACATTTAGAAAAATAAGTTTGCCGTTAGCGGCTCCTGGCATAGTCACGACAGCAATCTTTACCTTTATTGCTGCATGGAATGAATATGTTGTTGCCTATACATTAGCTAGTTCACCTGAAAAGCAACCATTCTCAGTAGGGCTTTCGCTGCTGACTGGTTTATACGAAGTCAAATGGAACTTTCTCTTTGCGGGTTCTTTGATCGCAATTATTCCAATAATCATTCTGTTCATTTCTATTGAGAAATACTTGGTGGGTGGCCTTACCGCAGGTAGTGTCAAATAATTCCACAATCAAATCCACGAGAGGAATGTTGGATATGAGAGTAGCAATAGCAGGTTTTCAGCATGAAACTAATTCATTTGCCAAAGTCAAAGCATCTTTAGCCAAGTGGCAAGAAGCGGGAATTCTGCATGGAGACGAAATAATCAAGGAATACAAAGAATCCAAAGCCACAATTGCCGGAATTCTCTCCCGCTTAGAATCTGAAGCCGAAGTTGATTTAGTGCCACTAGTTTTTTCACGACTGATGCCCATGGGACATATGACAGTTGAAGCAACAGATTATTTAGTAAATGAAATTCTGAAATTGATTGAAGAGCAGGGACCTTGGGATATTGTCTTTTTGGCGCAACATGGTGCTGCTGTTTCTGATAAATATAAAGATCCAGATGGCGAATTAGCAGAGCGCGTTAGATCAATCGTGGGGCCGGATGTAATCATTGTTACCAATCTTGATATGCACGCTAATGTTTCTCGAAAATTAGTTTCTAACTCAGATATCGTGAAGGTTTACCAGACTAATCCACACCTAGATACCTTTGAGCGAGCTTTTGAATCGGCAGATCTAGCCGTGAAATACTTTAAAGGCGAGATCAAGCCAACAATGTATTTGTCAACCCCGCCTTTAGTTGTAAACATTTTAAAACAAGGCACTAGTGATAAACCAATGTCCGATCTCTTAAGATTTGCAGAATTAGAGATGAACAATTTGCAAGTGCTATCAGTGAGCGTTGTCGAGGGCTACCCATATTCAGATGTTCCTCAAATGGGAATGACGTTTCTGGCGATAACAAACAATGATGCGGCCCTTGCGGAATCAGTTGCTAATAAAATTGGAATGTATGCATGGAATATGCGAGCTGATTTAAATGGCGTTGCAACATCTACCGAAAAAGCTCTCACTGAGGCAGATAATCAAGGCGAAAAACCGATAGTTTTATTTGATGTTGGTGACAATGTTGGCGCTGGAACGCCAGGGGATTCAACCTTTGTTCTGCATGCTGCCCGCCGACTCGGGATATCTGGAGTTCTGCAGGCACTATGCGATCCCGGTGTCGTAAAACTTTGTGCAAGTTTGGGAGTTGGCGCAAGAGTTGAAGCCGAAGTTGGCGGTAAGTTCGATGACATGCATGGCACCCCATTTCCTATTAAGGGGATTGTCACTGCAATCACTGATGGAACTTATGCCGAAACCAAACCTTCACACGGTGGTTTTCTTTATTACAACGATGGACCAAGCGCCGCAATCAAAACCGATGATGGATACAACATTCTATTAACTTCGTTGCCAGCAATGTCTAGTTCGCTGCTTCAGTTCCGCAATGCAGGCCTAGAGCCTCTTGATCACAAAATCATTGTTGTTAAGGGCGTTCACTCACCGAGACCAGCTTATGAAGCAATTGCTAAGAAAATGTATTGGCTTGATACAGCCGGGGCATCCACAGCAGATTTATCAAACTTTAAATATGCCCATCGACGTGTTCCTATGTATCCATTTGAAGAAGATACAAGTTGGGACGCTAAAGATTAGCGTTTAAAACTTTACCTGGCAGTGCGCTTGTCTGTAAATCTTTCTCAACAACGATTTCTCCATTTACAAAGACGTACTCAATTCCAATCGGTGGTTGTGAAGGATTGAGAAATGAAGCTTGGTCCTTAATCGTCAATGGATTAAAAATTACAATATCAGCTGCCTTTCCAACCTCAATCGAGCCTCTATCGTGAATACCAAAGCGAGATGCTACTTTTCCTGACATTTTAAAGATGACTTCTTCAAAGGACATGTCGCCTAACTCCCTCGACAGATAGCCTAAAGCTCGCACACTTGCTCCAAAAGATCTTGGGTGTGGCAACTTTCCCTTTTGATCAAAGGGGATTGCAGATCCATCAGAACAGATCATCGAATGTTTAGAACGCGCAAAGGTGCGCATATCTTCGTCAGTTCGGTAGAACAGAACCACCATTACTGCATTTCCACCCAAGCGAGATAATTCTAGAACTAGATTTTCAGGAGCGATATTTAACTTTTTAGCGGCAACTTCAATTGAATCACCATTTTCAACACCAAGGAGCCCATTACCTCGAGCAATTACTACACGATCCCACATCCACTTAATCTTGTGCGCAGACCAACCTAGTGATAACTCTTCTGCTGCTCGGTTAAAAGTAGCAGAATCGGAGAGCCGCTCTTTCATTGCTTCAACGCCACCAGCTTGAACCCATTCTGGCAAATACTGAGTAAGAGCCGAACTCGATGCGTTGTATGGATAAACATCAAATGCGACGTCTAAATTTTTTGCCTCTGGTGAATCAAAAAGATCTACCCAATCTTGCGCTCTGCCCCACAAGGATGGGTTGTTTATAGCTGCATGGGAAAACTGAACTCGAACTCCGGTTTCGCGAGCGAGTGCAAAAGCTTCCTTTAAAGGACCTAGAAAAAAGTCATCTCCAAAAATATCGTAGTCACGAGCATGAGATGTGTAAGTTCTTCCAGATTCTTTAATCACGCGGCATAAGTAAATTAATTCGTCGAAAGGTGCATAGCGTGAAGGCACATATGTAAGCCCGGTAGACATCCCAAACGCTCCTTGGTTAAATGAAATCTTAAGAAGTTCACCCATTAGCTCCAAATCTTCGGGCGTTGGTGCACTTTCCAATAGCCCCATACTCGCTATTCGCAAAGTTCCATGTCCAACAAGTGGCGCAATATTTATTGCGATACCTCTTTTGTGAAGAGCTTCTCTATATCCCTCTAAATCAGACCATTCAAGATTGATTTGATCATCTCCGATACCTACTAAAAAATCGGATTGTTGTTGCTTTTTACTTTCGACTATTGGAAAGGCCGAAAACGAACAGTTACCGGTTACTTCGGTGGTAACTCCTTGAAAAACTTTACTCTGACCTCGACCGTCAATAAAAAGACTTACGTCGGAATGAGTATGAACATCGATGAATCCAGGTGCGATTACTAGACCATCTGTATCGATATGCCGGTTAGCGGTGACTGAGGCATCTTCAGTTAAAACAATTGAAACAATTAAGCCATCGCGAATTCCGATAATTCCTGCTTTAGGGGGATTTCCTAATCCGTCATAAATTAGGCCAGAAATTGAGAAATCCAAAGATTCCACAGTCATCGGTTATTTTGCCTTTGCGTTAGAGCGAATAGCTTTTCCTGGAAGGCGAGAAGTTCGTTGACCATTGCTTAAAGTTTTAACGCCATCAATCCAGACTGATTCAAATCCCCGTGCCGCAGTTCGAGGGGACTCGTATGTTGAAAGGTCTAAAACACTTTCTGCATCAAAGAGAACTAAATCGGCTTTAAAGCCGGCTTTAAGTAGGCCTCTATCTTTTAACGAAAGGCGCGCGGCAGATCTACCGGTCATATGCGCAACCGCTTCTTCCATTGAAAAAACTTTTTCTTCTCGGGCATAGTGCCCCAGATAGCGCGCAAAAGTTCCATATGCACGTGGATGTGGCCTGTTGCCCATCAAGATTCCGTCGCTTCCGGCCATATGACGGGGGTGAGCCATAATCGATCGCATATTTCCTTCATGACCCGCAAATATTACGCAAGAGGCCCGAAAATCTTCGCCAACAAGAAAATCTAGATAGAAATTTACTGGATCCTTCCCAGTTATTTTCGCTGCTTCCACTATCGACAGGCCAACTAGTTTCAAACTTTCGGCTCTTTGAACACCAGCAATTTTTATAATTTCCCAGTTCATGGTTCCGCCTTGATTTCCATCGCTACCAGAAACTGTTAATTCATGAATTGCTTTTGCTCTCATTTCCGGTTGCGCTAGGCGAGATCGCATTGCGTCATTACCCCCATCTTGAATCCAAGATGGAAGCATTGCGTGTAGGTAGGTAGATCCAGCTAGATATGGATAGCTATCTAAAGTGACATCGATACCCTCTAATTCAGCGCGAGAAAGTCGATCAAACAAAAGATCTGTTCTATCGTGGTTCACTGGTGCGCTCATATGACAGTGCGTCAAGTGAAGCGCTGCTTTAGATGCTCTTGCTATTTCTATGCAGTCATCCACTGCGGTAAGAAATTGCGCGCCATAATTTCGATGATGAGGTGCGTAGAATCCAGAATACTTCGCAACTACTCGACACAATTCAATTATCTCGGCATCATCGGCATACATAGCGGGTGTGTAAGTTAATCCAGCAGATAACCCAACTGCGCCTTGCTGCATTCCTTGCTCAACTATTTCTGACATTTTGCTAAGTTCTTCTTTGCTCGCTAGACCTGCAACATTGCCTCTAACAAGCATTCGAACACTTCCATGTGGAATTAGATATGCCACATTAACGGGGGCGCCTTGATCAACTATCGATAAATAATCTGCAACTGAACGAAAATTCCAAGATAGGCCTGCGGGTTCACCATTCCAACCGTAAAGTTGTTCGCGAAGAATACTTAACGTCTCTTCGTTTGACGGTACATAACTCAGGCCATCTTGACCTACTACTTCTGTAGTTACGCCCTGAGTGACCTTAGAGAGGTGTTCTTTATCGGTAATAACAGCCAAATCTGAGTGCGAATGAAGATCGATAAACCCAGGAGAAACAGTAAGCCCCGAGCCATCAATAATCTTTCCTTCTTCTTCACCTTTTAGTATGGCTCCGAATTTACTAATTATTCCATCTTTTACAATCAAATCAGAGCGAGTTGATTTAGAACCGGTTCCATCCATCGCGACAGCGCCGCGAATCGTAAAGGTCGAGTCATTCATTATCGCTATTCCGAAGCTTCAATTGTTTTGAGCATAGGAGCAAGTCCGGCAGTAAGTCCACCATCAACAACCATTTCAGTTCCCGTCATCCAATCAGAACGTGAAGAGGCGAGAAAGACAACGGCTTCAGCAATATCAGTTGGTGTACCGATGCGACCGCGTGGATACCAAG
>Ga0164294_10004642_pt1 | contig 11955 bp, 13 predicted proteins | sample GEODES005metaG_FD_111479 | JGI IMG/M metagenome (GOLD analysis project Ga0164294, IMG submission 111479) | Oligotrophic lake water microbial communities from Sparkling Lake, Wisconsin, USA - GEODES005 metaG | ecosystem: Environmental > Aquatic > Freshwater > Lake | place: USA: Sparkling Lake... | reverse complement strand
TTGGTGGTGCGGCATGACACGGGAGTGCAATTTCTTGCCACCCCAGACGCCGTCGCAATGGCGTCCATGTCTTCCTGCAAGGTGGCATGGATGGCTGCGGTCCGTCGCGGACTGCTTGCTTTGACGATGGCACGACGGATGTTGACCAAGAAACATAGGTTTTCCGTGAAGTGATTTTAATTGTGCGCACACGCACACAAACAAACAATGGATGTTTTGGCGCTGGTTCCCCTGCCCGTCCGTGTGTCGCCGGGGCTTTGCAGGCTTGACGCAGAAGGCAGAGTTGCAGGTAGAGGCATTGCAGTGTGTCGAGGTCTGGGTTTACTTGTCATTTCTTCTTGCGATACACTGGACGTGTTTGTGCTGCCCGACGACATTGCGAGAGGCGGTCAGCGTGGTCCAGAACGTGAACTGGTGCCCGTGCGCACCTTGGGCGGCGTCGCCCCCATGGACTTTCGGTTCAGTAACTTTTTTGGGGGAGAGACGGGCTACATGGCCTTTACGGATGGCGGTGTAATGTCCCGCCGCCTTTTGCTTGTTGCTGACTGCGGCAAACGCGACCTTAACACCGTCCACGTCATTGACGTGGTTCATGGAACGCACGTGGGGTACGTGACTGCACCAGGTACCATTGTGTGGCCGCGTGGCGTGGCGACTCGACAATCCCAGGCGGCTGTGAGCTGTTGGGAAGGCACTGGGTCTAATTATGGGCCCGTGGTGCGCGTGTATGAGGGTCGCGATGAATGTACGTGGACGCTAGTGCGCGTGATAGTTGGAGGGTTCAATGGCTTGCGGTTCACCGCGGACGGCTTGAAACTGATAGCAGCGGATTTTGGCAATGACCGCGTGAGCGTATTCTGCGCAGAGGATGGATCTTTCCTCCGGCACATTGCTTCCAGGGTGGTCCCCCTTGATGTTGAGGAGTGCGCGATCGACGGCGATGATGGTAGAGCCGGGGTGGTGGTTTGTCATTCGGGAGGCCTAGTTGCGGTCGTCGATGCGGTGGTGCGCAGGATAGATTTAGATTTCAATTGCCATGCCCTTGCCCGTATCCCAGGTGTTGGTTTGGTGGTGCGGCATGACACGGGAGTGCAATTTTTCGCCACCCCCGACGCTGTTGCGATGGCGTCCATGTCTTTGTGGAAGGTGGCATGGATGACGGCTGTATGTCGTGTTGGTTTTCGTAAAGTGATTTCATAGCACATATCGCTAACGGCGCCAAGAGAACACATGCTTACCACTGCCATCCGTAAATGCAAGAAGTTCAGAGGGTGATGAGCGGATTGGATTCTTGAATTGATTTTTGTTGTGCACACAACACACAAACAAAAATGTATATTTCGGCGCTTGTGTCCCTGCCTGTCCGTGTCCCGCTGGAGCTTTGCATACGTGGTGAAGGAGGCTCGGGTGTAGCAGTGTGTGGAGATATGCTTGTCATCTCGTCTTCCAATACACTGCAAGTGTTTGTGGTACCGAATGACGATCTGGGCACTCTGGTGCACGTTGGCACCTTGGGCAGAGCCGCGTAGCTCGGGGTACATGGCCTTTACGGATGGTTGCGGCGAAGCCACAACCACGCTTCTGTTAGTCACTGACGCCGGCAAAAGTGGCCTGGGCGCCGTTCACGTCTCATGGAACGCACGTGGGCCACGTGGCTGCACCAGGCACCATTGACTTGCCTCGGACCGTGGCGACGCGAAAATCCCTGGCGGCTGTTGTTTGTTTTGATGAGGTGGTGCGCGTGTTTGAGGGGAGCGGCGCGTCGTGGACGCCCGTGCGCGCAATTGCAAGCGGCTGCAATTGGTCCTTTGGCTTACGGTTTACCGCGGATGGCGCGAGACTGGTGGTGGCGGATTACGGCAGGCATTCTCTGAGCATATTCTGCGCAAAAGATGGAGCTTTCCTCCGTCACATGGATCTTCCGCCTGGCGTGTGCGCCAGGGATGTTGAGGAGTGCGATAGTAGTTTAGCCGGGTGGGTCGTGTGCCATTTTGGAGGTTTACTTGCAGTTGCCGACAACAACGCGAACGCGAACGCGGCGACGTGCAGGAGAACTTTAGACTCATTCCATCCCCTTGCTGTTGCCCGGGTGCCCAATCTCGGGTTGGTGGTGCGGCTTCTCACGGGAGAAGTGCGATTTCTCGCCACCCCCGACGCCGTTGCCATGGCTGCCATGTCCTCCTGCAAGGTGGCATGGATGGTGGCTGTCTGTCGCGGTCTTTTTTTGTCCGTGTGATTGCACAAACAAGATGGACATTTTGGCGCTTGTGGCCCTGCCCATCCGCATGTCACCCGAGTTTTGCAAGCTTGACGCTGGCGGCGGAACGGGTCTTGCGGTGTGGCAAGATCTGGGTTTGCTTGTCATTTCTTGTTGCAATACACTGCAAGTGTTTGTGCTGCCTGAGGACATTGTTGCACGTTGCCACGTGCAATCGGAACTGGTGCACGTGCGCACCTTGGGCGGCGTCGCACCCATGGAGTTTCAGTTTAATTATTCCTCGGGTTTCATGGCCTTTGCGGATGGTTGTGGCAACGCCACTTCTGGCCGGTTGCTATTGGTCACTGACTTTGGGAAAAGTGGCTTTGGCGCCGTTCACGTCATCGACGTGCTTCGTGGAACGCACGTGGGGTACGTGGCTGCACCAGGCACCATTATGTGGGCAGCAAGCGTTACGTCACGAAACTCCCTAGCGGCTGTCAGCTGTTGCAATAATAATCGGCCCGTGGTGTGCGTGTTTGAGGGCAGCGACGCCAGTGCGCGTGATTGCTGTCGGTTTCGACTGGCTTCATAACTTGCGGTTCTCCGCGGATGGTTCAAGACTTGTGGGGTGGAATGTAAGCGCTGGGCGCCTGAGCATGTTCTGTGCAAAAGATGGATCTTTCCTCCGTCACATGGCCCTTGTGAAGGACAAGCTGCTGCACGAGTCCCTTGTGGATGTTGAGGAGTGCGAGATTCGCCCGGAGGGCGACGACGGCGGCAGAGCCGGTATGGTGATTTGTCATGCAAGCGGCTTAGTCGCGGTTTCGGGTACGAACGAAAAGAAGGCAACAAGGAGAGATTTGGATTTGAATTGCCATGCGCTGGCCCTGATGCCCGGCCTTGGATTGTTGGTCGTGCGGCATGACACGGGAGTGCAATTTTTCGCCACCCCCGATGCGGTCGCCATGGCGGTCATGTCTCCCTGCAAGGTGGCATGGATGGTGGCCGTGTGTCGCGGATGTTTTCTTTCGTGAAATTCATGTTTTTTTTCCGGCGGTCACACAAACAAAATGGATGTGTTTACGCTGGTGCCCCTGCCCGTCCGCATTTTGCCAGACTTTTGCAAGCGCGACGCACAGGGCAGGCGTGGTGGTATTGGCCTAGCAGTTTGTCGGGACCTGGATTTGCTTGTCATTTCTTGCCTCGATACACTGGAAGTGTTTGCGCTGCCCGATGACATTGCGAGAGGCGATCTGGGTATACCGTGGGAATTGGCGGACGTGCGCACCTTGGGCAGAGCCGCCCCCATGGAGTTTCAGTTTCTTGATTTTGATTCAGGCTACATGGCCTTTACTGATTGTGATGGTGTAACCGGGTTGGTGTTGGTTACCGACGCCGGCAACAGCGCCGTACACGTCATCGATGTGGTTCATGGAACACATGTCGGCTACGTTGCTGCACCAGGCACCATCATGTATCCCTCTGGCGTGGCGACACGAAAATCCCTGGCGGCCGTTAGCTGTTGGGATTCAGGACACGCAGTGCACGCGGTGCGCGTGTTTGAGAACAGCGATGGCAGCGGCGCGACGTGGACGGCAGTGCGCGTGATAGCTCATCATGGTTTAGAAGCCCCCTATGGCTTGCGGTTCACCGCGGATGGTTTGAGACTGGTGGTGACGTGTTTTCTCAGGAACTATCTGAGCATATTTTGCTTAGAAAATGGAGCTTTCCTCCGCCACGTGGCTCTTCCGCCGGACGTGTTCGCCCTTGATGTCGAGGAGTGTGCCGGCGGGTGGCACATATGTGACATCAGAGGCTTGGTTACAGTAGCCGACAACGCGGCCGGCGTAAGCGCGGTGGAAAAAAGGAGAGAGTTTGAACCAGATTGTAATTGCAGTGCTGTTGCCCTGCTCCCCGGCCTTGGGTTGTTGGTGGTGCGCCATGAAACGGGTGTGCATCTTCTTGCCACCCCGGATGCTGTCGCCATGGCGGCCATGTCTTTCTGCAAGGCGGCGTGGATGGTGGCTGTCTGCCGCGGGGGCAAGGTGTTGCAACGGCCGAGCAACGATCGCGCGAAACATAGTTCTTGAAGTCATTTTGATTTCAGTGCAAGCGATTGCGGCGTAGATTTCAATTGCATGACGGCGTGTCATAGCAGGATTACTCGCCATGCGTGGCATACCTCACGCTCGACGGCTAGGGCCAGTTGGAGTCAAACCCGCACGCGTGGCACTCCACAGCACGACCACACACCAACGAAGCACGGGGCAGTGCTACAGGCGCCAACGCCCACGTCAAATGCGCACTCCGGGATGCCAGGTACGCGGCATCCACTTCCAGGAAAGGCTTGTGGCGCCACCACGTCTGCACCAAAAAGTGAATCTCCTGCTTTCCCACACGGCTCCACGCCAACAGCACCGCCGTCGTGGCCCCGACGCTGCGCTCCGTCGAAGGGCCACTGTGCAAGCTGTTGCAGTCATCCAGGCCGGCTGCGTGCATGGCAAGCCCGCTGACGAGGGCAGGCCCGTAGGTCACCAGGTACTCGGCAATCATTGACGCCGCGTCAGGTGTTGTCAGCCAGCCTGGGTCCAGCGTGCGCACCTGCCAGTGTGACAGTCCAGTCCATTCCTGAAACACCCGCACGGCATTGCCTTGGCGCCCCTGCAAACTGTGGGCCCGCAAAGCGGCGCCGGTCACGTTCCGCCGCACATATTGCCCGATGTTTACCGTGCACAGCGGGTCGGCGTGGGAAAATGTACCGCGGCGTTGCAGGTAGTGCAAAAGCACTGCGGGGCCAAGAAACGCACTGGCCAAGCCCTCCGGGGTTGCACAGGTTTTGGGTTGCCTGTGCTCCCTGTTTATGAAGCGGTTGACGAGTCCATCGCGCATTGACACGGCCCATGTCCATGGTGCAGCACCGTGTGCAGCACCGTGTGCAGCACCGTGTGCAGCAGAAGCAGAAACCACAGAATCCAGGGCAGGCACCATGGCCCGGTCGGAGCCGAGCATGAAAAAGACAAAGTCCCGCCGCGTCGCAGCTCTGGCTTGTGGCAGGCCGCGCTTGACGTACAGAAAGAGCAGCTCGGGGAGGCGCCGTGTGCGCAGCATATCAACCACATCCTTGTGAGGCGCACAAGCCCAGTCTTCCGCAAAATCTTCCCAGCCCCGACGCAGAGCATCTTCCGTGACGCCCCAAGCCTGCACCCAGGGCCGGCACACCAGCGGCGCCGCTGCAGTGCCCATGGCGTCGTCGACGCAGGCCTGCCAAGGGGCAGCCCACACAAGAAGCACCCAAGACAACCCACAACACATTCCGGTGCCGTATGTGTCGCGGTTTTTTTGTGTTTTTTTGCCGCTCATTTCGCGAGAGCGCTCACAAACCATACCAAAATGGACATTTCAACACTAGTGCCCCTGTCCGTTTGCATTTCGCCGGAGCTTTGCATGCGCGCCTCCAACGGCGGAGGCACAGGTCTTGCAGTGTGTCAAGATCTGGGTTTACTTGTCATATCTGCTTGCGATAAACTGCACGTGTTTGCGCTGCCCAACGACATTGCTCGAGGCGATCTGGGAATTCCACGGGAACTGGAGCTCGTGCGCACCTTGGGCGGCGTCGCTCCCATGGAGTTTCAGTTTGATAGCTCGGGCAACATGGCGTTCACGGATTGTGGTGTAAGCACAAGAAACCTGTTGGTCGTTGACCTCGGCAAAAGTGGATGGAGCGCCGTACACGTCGTCGACGTGGTTCATGGTGTGCACGTGGGGTACGTGGCTGCACCGGGCTGCATTAAGTGGCCTGGGGCCGTGGCTACGCGAAACTCCCAGGCGGCTGTTTGCTGTACGGAAAAAAATGTGCCCGCAGTGCGCTTGTTTGAAAACAGCGGCGGTAGCCATACATGGACGGCAGTGCGCGTCATTGCTTGCGGCTTCAATTGGCCCTGTGGCTTGCGGTTTGCCGCGGATGGCGTGAGACTGGTGGTGGCGAATGGGCGTGGTGTCAGCATGTTTTGCGCAAAAGATGGAGCTTTCCTCCGTCGCATTGCTCTTCAGTCGGTGTACCCTATGGATGTTATGGAGTGCGCCATCAAGGATGGAGACGGCAGTAGAGCCGGGTGGGTCATGTCTTATTTTGGAGGCTTAGTTGCGGTCGCCGACAACGCGAACGCGCGCGCAAGCGACGTGGTGGCAAGAAGGAGAGAGTTTGATTTGCTTTGTCTTGCCCTGGTGCCCGGTCTTGGGTTGGTGGCGCGGCACGAGATGGGTGTGCGATTTTTCGCCACGCCCGATTCCGTCGCCATGGCTTCCATGTCTGCCTGCAAGGTGGCGTGGATGGTGTCTGTCCGTCGCGCGATTGTGTCGCGACGATTTTGAACAAGAATGATTTGATTGCTCACGCACAAACAAACAAACATGGATATTTCGACGTTGGTGCCCCTACCCGTCCGCATTTCGCCGGAGCTTTGCAAGCTCACCCCGGACGGCGCAAGAGTCGGTGCGGGTGTTGCCGTGTGTGCAGATCTGGGTTTACTTGTCATATCTTCTTGCAATAAACTGCAAGTGTTTGCGCTGCCCGAGGACATGGTTGCAACCACCCCACGGGAACTGGAGCTCGTGCGCACTTTGGGCGGCGTGTCCCCCATGGAGTTTCAGTTCAGTGAAAGCTCGGGCAACATGGCCTTCACGGATGGTGTCAGCCGCCGCTTTCTGTTGGTCACTGACGGAAGTTACCGCGGCACCGTCCACGTCGTCGACGCGGTTCGTGGACTGCACGTGGGATACGTGGCTGCACCAGGCACCATTCTGCATTCTCGGGGCGTGGCGACGCGAAAATCTCTGGTGGCCGTTAGCTGCTGGGAAACAGGCCACAATGACGTGGTGCGCGTGTTTGAGGGTAGCAGTCGTGGCAGCGGCAATACGTGGACGGCAGTGCGCGACATTGCTTGTGGCTTTGATTGGCCCCGCGGCTTGCGGTTTACCGCGGATGGTTTGAGACTGGTGGTGGCGAATGACGACGGTGGGCGCCTGAGCATATTCTGCGCAAAAGATGGAGCTGTCCTCCGTCACATTTCTCTTCCGCCGGACGAGTACTTTATTGCCCCTTGGGATGTTGAGGAGTGCAACATGAAGGATGGCGACGGCTGCAGCGCCGGGTGGGTCATTTGTCACCATGGAGGCTTAGTTGCGGTTGCCGACAGCGAAAACGCGATCGGCGCTGACGCGGTGGTTAAAAGGAGAACGTTGTACCCAGATTGCATTTGCTTTGCTCTTGCCGCGGTGCCCGCCCTTGGGGTACTGGCGGCGCGCCATGAAACGGGAGTGCAATTTTTCGCCACGCCTGATGCCGTCGCCATGGCTTCCATGTCTTCCTGCAAGGTGGCGTGGATGGCGGCGGTGCGTCGCGGCGTGTCGCGACAGTATTGAACAGAAAGTTTTCTCTTTTCGTGAAATGATTCGATTGCTCACACACACACACACGCACACGCGAACACAAACCATGGAGCTTTCGACGCTCGTGCCCTTGTCCGTTCACGTTTCGCCGGAGCTTTGCAAGCTTGACAGAGGAGGCGCGGGCGTTGCAGTGTGCCAGGATGTGCTTGTCATTTCTTCTGTCAATAAACTGCAAGTGTTTGCACTGCCCGAGGACATCGTGCGTGGCGATTTGGGTACCCCACGGGAACTGACGCACGTGCGCACCCCACCGCGTCCATGGAGTTTCAGTTTGCTCATTTCTCCGGGTTCATGGCCTTCAATGAAGCCATTGCCCCCCGCCGCCGCCTCCTGTTAGTCACTGATGCAAGCCTAAATGGCGTTTGCGCCGTCCACGTCATCGATGTGGTCCATGGAACGCACGAGGGGTACGTGGCTGCACCCAGGCACCATTACCTTGCCTCGGGCCGTAGCGACGCGGAAATCCTTGGCGGCTGTGAGCTGTTGCGAAACAGCTCATGGTCACGTGGTACGCGTGTTTGAAAACAGCGCAAGCAGCGGAGGCATTCGGTGGACGGCAGTGCGCGTTTGCCGCGGATGGTTTGAGACTGGTGGTGGTGGACAGCGTCAGCAGTGGGGGGGGCGCCTGAGCACTTTTTGCGCAAGAGATGAATCTTTCCCCCGTAGCATTGCTTATCTGCCGGGAGTGTACCCCAAAGATATTGAGGAGGATGGCGAAGGCTGCCGGGTCGTATGTTATTCATGGGGCTTGCTTGCGGTCGCCGACAACGACGCCGACGCGGTGGCCAGGAGAAGAAAGTTTGATCTGGAGTTCAGTCCCTTAGCTCTCGCCACCGTGCCCAGACTTGGGTTGGCGGTGCGGCATCGCAGGGGTGTGCAATTTTTTGCCACCCCGGATGCCGTTGCCGTGGCTTCCATGTCTTTGGCCAAAGTGGCATGGATGGTGGCGGTGTGTCGCGGTGTGTCGCGACGATGTTGATTAGGAAGTTTTTTCTTTTCGTGATTGCGAACACAAACAAAACATGGATATTTCGACGCTGGTGCCTCTGCCCGTTCGCATTTCGCTGGACTTTTGCAAACGCGACGCAGGAGGCGAAGGAACCGGTGCGGGCATTGCAGTGTGTGAAGATCTGCTTGTCATTTCTTGTTGCAGAGAACTGCACGTATTTGCACTGCCCGAGGACATTGCAAGAGGCGACCTGGGCACTCCACGGGAACTGGTGCACGTGCGCACTTTGGGCGGCGCCGCCCCCATGGAGTTTGCATTTTATTATCCTCACTCGGGCTACATGGCCTTTACGGATGGCAGTGTATGCACTGCAAACCGCCGCCTTCTGTTGGTCACTGACGTCAACGAAAGTCGCTTCGGCGCCGTTCACGTCGTCGATGTGGTTTGTGGAACGCACGTGGGGTACGTGGCTGCACCAGGCACCATAAACTTGCCTCGGACCGTAGCGACGCGAAAATCTCTGGCGGCTGTTAGCTGTTGGGATTCAGGGCACGCAGGAAACGTGGTGCGTGTGTTTGAGGTCAGCGGCAGTGGCTGTAGCAGCCATACATGGACGGCAGTGCGTACGATTGCTGTTGCTACCATCGGCTTCCGGTTTACCGCGGATGGCTGGAGCCTGGTGGTGGTGGATTCTTTTGCATGCCGCGCGAGCATATTCAGCGCCAAGGATGGAGCCTTCCTCCGTCACATTGCTCTTCCGCCGGATGTGTACCCCAAGGATATTGAGGAGTGCGATATCGACGGCGGCACAGCCGGGGTGGTCTTGTGTCATTCACGAGGCTTAGTAGCGGTCGCCACGGTGGCAATAAGGAGGAGAGATTTGGATTTCTATTGCCGGTCTCTCGCCTTGGTCCCGGGTCTTGGGTTGGTGGCGCGGCATGACGCGGGAGTGCAGTTCCTCGCCACCCCCGACGCCGTCGCCATGGCCTCCATGTCTTTCTGCAAGGTGGCGTGGATGGTGGCGGTGCGTCGCGGCGTGTCGCTACGGTATTGAACAGAAAGTTTTCTTGTTGTGCAATGAATTGATTGCCCACGCGCACACGCACACTTTCGACGCTCAGGTCACGCGGAAAAGGCTCCACCCTCTTCTGCCATGAACCCCACAACCGCCAATTCCTCGCTCGTCATCAGGAGGCGCCAAGAGACTGGCAGAAGAAATGACAAGCACATCTTGACATACTGCAACGCCCGCGCCAGCTCTGTCAAGCTTGCAAAGCTCCGGGGAAACGTGAACGGACAGGGGCAAACGCAGAGGTCGACCGACGGGGTCGTCGCAACGGCTTGTGCAGAGCCTCGTGGGTAGTTGCTGTGAATTGAAGGGCTCTTTCCGTTTTGGGTCATGGTCACAATAAAAAAAATGGACGACACCGTGGAGTTTCAGTTGCCCAACTCGCACGGTAACGAAGAAGTGCACGTCGCAGCCTCTGCTAGCATGGTGGCCATTTGGAGGCCGCAGACAAAGGTTGTGCTGTGGCACCGTAACAAAGTCGGGGAACACCGCTGCGAGCAGATATGTCTGCCGGACAAGACGCAATGCAGGGCATATGACGAACTGGATGACGGCAGGTTCAATGACCAAGAATGGTTGTCGAGGACGATGCTGGCCTTTGACGGCGAGGACGTATTGCTGTGCGGAAACCCGTTGACGATGCGTCTGCATGTGGTGGATGTGACTGAAGCTCCAGCTCAAATGTGTGGGTCGTTTCCTCTGCCTGGGCGAGAATGCTTCCGAACCGCGCAAAGGATGTCCTTGTGCGCGGCCGCGGGGAAGGTGATTGTCGTGGCGGAGAAATGGTTTTGGGTGTATCAGGCTCGCCGGGGCAGGTATGTGTGCTTGTTGCCCAAGGTGCGATGGATACATGACTGCCGAGTCCTGTGCAAGTTTGCGTCGCCAAGTTCGGCCCTGAGTCACGATGGCGCCGACGTGGCGTTGGTTGTCGTTGTTGGAGTGTCCGCCAAGCGTTTGTGTTACGCGCTGGTTGTGCACGATGCTGTGACTGGGGCATTGAAGGCGGAGCATGTTTTTGCCGAAGACATGCGCACGGTGGGCGTCACGGCGTCGGACCACGGGACGTGGATTGTGAGGCGGTCGGGCCGTTATCATGCCAGGAGGATTACTTTGACAGAGTGGTCCCGTGACCTGACGCGCAGGTGGGACTGGATCACCCTTGGTCGCACCGAGGATAATGGCTGGATGTTGTTGTCTTCGGAACCTGACGTTGGCTTTCGCAGCCATGTGGGGGAGCATGGCGACGGTGCTGCAGCGACGGACGGCGAGTATGCAGACAGCGATTATGACGACGGCGAATATGACGGCGACGAGTATGCGGACGGCGAGTATGCTGAAGCTGACGGTGCGGCGGCAGCCGACGGCGAGTATGCAGAAGCTGACGGCGAGTATGACGATGGGTGGGGCAACTTACGGTTGTTTCGCGACGCAGACGGCCGCCAGCACATGGACCACTATGCAAGAGCAGAGGACTTGGAGTACATTTTGTACGACTTGGAGGATTCCATGAGCGTTGCTGCAGCAGCCCCTGGGGGATACTTGGCGGTATTGCATAGTGATGAAGGAAGAGGCGTCGTTTCTATGATGCGCTGCCCCGAGGTCATGTCTGAACATTGCTTTGCGTGGCTCGGTGCCGTGGCAAGAAGTGCCGTGGAATAAAATGATTTCCAAATGAAAAGTCTGTCTGTGTAATGTCCAACAGGAACACGGATTGCATACATCATCCTCCGCAGCCTTGCGCGATTGACCAAGAAACAGAGATTTTCGGAATGATTATTGATTTGCGCACACACACACACAAACAAACATGGATATTTCGACGCTGGTGCCCCTGCCCGTCCAGCTTTGCAAGCTTGACGCGGACGGAGGAAGATACGGCGTGGGCCTCGCGGTGTGTCAAGATCTGGGTTTACTTGTTATTTCTTGCTCCAATAAACTGCACGTGTTTGCGCTGCCCGAGGACATGGTTGCTACCACCCCACGGGAACTGGAGCTCGTGCGCACCTTGGGCGGCGTCGCCCCCTTGGAGTTTCAGTTTGAGTATACCTCGGGGTACATGGCTTTTACTGCAAACCGCCGCCTACTGTTAGTCACTGACGGTGGTTGCCCTGGCGCCGTTTACGTCATTGACGTGGTTCGTGGAACACACGTGGGGTACGTGGCTGCACCGGGTACCATCTTGTTTCCTTGCGGCGTGGCAACGCGCCGGTCTCTGGCGGCAGTTAGCAGTTATACTTCAGTGCGCGTGTTTGAGGGCAGCGGCGAGGAATGTACGTGGACGGCAAAGCG
>Ga0164294_10004641_pt1 | contig 11955 bp, 7 predicted proteins | sample GEODES005metaG_FD_111479 | JGI IMG/M metagenome (GOLD analysis project Ga0164294, IMG submission 111479) | Oligotrophic lake water microbial communities from Sparkling Lake, Wisconsin, USA - GEODES005 metaG | ecosystem: Environmental > Aquatic > Freshwater > Lake | place: USA: Sparkling Lake... | reverse complement strand
GTCACCGGGGACGGCGCCGCCACCGGGGCGACCTCGGTCGCCGGGGGATCGGACGGCGCGGACCGGGTCACATACCAGCCCCCCGCCAGCAACAGGGCCGCCGCGGCGACGGTGCCGAACAACACCGGCTGACTGGGGCGCCGCCCGCCGAGCGGCGTCCGAATGGGCCCTGCTTCGGACTGGCGTTTGCGCGGCACGGCCGCCGCGGCGTACTCGGGGGCCGCCGCCGCCACCGGTGCAGCGGCCGGCACCTCTGGCGCGACCGCCGGGACCAGCGGCGCAGGGGTGGGCGTTCCCGGGTCCGTAGGCGCGACCGGACTCGTCGTCCGCGACCGCGCGCCCACGCTCACAGGGGTCGCATCCGGAAGCGTGACGAGCCGCGGCTTGACCGGATCGAGCGGCGCCGGACGCGGCACCACGATCCGCTCCACCCCGCCGGGCGTGGACATCGGCGCGGCGGCCACCGGCACCGACCGAGCGGCGTTCGGGAAGGCGCGGCGCCGGTCGGCGGACGGGCGCGTGGCGGAATCCCCCCCGCCCGGAGGCGGATCGACAATCTTCGGGGCAAACGGCATCGCACCGCGCGTCCCGGCGGTCGACTGCGCGCTGTCCCGCACCCGCGGCGCCGGCGAGACGGCCGCGGTCGCCACGCCGGGCGCGTAGGACCCGAGCGCGTCGATCAGCGCCTCCTCGTCGTCATCGAGCGCCACGATGGTCTTGCCCGCGTTGCGCAAGGCGCGCGTCGCCCGACCAAACTCCTCGCCCGGGGCCGAGCTCTCGGCCCACTGGTCGTCCACCTCGCGCGCCCCCGCATGCGCGAGTTTCCGCAGCGCCACGGCGTGGGCGAGCAAAAAGGCGGCCTCTGCGCCAGCCACAGGATCGCCGCGGTGCCCGTCGGCCCACTGGAGGCGACGCTCCAGGGCCTGGTGCATCCCACTCCCCGTCGTCTCGAGGTAGTCCGCCAGGCTCCGCCGGCGCACCGACGCCAGGAATCGCGCGAGTTCCTGCGGCTCCATCCCTCTCTCCCCCGATCGCAGCGCCGAGCACCCGACAGACGTTACTATGCCGGCGCCGTCGGAAGGGAAAGGCCACCGACGCGACGGGAAGCGGAGGGGGCAGATGAGGGCTCGGCAAAGCTTGGCTGTGTGCGCGCTGGCGTGGCCACTGGCGGCAGACGCCGGGATTGGGGACGATCACCGGTTCGGGCTCGGGGTGGCGTTGGGCGACCCGACCGCGATCACCGGCAAGTGGTACCTCGGCGGAGGATCCGCGCTCGAGGCCCAGATCGGCGACGGCAACCTCGAGACTCAGTTCGGGGACGGCCTCTACCTGCACACCGTGTACCTGTGGCATCCCTCGGTGCTCGCCGAGGCGAACAATGTGACCGTCCCCTGGCACATCGGCGTCGGTGGCGCGCTCTGGGAGGGCGGCTGGTGCTCGGTCTACAGCGACTTCTGCACGGGCGGAGACCTCGCGCTCGCCGTGCGCGCCCCCATCGGGATCGACGTCAACCTGGGCGATCCCCGCTTCCAGTTCTTCGGCGATCTCGCGTTGAGCGTGCTGGTCGTCCCCGACATCGACCTCGGTCTCGGACTGCAGATCGGCGTGCGCTACTACTTCTGACCCCTCGGCTGGCCGGGCCTCTGCCTTCGATCGTGTCAACTCCGCGTCGCCGCCCTGGCGGCGCGCCACGGCTGTGTTACCCGCACCCATACCTGCGTTGGGGTGATGCATGACCCGCTCGATCCTGTTGTCCGCGCTCGCGATGAGCGCTGCGTGCTCCGAGTACAACCTCCCCGGCAGCGGATTGCCGCCGGTCGAGGCGAACCCGCCCGAGATCGCGACGCCGGTCCGGACCGACAGCATCACCCAGGTCACCCTGCCGTCGGTGGACGTGCTCTTCGTCATCGACAACAGCTGCTCGATGCAGGACGATCAGCAGTCGCTCCGCGACAACTTCCCGTTGTTCATGGAGTACTTCCTGGGCTCGGGCCTCGACTACCACATCGGCGTCGTCTCGACCGACATGGACGCGAACAACCAGAAGGGCAAGCTGCAGGACGGCGGCACACCCTACCTCTGGATCGACGCCGCCACGCCCAACCCCGACCAGGTCTTCGGCGACATGGCCCTGCTCGGCACCATGGGTTCGGGCATCGAGGCGGGGATCGGCGCCGCGTACAGCGCGATCGAGATCCACAGCACGTCGGGCGGCTTCAACGACGGCTTCTACCGCGAGGACGCTCGCCTCGACGTCGTCATCATCTCGGACGAAGAAGACCAAACGGCCACCAGCGTCATCACCAAGGCCGAGTTCATCCAGTACCTGCTCGACCTGAAGTCGGACCCCAGCCTGGTGGGCTTCTCGTCGATCGTGAACATCCAGCCCTGCTGCTCCATCGCGGACGGCGGCAGCCCCGGCGAGAAGTACCTCGACGTGACCAACGCCGTCGGCGGCATCACCTGGGACATCAAGGACGGCGCCTGGGACCAGCTCCTGCAGCTCCTCGGCATCCAGGCCGCCGGTCTGAAGCGCGAGTTCTTCCTGTCCGAGCTGCCGGTCCCGGGCTCGATCGAAGTGGTCGTCACCGATGTCGACGGCACCGAGTACGAGTTCCAGGAAGAGGTCGACTGGACCTACAACGCCACCCGCAACAGCGTGGCCTTCCTCGAGTACCTCCCGCCGCCGCTCGCGGATGTCGTGGTGACCTACGAGGCGCTCGCGGCCGCCGAGTCCAACTGACCGACCCGGCGCGCACGCCTCCGGGAGGGTGGGCGTGATCGCCCTCGTGGACGTCGACGAGGCCGCGCGACCCTACGCGTGTGCGGCCGCACCCGCCTTGGCGCGGGCGTTCCAGAGGGTCGCCGACAAGGCCAGGCCGACCAGCGCCGCGGGGAGCATCGCCATCGGCCACACCTGCCAGTTCGCAGGGTCGGAGGCCGCCGCTCCCTGCGGCAGCACATCACCCAGCCAGTGGGCTTGGAGCGCGGTTCCGCCGTACACACAGCCGTCGATGATGCCGGTGGCGAGACCGGCGTTGCGCTTGCCGCCGAAGTCCATCGACGCGGTGGCCGAGAGCATGCCGTGGACGCCGATGAAGCAGACGCTCATCCCGACCAGCAGCCAGCCGACCGCCGGGCTCTGAATCGCCAGGCTGATGGCCACCGCGCAGGCGACCAGCCCGGCGTAGAGCAGCCCCGCCACCGGGCCCCGCCGCGACTGAAAGACGTGGTCCGAAATCAGCCCGGCGACCACCCCGCCCAGGATCCCGGCGAGGCACATGAACAGTCCCCAGTGCGCGTAGACCAGCGTCTCGCCGAGCCCAACCGCCTTGCCGAAGTCCTTGCCCCACTGCATGACGGCGTTGCGCAGAAAGCCGCTACAAAACTCGACAGCGGCGATGGTCAGGATCACCCGCGACGAGAGCATGCGGACCAGCACCGACCGCAGATCGCCGTGGCCGTGGTCGGCGTCTCCCGTCTCGAAGTCCACGTGGCCGGTGTCGGATGGGCGGTCGAAGACCAGGAAGGCGTCGGCCACGAAGAAGCCCGCGAGCAGGATGGCCGGGGCGTAAAACACCCACAGCGGCCCAAAGGCCCGCGCGATGAGGCCGCCCCAGTCGAACGCCAGGTACAGGCCGAGCGAGATCAGGATCCCGAAGATGCCGCCGAAGGTGCCGCGCTCGCGCACGTGGAACCACGACGCGTTGACCTTGACGATGCTGACGGCGCCAAAGCTCTGAAAGTACATATTCAGGGCGTACAACCAGGTGAAGGTCGTCTCGAGGTCGTCGGTCCAGCCGAGCTGGAGGACCAGACCCATGAGCACATTCGCCACGCACGAGCCGCCCGCCGCGATCAGGATGGTGGCGCGCCCGCCGAGCCGGTCGGTGAGCGGGCCGTTGAGCAGAAAGGCGAGCCCGTAGACCATCGAGCCCCAGCCAAAGATCTCGCCGAAGGCGGACTTGCTGATCAGGTCGCCGAACTCGGTCTTGCTGACCGAGAGGTTGTACCTGCCCATATACAAGAATGCGTAGGTCAGACCTAGCGGGAACCAGTTCCAGAACCGCCGGCGCAGGAAGGCGGGCTGGTGACCGAGATCGACCTTCGGCAGCCGAGCGATCAGCGCGCCGACGATCCCGAGCAGCACGGCGATGGCGATCAGCTCTTGGGTCCAGACGGGCATCGTTCCTCCGGAGCGGGATTGTAAGCGACGCCCACCGCGCCGGGGGCCCGCGGCAGGAATTCACCGGGACGTCACGCGCGCGCGACGCGGCGCCGCTGCGGGTTAACCCTACGCATGCGCATGCTTCACGCCGTTTGGGAACGGACCGAGCGGGTGGCCGCCGCCGGCCGCCTCCCCGTGCTGGTCTTCGACCTCGACTCCACCCTCTTCGACACCGCGGCGCGCAACCTGCGCATCGCGCGGGAGTTCGCCGACGCCCACGGCGATCCCGTGTGGCGAGAAGCGGCCGCGAGCTTGACGCTCACCGACTTCGGCTGGAGCGTCGCCGCCCCCTTCACGCGGCTGGGCTGCGACGACCCCAGCACCCTGTCGGCCCTCCAGACCTTCTGGGCCGAGCGCTTCTTCACCGACGCCTATGTGCGCGAAGATCACGCCACCGCCGGCGCGCCCGCCTTCGTGCGCGGCTGCTACGAGCGCGGGGGCTTCTGCTACTACCTCACCGGCCGCCACCAGGGCGGGATGGAGGTCGGCACCCTCGAGGCGCTGCGCGATCGCGGCTTCCCCGTGCTCCGTGGACGGGTGGCGCTGCACCTGAAGCCCAGCTTTCACCTCCAAGACAAGGCGTTCAAAGACAGCGCGATCCGGGAGATCGCCGACCTGCGCGGCGACGTGGTGGCGACCTTCGAAAACGAGCCGGGCAACGCCAACCTGTTCCATCGGGCCTTCCCAGACGCCCTGCACTTCTTGATCGGCGGCGTCCACAGCCCCGACGCCGAGCCGGGCCACCCCGAGCTCCACCGCGCGCCCGACTTTCACCTCGGCTAAACCGGAACACCGGGGCTGACGCCGCTCCCACCCCTGCGATTCCTCGGAGCGGCTCGCCACCGAGCCCGCGCCGGGTGAAGCATAATCCATGGACATGCTGGCGCTCGCGCTCCTCGCGCTCCTGTGGCTGCTCACCCCCCTCGCCGCGCTCGGGGTGGCGGCGGCCGCCTGGCTCCGCGCAGCGCGGCTGGCCCGCGCCGTGGAGGCCCTGCAGAGGCGCCTGGAAGCGGTCCAATTCGCCCACGTCGCCCCACCCGAGGCCGTGATCCCGCCCGCGCTCGTCCCGGTGATCCCGCCCGCGCCCGAGGCGGCGCAGACGCCGACCCGCGCGGAGACGCCGGTCCCCGTCCAACTGGCGACCCCAGCTCCCGCACGCAGCCCCGGCCCGACGGTACGTGAACCCGACGTCGAGACGCCGAGGCCCCCCCCGCCGGCCGCCTCGCTCGACCAGTGGATCGTCTGGGGGGCCGCGACCGCCGGCGCCCTGTCGCTGCTGCTGGGCGCGCTGTTCGGCCTCGCGGTGATCGCCGAGCGCGGCTGGCTTGGGCCGAGCGTCCGCGTCACCGGCGCGCTGTGGGCAGCGGGCGCGCTGATCGGCGCCAGCGCTCGCCTTCGGTCCCGCACGCCCACCGCCGCCTCCGGCCTCGCCGGCGCCGGCCTGGCCGCCGGCTTCGCCGCCGTCTATGCCGCGCACGGTCGCTACGATCTGATCGGCGCCACCTCCGCCTTCGCCGCGCTGGTGGCGGTGTCGGCGGCCGGAAGCTACGCCGCCGTGCGCCAGCGCGATGGCCTGCTCGGCGCGCTGAGCCTGATCGGCGGACTCGCCACGCCAGTCCTGGTGTCCACGGGTGAGAACCGCCCGGTCGGCCTGTTCGCCTACCTCGTCGTGCTCAACGGTGGACAGCTGTTGGCCGCCCACCGTCGGGACAGCGTGTGGACCGCGCTCGGCATGCTGCTCGGGCAATCCGCGCTCTTCCTCGGCTGGTCGGCGCGCTGGTGGGCGCCCGACCAGGCGCCCGTGGCCCTCGCGGGGGTGGTGGTGCTGTCGGCGCCCTGGTGGTTCGTCGCCGCGCGAACCGTCGGGCCCGCGAACCGTCCCTGGTCGCTGGCCACCGCGGCGGCGATCGGCGCCGCGCTGTCGCCCCTGCTGGCGCTGCCCTGGGTGGTGCCGGTGGACCCGCTCTTCCACGATCCGCGCACCGGGCTGTCGACCCTGCGCCCACTGGCGGGCCTGCCGTGGCTGGCCGCCGCCGCGGTCGTGCTGCTGCCTGCCCCCGCCGCGGCGATCGCCTGGGCGCGGCGGGTGCGCTGGCTCGCCGCCGCGAGCGCTGGGAGCGCCGGGGTGCTGCTGTTCAGCGCGGCCGCCGGCTGGGTGGCGACGCACCATCCACCGCAAGCGCCCCTCCTCCTGCTGGCGGTGGCTCCGCTGGCCATCGCGTGGGCCGCCCGCCCCGAGGCCCGCGCGGGGGTCGCTGGCCTGTGGGTGAGCAGCGGATTGGCCCTCGCGGTGATCGCGCGGGCCGACCCGCCTCCTGCGTCGGCGGCCTATGCAGGGGCGGTGCTCGCGCTGGTGGCGACGACGCACCGCGCGCCCATCCCGCTGGCCGCTGGCCTGCTCGGCGCCGGGATCGCGCTCGCCGGTGGATCGGTCGTCTACCCGGGGCCCCATGCCCAGGCGATCCTCGCCGCCACCTTGCTCGCCCTGGCCGCCCTCGGGGCGCGTCCGCTCTCCGCCCCCGCTGCCGGTCGCGGGACCAGCCCCACCCACCAGGTCGCCGCCTTCGCCGGGATTGCGTTCGCGCCAGCGCTCCTGGTCTCGTGGACCCACGCCTTCGGCGACGGCGCCCTCGGCCTCGCGCCGCTGGTGATCGGCGCGGTGGGGGCACTCGGCGCCGCCGTCGCGGTTCGCCGCCACCGCGCGGCTGCCCACGACCGCGGGCTCGCCCTGCTGCTGGTCGTCGCACTGGGCGGCTGCGTCGCCGCCGTGCCGGCGCAGCTCAGCGCGGGCTGGCTGACGGTGGCGTGGGCGCTGCTGGCCTGGGCGACCAGCGCGCTGTGGTCGCGGATCCGCCACCCGCTGATTCCGAGCGTGGCGATCGGGCTCGCGGCCGTGGTCACCGTTCGGCTGGTCGCGAACCCGTATGCCCTCGCCTACGGCACCACGGCGGGTCGCCCCCTGCAGCATTGGCCGCTGTATACCTGGGGCGTGCCGACGCTCGCGCTCCTCGGCACCGCGGTCAGCCTCGCCCGCAACGCCCGGGGGTCCCGGCTCGGACCCGCCGCCGGCGGCGTCTTGCTCGCGGCGATCGCCGTCGGGTTCGCCGGGATCAACGTGGTGGTGTCTGACGCCTTCCAAGACGCCGGGCCCGTCGTGCTCGGCGGCGCCAGCGTCTGGCAGGGGATGGTCCGGTCCATCAGCTGGGCGGTGTACGGACTTGTGGTGCTCGGTGCCGGGTTCTGGCTCGACCAACGCGTCCTTCGCTTCGTCGGCCTCGGCATCGTGGCCCTCGCGACCGCGAAGGTGGGCGTCGTCGACGTGTGGACCCTGTCGGGCTTCGTCCGGGTCGGCTCGCTGGTCGGGACCGGCCTCGCGATGATGGTGGTGGCCCTGGCATTCGAAGGCTGGGTCGTGCGCGCGCGCGCGACGAAGGGGGAGACATGATGCTCGGATGGCTCGGGGTGTGGGCAGCGGCCTGGGCCGCGGATCCCGCGGCGTTTCCCTGGATGAGCGACGTCGTCCTGCCCCCCACCGGGGCCGCGCGGATCGAGGTTCCGCCGGCCCTTCTTCCGGCGGGCGTCGCGCTCGACACGGTGGCGCTGCTGTTGTGTGACGCGACCGGCAAGCCGGTGCCGATCGCGCGGGTGACCGAGGGGCCCGATGCGACGGTCCCCGTCCGCGTCACCCCGGGGGATCGCGCCGACGTCTGGATCGTCGAAGCCACCCAGGAGCCCTTCGACGCGTTGACGGTCCGCTTTCCAGACGGACCCATCGCCGCCACCGTCTCCGTCGCCGACGCCGCTGGGGCGCCGTTGGGGCCCGACCAGCGGGTGTGGCGCCTGGACCCGTACGCCGAGGAGCGCGTCTCGCTGCCGAGCGCGACCCTGGGGCCGGTGCGGCTCACCCTCACCGCCGAGGCCATCCAGACCGCCCCCGACGGCACCGCGAGCGGGGTAGACCTCGGCATGCCAGCGATCGACGGCGTGGCCGGGGTGGGTCCAAAGCCGCGGCGGATCGCGCGACCGGTCACCGGGAGCGCCTGGGTGGGCGACGGCTGGCGCACCTACCAGGTGCCGCTCGACGCACCCCTGCCGGTCCGCGCCGTCTGGCTCGATCCCGACGCCGACGTCTTCCTGCGCGAGGCCGTCGCGCGGCTCACCTTCGGGGAGCCGGACGGATGGAGCCCAGACCAAGCGCCCCCGACGACCGTGCTGCGCCAGCGGCTGTCGGGCAGCCGGGTCGAGCACACCGCGGTGCCAGTCCCGACCGCGGTCGGCGATCACCTCGAGATCGCGATCGCCGGCGCCGAACCCCTGCCCATGCGCCAGGTCGAGGTGGAGGTGCCGAGCCTGTGGGTGCTCACCCGCGACGCTGGACCCGGACCGCATCGCCTGTATGGCGGGCTCGCCGCCACCGAGCCGCCCTCGGACCTCCAGCCCGCCGCCCGGGTGCTCGTGCGCGCGTCCGGAACGGCCATCGCGCCGAGCCCGCCGGCACCGAATCCCGACTTTGTGCCCCCGGAAGCCGCCATAGCCGGTCCAGGCACCGCGATCGACACCCGAGGCCTGCGGTGGTCGCGCGCACTGGCCGGCGTCGGCCTCGCGCGCATCCGCCTCGACCCCCACGTGCTCGAGCACGCCCGCGCCGACCTCGGCGACCTGCGCGTCCTCGACGCCGAGGGCCGGCAGATCCCCTACCTGCTGACCCGGGCCGCCGCCGGCGAGGGGGAGCGGGAGGTGCCCATCACCCGCGTGGAGACCGGACGCGTCTCCACCTGGACGATCGCCGTCGACACGCCCCATGTGCCGCTGTCTACGCTGGTTCTCGAGACCGACGCCCAGGTCTTCTCGCGCGACATCACCGTCCTGCGCCCCCGCGGCGGGGCGTTGGAGCCGCTGCGGGTCGACACCTGGGGAGCGCTCGGCGACGTGCGGCCGCGGCCGCATGCGATCGCGATCGACCAGGTCGTCGGCGACACCCTCCTGGTGCAGGTGGACGAAGGCGACGATCCCCCCCTGTCGATCACCCGCGCCACCCTGGCCTGGGCGACCTGGGATCTCGTGGTAGACCTTCCCGAATCGGGCGCATCGCTGGTCTATGGCGACCCGATGCGCCAGGCCCCGTCTTACGACCTCGACCTGGTCCGCGGGGCGATTCAGCGCCGCCACCCGCCCGAAGCCACCCTGGGCCCTGTCGAGGCGCTCGCCACCCGCCGGGCGGCACCCTGGGAGCGCGCGCTCGTCTGGGCAGGCATCCTCGGCCTGGGGGTCGGGTTGGCCAGCCTGCTGCGTTCGGTGGTCCGCGGCGCTGCGGACGCCGAGGATCCGCCCGAGCCTATGCCCCCTGCGCCGTGAGGGGCGCGCTGACCACCACCCGGACCCCGGCTGGGCTCTCGAAGGTCAGCGTCCCCCGCAGCTGCCGCACCAGAGAGCGAACGAGCTCCATGCCCAGCGTGTCGCGTCCGGGCGACGCGGGGACCGGCAGGCCCGGTCCGCGGTCTTCCACCGAGAAACACACCCCGTCACCCGACCGCTCGACCTGCACGCACACATCCCAAGCGGGGGTCTCGCCCCCGTCGCGCAGGGCAGACGGAAAGCCATACTTGAGCGCGTTGGTGACCAATTCGTTCAAGATCAGCCCAAGCGGCACCGCCAGATCCACCGCCACCAGGACGGGCTGCGCGGGGGTGGAGACGAACAGGCGCGCCCCGGGCGCCAGGGCGCCGCACAGGGCGAGCCCGAGCTGCTGCACATAGATCCCGAGGTCGATGTGGGAGAGGCTCTCGAGGCCATACAGCTGTTGGTGGATGAGCGCCATGGAGCGCACGCGCGCGACGCTGTCTTCCAGGGCGACCCGCGCTTCTGCCGAGGTGACCGTCGAGGCGCGCAACATCAGCAGGCTGCTGACCATCTGGAGGTTGTTCTTGACCCGGTGGTGGATCTCTCGCAGCAACGTCTCTTTTTCGCGCAGCGACCGCTCGACGGCGGCCTGCGCGGCGAGCTGCGCGCTCACGTCGGTCACGCCGGCGAGCACCATCTCACGCCCGCCGAGGTCCACGGGAACCAGGCCGATGTGGGCGAAGAACTCCTCGCCCGTCAGCCGGTGGGCGCGGACGGTGCGCCCTTGCGCCATCCGGTGCGGTCGACCTGCCCCGTAGGCCTCTGCGACCAGGGCTTCGTGGCGGGTCCGCATCTCGGCGGGGAGCAACGCCGAGACGGGCGAGCCGTCCAGCGCGTCGGGACCCGCCGCGAACAGGGCCCGCGCGGCCTCGTTCGACTGCACCACCAATCCGTCGCCGTCGACCATCAGCATCGCTTGCGGGGCGAACCGAAACAGCCGCTCGAACCGCTCTTCGGACTCTTGCCACGCGCGCACCTGCGCGGCGAGGCGCCCTTCGAGCGACTTCAGCTCGCGCAGATCGAGCACATGCGCCACCACGCCGGTCGGCGCGCCCTGGTCGTCGTGGACCAGCGCGATGGCCGTCAGCGTCTCCACCGGCGCCCCCGACTGGTGCCGAAAGACCTTGTCGATTTGAAAGCTGCTGCGAAGGCCCGCCATCAGCTCATTGCCCAGCGCCACCTCGAGGGTCCGATTCGGGCCGTCGTCGCTGAGCTGGCCGACCCGCACGCCGGTGAGCTCGTCTGGGGGGTACCCCACCAGCAACGCGAACGAGTCGTTGGCGAATTGAATGCGACCGGCGAGGTCCGAGAGCACCATGCCGATCGGCGCCCGCTGAAAGGCAGCCTGAAAGAGGCCTCGATCGGCGGGCTCGGCCTCGCTCTGCTCGCGCCGGGCGGTCCAGACCAGCTCGCGCACGAACCGGGCCAGCGGCCGCGGCGCGGCGTCCGGCGCCACCCGCATGGGGGTTTCGAGCCCAATCGCCCCGTCTTCCATCGCCCGCAGGATCTCTTCCGCGGTCGAGGTGCGCAGCGCGGCCCCCTCGCCCAGCCAGAACCGCTGCGCGTCTTTGGGCAAGCGAGCCGCTTGAATGCGCGCGGGCAGAGGACCCCCAAGAGCCCCATCTTACCCCGCGAGGTCGATCTGTGCGACCCGCGAACGGTTCGCTCGCCCATCTGGTACCGTTCCGCCGGAGGCCCCATGAACCCTGTTGCGCTGGCCCACCCCTGGCCGACCCTGGTATTGCGCGCCCCCACCGAGGCCGCAGCGCGCGCCGCCCTCGCCGGCCTGGAGGCCGACCTCGGCCCCCTTCCCCAGGCCGACTGGATCGAGCCCTTCGGACCCGACGACCCCGAAGGTTGGGAGGTGCTGGTCAGCTGCCCCGGCCTCCCCATCGCCGCCTGGCTCCAGGTCGCCGATCGCGCGACCCTCATCGGCGGCCGGACGCCCGGAGCGATCGCCGCGGAGGCCGAAGGACGGTTGGTCTGCGAGGAGCTGTCGATCGACGGGTGGACCGCCGAGCGCTGGACCTTCGACGGGGAGCCTGCGCCCCCCGACCTGCTCCGACGGCCAGAGGTGACCGATCCCGTGTTGGAGGCGCTCGTCGCCGCCGTGGCGCTCGGGGTTCACCAAACCGTGCCCGCGGTCCGCCTGCTGGAGGCGACCCCGGTGGTCCACCGCCGCGATGGGCGCTCGGGCCTCGAGCTCACCTTCGACCACCAGCCGCTCGAAGACCTCGACCCCGAACGGGCGCACGCTGTCCGCGCCGAGGTGCTCGCCGGGGTCGCGCGTGGCCTCGCCGAAGTGCCGTTGCCCGTCCACCCACGGC
>Ga0164294_10004640_pt1 | contig 11957 bp, 12 predicted proteins | sample GEODES005metaG_FD_111479 | JGI IMG/M metagenome (GOLD analysis project Ga0164294, IMG submission 111479) | Oligotrophic lake water microbial communities from Sparkling Lake, Wisconsin, USA - GEODES005 metaG | ecosystem: Environmental > Aquatic > Freshwater > Lake | place: USA: Sparkling Lake... | reverse complement strand
CGCCGCCGCCGTTGGCCGGCTGGCCGCCGAGCGACACACGCCGCGGTGGACCTGGGTGTACGGCGCCGGCGTCGGCGCGGTGGCCTGGATCACCGCCGGCCTGATGCGCGCCCACCACGGCGGGTTCGTCAACGTCTGGATCCCCCTGCACTGGGCGATTGCGCTGGGCTTCGGGGTGTCGGTCGTGGCGCTGCGCCGGCGCTTCCCGGGCCCGGTCGCCCACGGAACCACCGCCGCCCTGCTCGCCGCCCAGCTCCTGTGGCTCGGCCAGCGCGGCGAGCTCGACCGGCTGCGCCCCACCGCCGCCGATGTCGCCGCGGGTGATGCGGTGGTGGCGCAGGTGCGCGACGGCTGCGGCGACGGCCCCGTCCTCTCCCCCTGGGCGCCCTGGATCGCCGTGCAAGCCGGCCACGCGCCGAGCTGGCACCTGATCGCCCTGTGGGATGTCGACCACCCCGGCAGCCCGTTCACCGCGCACCGCACCAGCCTGAAGCAGGCCTTCGCCGAGCACCGCTGGGCGTGCGTGGTCGACGGCGGAAACGGTCAGCTCGGCTTCGGCGCCGAGGCGAGCTACCCCGTCTCGACCCGCTTCCGGCTGCCCGTCCCCGCGCCGGGCGCCTCCCCCGACGACCGCGCCGCGGCCAAGGCGGCGCTCCTCCCCAAGACCGGCTGGCGGGTTCGCCCCACCGCGCTCCGCACCCCCGCCCGCACCGAGGCCCCATGACCCTGCTGTTGTTCGCGCTGGGCTGTCAGAACCCCACCCTGTGGCCGGAATCCCCGCCCGCTTCCCCCTGCGCCACCGACGCGCTGCCAGCCGGCGAGTCGCTGCTCCGGCTGGCCCACGCGGGCAAGCAGCGCGCCGGGCTGGTGTGGGCGCCGCGCGCCGCCGGCCCGCGCGACCTCGTGGTCAACCTCCACGAGCACCGCTCAGAGCCCAGGCGCCAGGCTCACTATTCGGGCTGGGTCGCCGCCGCGGAGGCGCTCGGTGTGCTGCTGCTCGCGCCGGACGGGAGCAGCTCCACCTGGAACGCCGGCGGCGGCTGCTGTGGAAAGGCCGCCGAAAAAGACGCGAAAGACGCAGAGTTTCTGGAGTTTGCCGCCGAGCGGGTCGCGACCACCGGCTGCGCCAGCGGGCGGGTGCTCGCCACCGGCATCGGCAACGGCGCGATGATGGCGCACCGCTGGGCCTGCACCTCCGACACGGTCGACGCCGTCATCTCGGTCGGAGGCGCGCTACAGCTCGACGACTGCCCGATCGCGCGGCCCATCCCGGTCGTGCACTACCACGGCGACCAGGACCAGCTGTACCCCCTCGGCGGCGGCAACGCCTTCGACCACGGCCAAGGCAGTCCCCGCCCCGAGGCCGACGCGCTCGCCGCCTGGAAGGTGCGCAACCGCGTCCACGGCGAGCCCGTCCGCCACGAGCAGGGGGCGCTCCGCTGCGACCGCTGGACCGGCGACGCCCCGCTGGTGTGGTGCACCGTGGTCGGGATGGCCGACCTGTGGCCGGGCGCGGCCGGCTGGCCCGCCGACCCCAGCGATCCCCTCTCCGACGCCACCCAAGGCGCGTTCACGTCGGTGGTCCGACCCTACTGGGATGCGCACCCCAGTCCCACGCCGTGACGCCCGTGCGCGCACCGGGATGCCGGAGCCGCTTCCCCATCCCGTAGATGCGGAAGAACCACCGCAGCAGCTGCCGGTCGCCGGGGGTGGGGGCGCGACCGCACACCCACTTGTCGTCGACAAGGCCACGGTCAACGAAGCGGACCGCGCCCCAGACCGGCACCTCGAGGAGGTCGCCCCACTGGGATCGGGTGCCGAGCACGATCGCGTCGGCCTCCTCGCCGTCGGCGCTAGGCACGCCGACGAGGGCGCCGTAGTCGAAGGGGCACGGGACCGGCGACCAGAACTCCACCCGCCCCGCGGCGTCGCGCTTGGCCCACGCGCCGCGCGGCACCTCGACCCGAATCCGAACGGTTGTCGTGGACACCCACCCTCCGCGCTGGTGCGATATCCTGCGACCGTGGAGCCTGCGCCGCCGCCCGAACCCGTCGCGCTCGCCCGCCGCCCCCGCGCACGGGACGGCGGCTGGTGGGGTGCCGCGCTCACCGCGTGCGCCGCGGTGGCGGTGGTGGCGCTGCTGGGCGCCACGGCCGCGGGCCGCGAGCTGTCGGCGCCGCCCGCGCCGCTCACCGTGGTGGTGCTGTTTCTTCCCTACGGCTTCGCTGCGCTGGCCACCCTGGTCTTCGCGCTGTGGGCGGCCATCCCGGATCGCCGGCTGCCGCCCGCCCTCCTCGCCGTGCTGGCGGTGGTCGGCGTGGTCCGCTGGGGGCCTCGGTGGGTTCGACCTGCGCCCGACCAACCCGACGATGTGCGCGTACTCACCTGGAATATCCAGCGCCTGTGGGGCGACGCCGGACAGGCCCGCGCCTCGCTCGGCTGCGTGGTCGACGCCGTCCGCACCGCCGACCCCGACGTCGCCACCTTCCTCGAGATCTCGGGCGAGGACCTGCCCGCACTCGAGGAGGCGCTCGGCATGCGGTGCGCGCACAGCCCGTACTTCGCCGGGGGCGGCCCACGGACGGGCGGGCTGGCCGCCTGCGTGCGCCGCGACGGCTGGACCGTGCGGGGCGCCGGGCAGCGCTTCGTCGACAGCGAGGATTGGTCCTACGTCTTCGCCGAGGTACAGCGCGGCTCCGACGTCTTCAACCTGCTCGCGGTCCACCTCGTGCCCTACCGCATCACGGAGCGCGATCTGCGGCGCTCTCTCGACGACCTCGTCGCCGGCCGACCCGCCACCGCCATCCAGCTGCGGGATCGCAGCGAGCAGATCGTCCGCGCCCAAGCAGATCAATCCGCCGCTCTGCTCGAGCGGGTCGCCCGCCTCCGCGACCCCACCGTGATCGCCGGCGACTTCAACTCCACGCGCGACACCGCCCTGCACGTCCAGCTCCGGTCGCACCTCACCGACACCTGGGAGCAGGTGGGACGCGGTTTTGGGGGCACCATCCGCGCCTTCGACCACATCCCGCTGCGCATCGACTACATCTACGCCTCGGACGCCTTCGCGCCCCGGGCCGCGCAGGTGCCGTCGGTCCCGTGCTCCGACCACCTGCCCGTCGTCGCCGACCTGTCCCTGGCGGCTCCCCGCTAAGCGCCCAGCGCTACTCGCAAATCTCGAGGGCCTCGTTGCAGGTCTGGCCGTAGGGGCAGTCGATGTCCGACTGGCACGGCACAAAGCCGTCGACGCGGATCCGGAGCTCCTGCGGGCTGTTCACCTCGAAGGAGGCGCAGCCGGTCTCGACCTGCTGGTGGTCGACCGTGCGGCGGACGACCACGCCGTTCGGGAAGCCCGTGACGCCGAAGCCCACGAGCTGCGAGACGAGGGTGGCGGGGACGTCGACGGCGCCGTCGTCCGCGGTCTCGCAGGTGAGCTGCACCGGGGTGACGCCGTGCTGATCCACGGTGATGCGGACGTAGATCGTCGACCGCGCGCCCTGCGACGCGGGCGTCCAGGTCAGCGGGAGGGGCTGATCGGCGAAGATCAGGATGTCTCCGGGCGGCACCGCGAGGGGCTCGACCCCCACCCCGTGCAGCGTCAGCGGGCTCAGCGCGCCGCCGGTGGACGTCACCGTGATCACCCCGCCCGGCGTGTAGGCCGGGTGCGACAGATCGGTCTTGAAGTAGCTGAAGCCCGGCGGGATGGGCGACAGCACGACCTCGTCGAACAGGCCCGTCATCGTCACCACGCCGAGGTCCTGCTCCAGCGGGTAGGGGATGCACGTCCCGTCGGCGTCGCAGGTCTCCCCGGGCTGGCACGCCGGGTCGCAGAACAGGTTCTCGCGACGGAGCAGTTTGCAATCACCTTCGGCCGCGACTTCGGTGAGGACGGTGACCGGAACCACCCCGTCCGACACCGCGCCGTCGATGATCGAGTAGCCGAAAGCCTCGTAGGACTCAAGGCGAAACCCGCCCACCGCCTTCGCGAGCGCGCAGGCGCCGGCGAGCGGGACCGTGGCCGGGTCGAGGGTGGTGGTCAGGACCGCGGCGGCGTCGATGTCCGCGTCGGCGTCCCCGTCGGTGTTCGTCGCGGTCTCCCCCGCGCCCCCGCCGCCGCAGGCGAGCAGACCCAGGACAACCCAGCGATCAAGGCGTGAGAACATGCTTTTTTCCTGCGATACCCATGTGGAGCGCAAAGAGGCGACCCTGGTCGCGGTCGGACACATAGAGGATGTCGCTCGACCAGCCGCCGACGTCGTTCCCCCAGCGCATATTCGGGATCCAGCTCGACGGCAGGTCGACCACGAGGTCGCCGTGCAGGCCGTCGGGGGTCACCCGCCACACCTTGCCCTGGATGTATTCGGTGATGTAGACATTGCCGCAGACGTCGACGTTGATCCCGTCGAAGCCGCCGTCGATGCCCGAGGTCTCCCACAGCACGGTCGCCGGGCCCCAGGTGGTGTCCGTGAGCCGCGGCACCGCCCAGACCTTGCCCGCGCCGAAGGAGCCGACGTACAGCGTCTGCTCGTCGGGCGAGAGGATCAGCCCGTTCGACGACGTCAGCCCCGAGGCGACCGGCCAGTTTTGCGCCGAGTACGGATCGACCTGCCGCACCTGGCCGGTGCCGTTGTCGGCGACGAAGGCGTAGCCCAGCCGATCGGTCTCGACGCCGTTGGGGTAGCTCACGCCCGACGAGACCACGGACTGCCCGCCGGTCGCCGCGTCCACCAGGATCAAGGCGCCGTTGTTGGCGTCTGCCACCACCCAGTCGCCGGTCGAGAGCGCCCGGGTGCCGGCCGTGAAGCTGCTGAAGCCGACGGCCAGGATCGACACCGCCCCGTAGCGGTCGCGGCCGAACAGGTTCCCCTGCTGCACCGACACATGGTAGCCGGCGCCGTCGAAGTCGAAGTCCTCGGCGGTGCCCCAGCCCTGCAGCGTGTCGTAGGTCACGGGCAGCGGCGGAAGCACCGTGCAGTCCACCGCGACCCCGGTGTCACCGGAGTCGGCGGGGCGCGCCGTGTCGCGCGGGCGTGCGGTGTCCGTAACCACGCCGCTGTCCACCACCGTGGTCGGGGGGGTTGTCCTGCCCGACGTCGGGTCGGGGGTCTCGTCCGCCGCCGGGCGCTGACACGCGAACGCGAGGGCCCACCACATGGCGCCTCCCTATTGCCAGCCCGGGTAGGGCCGGGCTTGCTTGATGAAGAGCTGGGGCGTGCCCGGGGTGTCCTTGTCGTCGAACTTGAACTCCACGTCCATGCCGTACCAACCCCCCGTCGCCCCGTAGACCGGCTGGAAGTAGGCGTGGATAGCGTCGAGCGCCACACCGAGGGTGTTGACCTCCACCGCCGACAGCACCGTCTCACCCGCAGGGATCAGGTTCGAATGTTGAATGTAGACGACCGGTGAGCCCGGCGTGCTGAAGTAGTGCAGGTAGGCGTCGGCGATCACGCCGAGTTCGGGCTGGACCACCTCGTTGTCGTCGATCTGGACGTTCACGTAGAACGCGGGTTCGAACCCCGACAGATCGTAGACATTGTTCGTGACGGCGACCCCGTTCGCCTCCTCCTCGCCGAAGTTCTCGGTCACCAGCAGCCCCATGCCGACCTGGTGGTGGTCGATGCTCCAGTATTCGCGCTCTTCCCACGCGCGCGGGCTCCAGATTGTGGCCCAGGTCGCCCGGATGGCGCCCGCCAGCGACTCGGAGGAGGCCGGGTCGGTGATGACCGGTCGGCCGGTGTGGGACTGGTAGAGGCCCGCGCCGGTGAAGGTGCCGAGGTCCTCGCTGTTCGTGCTGGAGCGGAACCGCGTCTCGTGGCCCGGCCAGCGCGCCGCCACCTCCGCCTCGACCTGGGCGAGATCGGCCGGGTCGATCACGCCCGCCTCGACCGACTCCATGAAGGCTTCGAGGAGCGCGGCCCGGGTGGTCGGCACGCCCCAATCCGGCCGGGCCTCCAGCTCGACCATCAGCGCCCACAACCCGTTCTGGGTCATGAAGCGGTCGTACAAGCTGAAGGGGATGGCGAAGCCCGGCTGGATCGGCACCGCGTCGCCGATGTCGCGCATCGCGGCGTAGTTCGTCGCCTTGGTGCCGAAGATCGACACATTGGCGTCGATCTGGTCGGCGAGGTCACCGGCCGGGTCGATCATCGCGTCGAGGTCCACCAGCGTCTGCACCGACAGGTCCATCGCCGGCACCTGCAGCGGCTCGGGCTTGTTCTCCTCCCACCACGTCGCGGCCTCCGCCTCGGAGATCTCCTGGATGGTCCAGGCGAAGGGGTCGACGGTCAGCGAGACCCACTTGCCCTCGAGCGCGCGGAGGTCCGGGTGGGTCCACGCCCCCGACAAGCCCATATTCGGCGTTCCCCGGTTCACCGAGAGCACATTGATGTGGGCGAGCGGGGTCTGGAACTCGGCGGTGATGATCCCGGCGGTGATGCCGATGTCGTTCGGGATGGCGTCGAGCACGACCAGCTCGCGGTAGTTGAGGTACGCCCCATCGACTTCGCTGGCGGTCCGGAAGGTCAGCAGGCCCGTGGTCGTGCCGAGGTTCAGCGGCTGGTAGTCGACGCCGGCGAACAGCTCGTCGGTCGTGATGACGGGCACATCCGCCGGCAGGTCGGCGACGATCGCCTCGACCGCCTCCGACGTCGGGTGAAAGCGCAGCGCGGGGCCGAAGTAGCTCGCGTCGCGGATCTTGCGGAAGGCGGTCGCGACCATCTCGGCGCTCGAGGTGTCGTACGGCGAGATCTCGTACACCCACGCCGCCGGTCCGTCGTAGTAGGCCACGGCCCCCAAGAGAAAACGCCGATCGGGGCTATAGTATTCCGTGGCGTTGAAGGTCCCGAGATCGGGGACGAACGGGAGCCCGTCGCCCGACAGGTGGGCCGACGCGAAGTCGTAGTGGATCGGGTAGGTGACGCTGTCGATGAGGTAGAGCGCGTCGCCCTGCACCCGATCGATCAGCGTCTTCGCCGCCAGCGCGCCGGGAATCGAGGCGTCGAGCGGCCGGGCAGCGATGGCGAGAAAGTCCGCTTCACAGCCCACGGCCTGGAGGAAGTCGACGTCGGCGCCCGCGGGCAGGACGCACGCCACGGCGGTGGTGGGCGCGGTGGGCGTGGGCGCGTCGTCCGATCCGGTCTGGCAGCCACCGAGGGCGAAGAGCAGGGTGAACAAGGCGCCTCCCCTTTCTCTATACCATGCCGGGTCGCCGGGCCGCCCACCGGACGCGTCACCCCGCCTCGGATTTCCCTCGTCCGCGCGAAGCCTGCGGCGCACCGCTTCGGAGAGCCCGAAAGCGGCCGCAATGCCCACATGGGACGGGATGGAACCAGGTCGCTCACCGAGCCGGGGCGACCGCCCCTCGCCTCCGCGCCGCGCTTGCCCAACCTGGCGCGCCTGCGTGGGGGCGCCCCGGCGCTCCCCGGCGGCGTCCTCGACGCGAACCGGACACCCAAGCACGTCGTGCGGCAGTAGGCGGGCGGGGCCGACTGGCATGACGCGCCAGCGGCGGTGACCGGCGTCGCGCTGCGCCGACGCTCGGTGCAGATCGCGTTTGGGCCAGCGCCGGCGCTCACCTCCCTGCGCGAACCGCCGACCGACGTGGAGGCCCGCAACAACGCGCTCACCGGATTGTACCTGGTCTTCCGGGTTTCGGATTGCAAGTACCGGGACCTCGAGGGGGCCCTGCAGGAGATCTACGCCCCCACCGACATCCTGGTGGTCGACGCCGCCGCGGGTTGGTGAGCCGGCGTTCGCGCCCAGCGACCCAGGCGGGCCCGGTGCCATCGGATACGTCGCCGCGGAGACGGGGGAGCAACATGCGCGTCCTGGTGATCGGCGCGGGTTCGGGCGGCCTGACGGTCGCGGCGGGGCTGGCGCGGCGGGGACACGCGGTGACCGTGGTCGAGCGCGCCGAGCTGCACGCGGCCCTCGACGCCGTGCTTCCCCCGACGGTCGACCTGCGGTGGGGGGCGTCACTCACCGAGGTCCGCGAACACGCCGACGGCGTCGAAGCCCGGGTTAACGACGAGGAGATCGCGGCGGACCTCGTGATCGCCGCCGACGGTCTCCGCAGCCGCGTCCGCACCGCGCGCCACCCCGACGCCCGGGTGGTGCACAGCGGACAGACCTGCTGGCGCTGCGTCGTGCCCGCCCGGCTGACCGACGGCGCGGTCGAGGCGTGGGGGCCCGACGGCGCCCGCTTCGGCGTGGTGCCGCTGACCGAGGACCGCGCGTACCTGTTCCTCGTGCTCCCCGCGGAGACGGGCGCCGACGCGCCCGACTTCCCCGCGCTCCAGGCGGTGTTCGATGCCTTTCGCGGACGACCGGCCGAGGTGTTCTCGGCCGCGACGCCCCACGCGCTGCGCCACCACGACCTCGAACAGCTGGCGGCGCCGGTGTGGGGGACGCCGCGACGCGGCCCTCCGCTGGTCCCCTGGCGCCGCCACCCGCGCCGCCCAACGCGCCCTGTGGGAGCCCGGACTGGCGATCGCCCGCGATCTGGCGTCGACCGCCTGATCGGCACGGCCGCGCTGCTTCGTCTCGACCGATCCAGGCGGACTTGTGGGCGAAGGCGCCCAGCGTTACGCTGTACTCCCCGTTCCCGCCCCTTCCTCCCTCCCCTGACCGCCCGGAGCTCCCCGTGGACGCCATCGAGGTCTACCAGGCCGCGATCCAAGCCGAAGACACCGGCTTGTCGATCTGGAGCCTCATCTTCGACGCCGACCTCATCGTGCAGCTGGTGCTGTTCGGGCTGCTCGGCATGAGCGTGGTGTGTTGGGGGATCATCCTCCAAAAGTTCTGGCGGCTCTCGTCGGCCAGCCGCTCGAGCGCCCGCTTCCTCGAGCTGTTCTGGGGCGCCAAGCGGCTCGACCAGGTCTACGAGAAGTGCAGCTCGTACCAGACCTCTCCTATCGCCGAGGTCTTTCGGGCCGGCTATCAGGAGCTGTCGAAGGTCACCGCCGCCGGCAAGGACGGAAAGGCCATGGACTCGGCCGACGCGGTGGAGAACCTCACCCGAACGCTGCGGCGCGCCGCCTCGGTGGAGTCGACCCAGCTCGAGCGGTGGGTCACCTTCCTCGCCACCACCTCGTCCACGGCGCCGTTCATCGGCCTGTTCGGCACGGTCTGGGGCATCCTGCGGGCCTTCCAGAAGCTGGGCCAGAGTGGACAGGCGACCATCCAGGTCGTCGGGCCCGACATCGCCCACGCGCTGATCGCCACCGCGGTCGGGCTGTTTGCGGCGATCCCCGCGGTCGCCGCCTACAACTACTTCCAGGCGAGCATCCGCGTGCTGAATGTCGAGATGGACAACTTCTCGGCGGACTTCCTCAACATCGTCAAGCGTCACCTGCGCTAGGGGGCGGCGATGGCGATGGGCGGCCAAGGCGGCAGGGGGCAGGCGGTCGCGGAGATCAACGTGACGCCGTTGGTCGACGTGATGCTGGTGCTGCTGATCATCTTCATGGTCACCGCGCCGATGATGAACAGCGCCGGGGTCGAGGTCGATCTGCCCAAAGAGACCGCCCCCGCCCTCGACGCGGTCGAGGACCAGATCGTCCTCGGCATCGACGGCGACGCGCGGTTCTGGATCAACGAGTCCACCTTCGACCGGGCCGAGTTGCCTGCGAAGCTCCAGGCGATCGCCGCGGCGAACCCCGAAGCGCCCGTCTTCCTCAAGGCGGACGCCGAGGTGCCGTACCGCGAAGTGGCGTTCTTGCTCGCGCAGTGTAAGCGCGCCGGCTTCCCCCGCGTCGGCTTCGTGTTCGACCCGTCCGGAGGAGCGCCAGCGCCGTGAGCACCCCCGTCCCCACGACCCTGAGCCCAGGCTGGCGATCGTCCGCCTCGCTGCTCCCGGCGGTGGCGGCGTCGTTCGCTGGTCACCTCGTCTTGGCCGTCGGCGCGTTCTTCTGGTCGCTGGTCATGGGGTGGCTGTTCCCGGCAGCGCCGCTGGTCGACCCCAACCAGGCGATCGAGGTGTCGTTCGTCGTGCTGAAGAAGAGCAGCGGGAGCATGCCGGAGCGGGCCACCCGGGCGCCGCGCCTCGCGGGTGCCCCCGACGCCGCCCTGGCCGAGCCGCCGCCTGCGCGCGAGTCGGACCTCGCCTTCGAGACCGACCGCCCCGACGAGAAGACCAAGGGCGACCCGATGGCCGATCTGCGCCGCGCCGAGATGATGGCCGCGCTGGAGCGCGAGCGGCTGATGGCCGACCTCACCGCGGCGACTGGCGACCGCGACCAGGACGCGTCCGACCCGAACAGCACCGCCGACTTCAGCCTGAACGCCGGGGGTCAGGGCGACCCGGCCGATCCCGAGTACGCGCGCTACCTGCTGCAGCTCCAGCAGCTGTTCATGCAGCACTTCCGCCCGTTGCCGAACCTGGCCGAGGCCAACCCCGGCATCCGCGCCGTGGTCTTCGTCGAGGTCGAGCCCGAGACGGGGCGCGTGGTCGGCTGGCAGTTCAAGAAGGCCTCCGGCGTGGCCGCCTACGACCGCGCGGCCGAGCTGGCCGTGCAGGCCGTCCCCACGATCCCGAAGCCGCCGCCGAAGTACGCGCACCTCGCGAAGTCGGGGTATGTGATCCAGTTCGACCCCCCGCGCCGATGAGCCGCCCATGATCGCCCGCGCCCTGATCGCCCTGTTCGCCCTGCTCGTCGCCCTGCCGGCGCGCGCCCAGATCGTCGTGACCGTGCCCGGCGCCGCCGATGTGCCGCTCGCGGTGCCCGACGCCCAGCAGCCGCAGGGGGGGGTGCCCGGCGCCGGCGAATTTGCGGAGACGCTCCGCAAAGACCTCTCGATGTCTGGCTACTTTCAGCTGATCTCGCCGAACGCCTACCTCGAGCAGGGCAAGGGGGTCGAGCCGGGCAGCTTCGGCTTCGACGACTGGCGGATCCTGAAGACGTCGGTCTTGGTCAAGACGCGCCTGCTGCCGCCCGCCGCCTGCGGCGGCAAGGTGTGCGCGGATGTCTACGTCTACAACGTCGGCTCGGGCGATCAGGTGCTCGCCCGCCGCTTCCGTGCCGACAACGGGCAGGAGCGACACCAGGCGCACGCGGTGGCCAACGCCGTGCTGCTGGCGGTGACGGGGCGCCCCGGCATCTTCGGGAGCCGGCTGCTCGCGGTGGGCACCGCCTCGGGGAACAAGGAGGTCTACCTCCTCGATCTCGACGGCAAGGGCGTCGCCCCCGTGACGGCGAACGGCTCGGTGAACCTGTCGCCGACCTTCTCGCCCGACGCGCGCAAGATCGCCTGGACCTCGTACAAGAAGGGCCAGCCCGACCTGTTCGTGAAAGACCTGGCCAGCGGCCGGGTCAAGCTCGTGTCGAACCGCAAGGGGGTCAACATCTCCCCCGCCTACAGCCCCGACGGTGCCACCCTCGCGATGGCGCGCAATGCGGCGAGCGGGGACAGCGACCTGTTCTTGATCGACGCGCAGACGGGCGCCGACCTGCAGCGCCTGACGACCGGCGGCGGGATCGACGTCTCGCCCAACTTCTCTCCCGACGGCAAGCGGATCGCCTTCGCGAGCGAGCGGTCCGGTGGGAGCCAGATCTACGTGCTCGAGCTCGCCACCGGCCAGGCGACGCGCGTGAGCTACGAAGGGGGGTTCAACACCGACCCCGTCTTCTCGCCCGACGGCAGCCAGATCGCCTTTGTCGGCCGCGTTGCCGGCGGATTCGACATCTATGTGGTCGGCGCCGACGGCAAGGGGATCCAGCAGATCACCTCGGGCGCCGGGGACAACGAAGACCCCGCGTGGAGCCCGGATGGCCACTACCTCGTGTTCAGCTCGACCCGGACGGGCCGCAGCGAGCTGTGGTTGAGCACCGCCGACGGCCGCCACCAATCGCGCATCACCCAGGGTGGTGGTTGGTTCCAGCCGATGTTCGCCCCCGGGGTGCGCTGATGCCGCGCGCCGCCATCGACATCGGCAGCAACTCCCTGCTGCTGCTGGTCGT
>Ga0164294_10004639_pt1 | contig 11958 bp, 13 predicted proteins | sample GEODES005metaG_FD_111479 | JGI IMG/M metagenome (GOLD analysis project Ga0164294, IMG submission 111479) | Oligotrophic lake water microbial communities from Sparkling Lake, Wisconsin, USA - GEODES005 metaG | ecosystem: Environmental > Aquatic > Freshwater > Lake | place: USA: Sparkling Lake... | reverse complement strand
TTCCGTAGTCGGGTGACTCGATGCAAATAGGTGACAACAGGCGCTCCCACTCCAAACTAACGCCCGTGTCTGGAAGACGATTGTCAGATGCATGCGTGGTGTCAGAAAGCATGTCGAAGTAGGCGTCATCAGGCGCGCTTTGACATAGCAGACTAGAAAATTGTGCCTTAGCCCTGACCACCTTGGGCCATGGCGTATCCAAGCTGCCATTCGATAAACCGTAAATACCTGGCTGTAGTTGCAATACTTCAGAACCATTCTCATTCGAGAACCAAAACACGTGCTCACCATCGCCGATCAGTAGATTAAAACCGTTGTACTGATCCGCTGATTGCTCGACCTTCGCTAAATAATCCTCGGCGCTTTGTTCCGAATCCAAATAGCTAGCAACCAATTCACCTCGCGAACGTAAGTCAGCACGGCGTGGCTGTCCATTACGAATATTGGTTAGCGCAGCAAAGCGACCTTGCCGATTAATACCTAACCACGTACCACCTTCTTGTAAATCGCGTCCGGCATATACGTCTGGGCAATCATCCCACCAGTCGGCAGCTTTGGCGGGACGATTGAAAAACTCATCCCGATTCGCTGCCATGATGAGTGGGCATGTAGGCAGTAACTTCCATGCGAAAACGATCAGGCACATGGTGGCATATCCACAAAAATTTCGTTGTGACGCTCGCCATCAATCAAACGCAGTAAACCAGCACTGGTTACGGCATGTTCCAATACAGCGACAAATTCGTCTGAAACGGAAAAATAAATTTCCATCCACGTTTGGTAATCCACATTTTTTTCAACTCTACGCTTAAGGGAAAAACTGAGCTCATGAAGATTACTTAGGTTTTTTTGCATAGTCATGACTATCGCTTGCAGCTCAGCGCTATAGTGATGTTGCACGCGATAGTAGACATACAAATCCATTTCAGGATGCCGCTTCTAGCGAATAAGGTAATGCTTCAAACTCTAAGCGCGGCCCTTCTAAACTCTGAAGATGAATAGTCGAGCCTAAAAGCTCCAGCTTCATTTCAACTAAGCAGGCCAAACGTCCATCGGGACCAAGTTCGGCGTTAACCACCATACCGCAGGGTTGCCCCGGATCGGCATCAGAAAAAATCTCGGTACCTGGTAATGCCATGGTGGCATTTGCGGTGGCCAATTGCATGCGTCTTTTTAGCTTACCGAGATACTGGCTGCGGGCGACGATTTCTTGTCCTGGGTAACAACCTTTGCGGAAATTAACCCCGCCGAGCAATTCGAAATTCACCATCTGAGGAACGAATTTTTCGCGCGTAGGCTCAAGAATTTGTGGCAGACCTGCTTGAATTTGCGTCCAATGCCATGCGGCAGGGGAGGTGATAGAGACTTGGCTAGCCACCTTAGCCCATATCTCAGGCGCGTGAACTTGAGGTCCTACCCAGAGGTATCGTGTCAGCCCAACCGCATCAGGCATTCGAATTAACTGGCCATTCCATGATGCGGATAATTCGCAGGCTTGTGCAGGAAGCCCAGCCAGATCGAGTGGATGCTGGTGTGGGATACCCAAACCAATAGCGACTATTGAAGAGCTGACATCCTCCAGCTGCACTTTGGCGCGCAGCACAAACATTTGCAGCCGCTTTTGAAAAGCCGCCAGCAGACTGTAGGGCACCAGCATCAGGATGCTCTCACCAGATTTCCAGAGCAGCACCGTCGCCAACAAGCGGCCATTCGCAGCGCAATAGCCTGAGAGCTGAGCTTGGTGCTCATCCAGACTGGCGAGATCGTTAGTTAGCTGATTTTGAAGAAAATTTATCGCATCTTGGCCGGATACAGACAAGATCCCTTGGTCGCTCAAGGGGGTGATAAATCCATGTTGTAAGAGATTGGGTGGTAGTGCAACAGCTGATTCTGAGCCCGTGGCCGCCGCCGCCGGCACACCTTGCTTACTCAGAAAATCCAGCCATGTAGAGGAGGGTTCAGCCATGAATTCGGTGTAATTTCCTGTTGGAAGCTATCATTACGGGACGGATTATAGAGGCGCACGGAAAATCGCGTTGGAAAGGCCCGTAAAAGCCTGCGCAGTCTTAAATACCAGCGCAGCCAAGCAAGGCGAGGGAGTCGACATTGGGAATCATAAAAAAACTCGTAGCACTGATCATACTGCTAGCGCTGCTCAGCAGCGCCTTTCTGGTGTATTGGGTACGTGACCCATTAATCGCACCTAATGACCAGTCCATAGAATTCAATATCGCGCCCGGTAGTGGCTTGCGCTCGGCCATGAAACAAGTAGAAGCCCAAGGCATACCTGCAAACCACTGGCTGATGGAATTTTTGGCGCGTGGCATGGGTAAGGGAGCCGCGATTAAGCCGGGAAGCTACCGGATTGAGCCCGGAACCAATCCGATAGGCTTGCTCGATCAGCTAGTACGCGGCAACACCATCAAAGAATCGCTCACCATTATTGAAGGTTGGACCTTCCTTCAAATGCGTGCCGAGCTGTCTAAGCAAAAATGGTTGAAGCAGGAAGGCGCAAATTTACCTATCGAGGAATTGCTGGAAAAAGTCGCGCCTGGATTTCCACATCCCGAAGGGATTTTTTATCCCAGCACTTATGTCTTTGAGCGCGGCACCAGTGATCTGACAATCTACCAACAAGCGCACCAGCAGCTAATGAAAAAGCTTAAGCAATCCTGGGCTAATCGTACCGCCGATTTACCCTACGATAATCCGTATGAGGCACTGATCATGGCGTCTATCGTAGAAAAAGAAACCGGCAAAGCCGCTGAGCGAGCCAAGATCGCCTCCGTATTTGTGAATCGTATGCGGCGTGGCATGTTGCTACAAACTGATCCGACCGTCATCTATGGCATGGGTGAACGTTTCGATGGCAATATCCGCAAACAAGATTTGCAGACTGACACACCCTACAATACGTATACACGTAGTGGATTGCCACCTACACCGATCGCCTTACCTGGCAAAGATGCGATTGATGCGGCATTGAATCCGGCGCCGGGCAAAGATTTATTTTTTGTGGCCAGAGGTGATGGCAGTAGCCAGTTTTCAGAAAATCTTGATGACCACAACAAAGCCGTCAACAAATATCAGCGCAGATAGTCATAAACGAGGGCATAGCTAGCAGGCATTCATGGTTAAAGGCAAGTTCATTACCTTCGAAGGTATCGATGGTGCAGGCAAATCCACTCACGTTGAATCCATCTCTGCGTATCTACGCGCAAAAGGAAAATCCGTTGTTACTACGCGTGAGCCGGGTGGAACGCCCCTAGGCGAGCGCTTACGCGAACTCTTATTGCACGAGCCCATGCATCTTGAAACGGAAGCGCTACTGATGTTTGCTTCACGGCGCGAGCATATAGCCAAATTGATTGCGCCCGCATTAGAACGAGGCGACTGGGTTATTTCGGATCGATTTACCGATGCCTCCTTTGCCTATCAAGGAGGCGGTCGACAATTATCTACGCACAAGCTCGACATACTCGAGCAATGGGTGCACGCCGACTTTCAACCGCATTTAACTTTGCTATTTGACGTGCCGCTGGACGTCGCCAGAGCGCGTCTAGATACCACCCGAACGCTGGATAAATTTGAACGCGAAAAACACGATTTTTTTGAAAAAGTACGCAATGCCTATCTGCAGCGTGCCGCACAATTTCCGCACCGCATACGCGTGGTGGACTCCACCCAGCCACTATCCAAAGTCACACTGCAATTAGAACAATTGATCGATCAGTTGGATGAGTGATTTTCTTTATCCTTGGCAGTCAAACGATTGGCAGCGCTGGCAACAAATGCGCGAACGCATGCCACACGCCTTATTGATTCATGGTCCGAATGGGGTAGGTAAAGTCGATTTTGCAGAACACGCCGCCCGCTCTTTGCTGTGTGAATCGCCTTCGGTCGATGGCCATGCATGCGGCGCGTGTGCTTCTTGCGGCTGGTTCGAACAATATAGCCACCCAGACTATCGTCGTGTACGGCCCGAGGCGTTAGATGCGGACGATGAAGACGATGCTCCCAGCGAGGGCGATGAAGCCACCACAAAAAAATCCGCTAGCAGCAAAACACCTTCGCGCGATATTCGTATTGAGCAAATTCGTTCACTCGCTGGCTTCATGAATGTATCAACGCATAGAGCCGGTCGTCGAGTTATCTTGCTCTATCCCGCTGAAGCCTTGAATGCGCCTTCCGCGAATGCGTTATTAAAAACCTTGGAAGAGCCGCCACCCAACACCGTATTTTTATTGGTATCAGATCGTATCGACCGCTTATTACCCACCATACGTTCACGCTGCAGACTATTTGCGATGGCTATGCCAGATGGTGCTGCAGCACTAGATTGGCTCACAACACAGGGCTTAGACGATGCACAACGCTGGCTGGCAGAGCAGGGCGGTGCACCGTTGGCCGCGTTAGAGGCTGCACAAGGTGAATTCGCTGAAGCTCAAAATGACTGGCTATCCCAACTAGCCAAACCCGATCTCGCTTCGGCCTTAAGCGTGGCAGATCGGCTACAAAAAATCGCTCTCTCACAACTGCTAGCATGGCAACAGCGCTGGCTCTATGATCTTCTGGCGATTAAGCTCGCTGACCGTGTACGCTACTACCCAGAGCATCGCAGCAGCCTTGCCGCGCTGGCCGCACGAGTGACGGTCGACCGACTTCAAAAAGCTGTGCGCGATGCCGCCTCGCGCCGCGCCGTTTCAGAGCACCCTTTGTCGGCAAAGCTTTTCATAGAAGACATGCTGCTAGAGTACGCCGAGCTGTTTCGGTAAAACGCACCAGCGACGATGAGTCGAAGCTAGCGTTCAGCGTAAGCTAGTTTTTCGAATGGACCGAATCGCCGTGCAAGAATTTTCAAGCTCTACAGATTCTTCTTTACTCCGCCCCTCCGTTGTTTCACTCTCAATACGCGATCGCGCTGCGCTGTACGCGGCCTATATGCCGTTTCTGCGTAACGGTGGAATTTTTGTACCGGGTAACCGCGTCTGCAAGTTAGGTGATGAAGTGTTTTTACTGCTTAGCCTGATGCAGGATGAGCAACGCTATCCCATCGCGGGCAAGGTCGCATGGATCACGCCTATGGGAGCGGGTAATCGCCATACGCAAGGATTTGGCATCCATTTACCCGACGACGATTCCGGACGTCGGCTGCGTCAGCGTATAGAAGAGTTGTTAGGCACGGCATTGGGTTCGACGCGCTCTACCCATACGATGTGAGCTAGCAGCGTACAATACGGCCGGTTCGCTTTTGATCGGCTGTTTTTATGTTTGTTGACTCTCATTGCCACATTAATTTCCCCGAGTTAGCCGAAAGGCTACCTGAAATTTTAGCCACGATGCAGGCTAATCAGGTTAGCGACGCCTTGTGCGTTTCGGTAACCTTGCCCGAATTCCCTCAGGTCTTGGCACTCGCCGAAGCCTATCCCAATATTTATGCATCGGTTGGTGTACATCCGGATTACGATGACACGCCCGAACCCAGCACCGAACAATTAGTCGAGCTAGCTCAGAATCCCCGCATCGTGGCCATCGGTGAAACGGGTTTGGATTATTTTCGTATGAAAGGTGATCTTGAGTGGCAGCGTGAACGCTTTCGCGTTCATATCCGCGCCTCTCGCGCCTGCGCTAAGCCGCTGATTATCCACACCCGCAATGCCTCTGAAGATACGCTACGCATACTGCATGAAGAAAAAGCCGGTACCGATCAAGGCGGCGTGGCCGGTGTCATGCACTGTTTTACAGAATCTCTTGATGTCGCCAAAGCGGCAATCGCAATGGGATTTTATATTTCATTTTCCGGCATCGTGACCTTCAAAAACGCCAAAGATCTACAAGCCGTTGCGCGTGCGGTGCCTTTGGAAAGAATGCTCATCGAAACGGATTCACCGTATCTGGCACCAGTGCCCATGCGAGGCAAGACTAATGAGCCGGGCTTTGTGCGGCATGTTGCTGAATATTTGGCCGACTTGAAGGAAGTACCCCTCGCTACGCTGGCAGCAGCTACGACAAGTAATTTCAAAACGCTGTTTCACATCCCGCACTAATTTTTCGGGGGCTTGGATAATGTTATGAACGATCATCCACACGACCCTTCCAGGCGCCAATTATTTGCCGCGGCATTACTGCCGGGTTTAGAAAAACTTTTAGAACCCATTGCGCGCAAATCGAATTCCTACGAAGAGTGGTTTGCTGCGATAGAAATTGATGATGCTTTGCGCTGCCAATTGCTACTGCAACGGGGCTTTGATCCCAACACTATCGAGCCTGAGCGGCTGGATACGGCATTACTACTTTCTGTTCGACACCGAGCTTGGAAAGTGTTTGCTTTGCTGCTCAAACATCCTGATGTGCAGCTTGATGCACGCTCGCGCAATGGTGATACAGCGCTCATGATTGCTGCTTTTAATAGCGACACCAAAGCAGCACTGGAACTCATCGATAAAGGTGCGGAAATTAACCGCCCCGGTTGGACAGCGCTGCATTACGCCTGCGCAGTTGGCAATTTAGCCGTGATCCGAAAATTAATCGAGAACTCAGCCTATATTGATGCTGAATCACCCAACAAGACTACGCCATTGATGATGGCGGCTCGCGGTGGACATTTATCTTCGGTACAATTTTTGATTGATGAAGGTGCCGACGTTACTGCAAAAAATGAACTTGGCTTGAATTCGATTGATTTTGCCAAATCACAAAATCACATAGCGATCATTACTCTGCTTGAACGCTATGTGAAGCAAGCAGAAACTAAATCAGAAACTAAAGCCGATACTAAAGCCGATACTAAAATCGATACTACAGCATCACCTGAAACATCTACCGCAACAACTCAACCAGAAAATTCTTCAAATCCACCCGAAGAATTTTATAAAGAGGCTGCTCAGCCCAAGGCTGAAAGCGAAAGTAAAACTCAAAAGTAATTTTCGCTAGAAATTTTGAATCAAAGTAGCGTTCATTATCAAACCATCGTCAGTTTCTGTTCATCTGTCCCCCTTCTTGTTGAAACTACAAAGACATACACCAGTCTGAATTCAGCCGGGATGTCCCGTCTTTGTTGTCGCGACAAATAATTCAAGGAGGACTTATGCGCAAATCTTTCACCAGCAGTTTATTTTTGCTGTTGATTTCAGCTACGTGGGCTCATGCTGAGACATCGACTTATCAAGGAATCAGAGAAAGTAACGATCCTCAGCGAGCTCAAGAAATAGAAAACAATGCCCGTCAGATATCGGGGCAAAGCACCAGCGAATCCGGTGCGACAGGCGCCGCTACTGAGCCTGAAAAAGCGACCGGAAAAAAGAAAAAAACTCACCCGAAGTCTCACAAAAAATCCCATAAACGCTCTAGCTCAGCCACTTCTAAAGCGGGAGATACTGACACCGGAGCAGAAAAAAATAGCTCAGGTAACAGTAGCTCTGACTATAGCCCCGGTAACAGTTCAGGTAACAGCAATTCTGGTAACAACTCTGACTATAGCCTTGGCACTAAATCGGGGAATAGCTCTGGTGACAGCTCGGGCGCCAGTAATTCAGGCAGTCACTCAGACTCTGGCTCAACAACGAGTCCCGGCAATAGTTCGGGAAGTAATTATGAGAGTGTCAAACCCAGGGAGTAATCGGTCGGTATAAGGTGGGCGCTGTGGTTCTGCTACAGTGCCCACATGAAGAAAATTACCCTTGATAGGATGCTGCAGTCGCAGGGCTTTGGATCGCGCAAATATTGCCGTCAGCTCATAGCCGAAGGAGAGCTCAGTATCGATGGCCAGGTCGTAACCGACTATAAACAGGAAGTCGACCTCAGCGATTTGCATTTTCGGCTATTCGACGAAGAGTGGCTGTATCGCGAGCATATTTATATCGCCCTAAACAAGCCCTCCGGTATTGAGTGTTCACGTAAACCTAGCAATCATCCTGGCGTGATGACTTTGCTGCCTGAGCAATTTAGCTGGCGCGACGTGCAAGCGATCGGGCGCCTCGATCATGATACAACTGGGCTGTTATTACTCTCCGATGATGGCGCATTCAATCACGCCATGTCTTCGCCCAAACGGCATGTTCCCAAGCTGTATCTCGCTAACACCGCTGAACCCGTCACTCAGGAATTAATCGACTCCTTACTCAAAGGCGTGCAGCTGCACGATGAGCCGCATCCCTTAGCAGCCGTGTCATGCGTGGCGCGTGGCGAACAGCAAATAGAAATCGTAGTGGAGCAGGGAAAGTACCACCAAGTTAAACGTATGCTTGCCGCTGCCGGTAATCACTGCCAAGCCTTAGAGAGAATTGCTATCGGTCGTTTAACATTAGAAGCGCTAGAACTTAATGAAGGCGAGTGGTGCTACCTACAGGCGAGCGACTTAGAATTACTCTGAACATTGAAGGAATTTTCACATGACTACACAGCCACCACGCTTGCGCACAGTCGCGCGCATCATCACCGCGATTAGTACCTCCGACGGCGCTGGCGTCAGGTTACGCCGCAGTCTGGGCAGCGGTGAGGGTACGCGCCTGGATCCTTTTTTGATGCTCGATGAATTTTCTTCCGATAATCCCGGTGATTACATCGCTGGTTTTCCATCCCATCCGCATCGAGGTTTCGAGACAGTGACCTACATACTCGATGGCCATATGCGGCATGAAGATCACTTGGGTAATCAAGGCGATTTAAAAAGCGGTGGTGTGCAGTGGATGACAGCAGGGCGAGGGATTATTCACTCAGAAATGCCACAACAAGAAGAAGGGCGGATGCGGGGGTTTCAACTCTGGATCAATCTTCCAGCTAAAGAAAAAATGAAACCTGCGGGCTATCGCGACATCACGCCCGAAGAAATTCCTAATAAATCACTAGCTAATGGCGGCACCATCAAAGTGATTGCCGGTGATGTTGAAATAGAAGGCGAAATCAGCCACGGTCCGATTGCTGGTTTAACCACTGAGCCAATTTATCTCGATGTGAAGTTGCCAGCCGGTGCGAATATCACACTACCCATTCCGCGTGGCCATCATTCCATGGCCTATCTGTTTGAAGGCAATCTGCATATCGCAGGCCATACGGCCACACTCACAACGCATACAGGCATGATATTGACGGATGGTGATCATGCCGAATTTACCGCCGGTGGATTAGGCGCAAGGTTTCTGTTACTCGCGGGGCGTCCGTTAAATGAGCCCATCGTTCAGTATGGTCCCTTTGTGATGAATACCGTTGCCGAAATAGAGCAGGCTATCTTGGATTATCAAACCGGTCGGCTCACTTCGGCCTGATCATTACTACGATGACTACACGCTAATAAAGTCGCATCAATAATGCCTAGTGCTGCGGCATCAAAATCATAGGGTTTGACTAGCAATTGTGAATGCTGCCCAAATGCTTCGCGCCTTCTATCGTTTTGTAATAATCGAATCGCACAATCAGCCCACGAATCAGCATCAAGCTCGCGAATAAAACCGTTTTTTCCATCGATAACCAGCTCACCAGCGGCACCTGCATACGGCGTAATTAATACCGGCAAACCCGCTGCGCAGGCTTCATTGGCAACCACTCCCCACACATCGGCTTTGGTAGGAAACAAAAATAGTTTTGCTGATTGATAAAGACGAGGCAATTCTTCTTGCCTGGCAAAGCCTGTGAAATGTACGTCAATCAAATGACTTAATTGTTTCGCTTGTTCATACAACGCATTTTCCATGCTGCCTGATCCCACCATCAGAATGCTCACACGTCGATCTAAACGCTGCGCGCAGCGTGCCGCTACTTCAAGCGCAAAATCAGGACATTTAGCCGGCTCTAAACGTCCGCAAAAAATGAAATCCCATTTTTTTTCTGTCGCTGATTGATTTTCAAAAAAACGACTGTTATCAATGCATAAGCACGATTGATAACAACGATCGGCTTCAACGCCATAATCCTGATACAAAGCCATACCACCTTGACTGGCCGCGATAAATGCCGGGCCACGCGCATAGGCAAATCGACGTAACCAGTGATGAATTTTGCTTAAACCCTGCTCAGATTGCAGCGTGCCATCGGTCATTGGCACGTAGGCACGTCGACGCAGCATGGTCCACAACATGGCGTATAAGTGAGTCGGATTAAAGCCATTGCCAATCACAACGTCTGGATCAAATTTAGTTAGCGCAAAAAGTACATCGGGATTGTTATGAATGTATCTGCCATTAACCGTATAGACATTTTCTTGTAAAAATTCATGATCGAATTCCATCGCTGGCAAATTCCAAAAGCGATTCGGTTCGTGCATGCAAAAGAAAATAACCTTGAGTTCAATATCATTGAAAGCTGCAACGCGATTAAAAATGGGAATCCTATACGGCGGAGGTTCATTAACAACAAGTGCGAGTTTCGGCATAGGGGGAAGGGTGATTGATAAAAATTAATGCTCAATTTTTTGTAAGCTGACCTTTTCAGATCGTTTAAAGGGAAGGGTATCCGTAGGGATACGGGCCATAGATTCAACCGCTTCGCAGTAGATACTCATCAAGAGGCGATAATTGATATCAGGGGTATAACGGGATAAATAAGCGTGCCTGGCTGCACGGCCCATGATTTTCATTTCATCGGGATGATCTTCAGCGAATGCGATTGCTCGTGCTAGTGCATCTACATTTCCTGGCTCAACAAGAAAACCCGTTTTACCGTGAACTACAATTTCTCGTAAGCCTCCGTTCGCACTGGCAATGACAGGCGTTCCTGCAGCAAACGCTTCAATCGCTACTAATCCAAAGCTTTCTACACCCGTGCTAGGTACCACCAGATAAGCGGCTTGCCGCAAACAGGCTTGCAATTCATCGGCAACACGAAAACCTTTGTAATTAAAACCTCTGGTCGCTTCAACGTAAGTTAGTAAATTACCCTTACCATAGACATCAATTTGACTATCGGGTAACTGCGATAACGCTTCAGCCAATACCTTGAGACCTTTTTCTTCCGAAAGTCTGCCGATAAAAATTCCACCGCTGCGATGCACCCATTCGGGTTCATTGGCAGAATCAACAAAATTAGGCTTAATTCGCAATACATCAAAAGGTAAACCACCCGCGATAAATTTATCGCGGCAAAGTTGATTCAAGACGATGTAGCGCGTTACTTTGGTATGCCAGGTACGTAGCAATCGATGTAACATAATCATGCTGCTTGATACCGCTGATTGTGATAACGAATTTCGGTAACATCGATGAACAATGGCTCGCCAAGGCAAATTTCCAACACAGTCTTCGCATTGGACACCATTACGTAAAAGTGTGGCTTGCGGACATATCAATCGAAAATTATGCAGCGTTTGAATGACAGGTATATTTAATCGCTTAGCGACTGAATATAACGAAGGGGAAATAAGTGGAAATGTGTTGTGTGAATGTATGAGTTCCGGTCTGAATTTTTCAGATAAGGCAGTCACATCGGCGACCGCTTTGTGTGACCACAAAGTCTGTAGCGCAGCGTGGTGGTTTTTCATGCGCGTGAGCTCTTCGTTATCACGCAAATAAACGAGTACTTCATGCCCGTTACGTCGCAATAAATCAACTTCAGCATCAACCACTGTATCCTCGCCGCCGCGATAACGATAACGATTGTGCGCGACAAGAATTTTCATAGGTATGAGCTTATCGGCTTGTTATGACGATCTTTTGGAGATGGCGCAATCAATCGAATCGTTCGAGGTCTGCTAAGCTAAGCTTTACGACAAATACATATTCAAAACACCCCCTAAAACTTTTATGAATCCACTCGATCTTTCTGGTAAGCGCGTATTGCTGACGCAAGCCAATGAGTTCATGGGCCCAGCTTTGCATGAGGTCTTTACTGAACTTGGCGCCACTGTGATATCCGATCACGGTCCACTGGATGACCCAAACCGTCCCTTAGCGCTCATCAACGAAGCGGGCCATGTCGACGTGCTATTGGCTAATTTAGGTATTCCCGCGACATCTACGCTAGCCACCG
>Ga0164294_10004638_pt1 | contig 11959 bp, 6 predicted proteins | sample GEODES005metaG_FD_111479 | JGI IMG/M metagenome (GOLD analysis project Ga0164294, IMG submission 111479) | Oligotrophic lake water microbial communities from Sparkling Lake, Wisconsin, USA - GEODES005 metaG | ecosystem: Environmental > Aquatic > Freshwater > Lake | place: USA: Sparkling Lake... | reverse complement strand
CTTTCCGTTGCCCGATTACAAACGTGATAGAACGCCCCTGGGACAATGCACCGTCGCTTTCTAGCCATATTAGATTAGACTTCAAAATCCAGCAAAGGATTCGCCCTTTCAAAACTTTTCGCACCTGCCAAGAAATCACCCCGCAAACACCTGCGCACCAATGAATTATATGGGGTCAGAGGTTTTGCAAATCGTTGACTTACAATAATTTAAAAGGCTGTTTTTGAATTGTGGGGTCAGAGGTCTATGTTAAAAAGTAGGTATGTAAGGCCGTGATTTGCAATGGTTTATATGGGGTCAGAGGTCGTGTAATTCGTTGAAAGGCAATAGTTTGGAAGGGTGTTTTTTGAATTGGGGGTCAGAGGTGGTGGTAGGGATGGGGTGGTTAAGGGGAGGCAATTTTCTGGTCCAAGTTATGAGTTATGAGAGGATGTTGGGGGTTTGCTGACATATTGTTGTATTGACGCGAGGTTGTGCCTACCGCTGGTAGTAGTCCGAATCAGAATTGGGGGGTGCAGAGGTTTCAGCCGAGCAACATGGACTTCAGACCCGTCTGGAATCTTATGGCAAAGATTTCCAAGTCGTTTGGGCCGTGGATCAAACAATGTTTTTATTTCCCTCCCCAGACGATTAGTAGAAGCGCCCTCAGATTTGCATTTATCAGCCTGACTTTGAGCGCCTCCGCTTTCAGCCAGCAGTTCGGAGGAATTCGAGGGCAAGTGGTCGATTCAGACTTTGGGCAACCGATTGCAAAGGCGCAGGTGACGATTATGGGCTCCCCATTTGGAGCGGTTACTGATGATCAGGGAAATTTCACCATCTCCGGTATTCCTCCAGGGGTTTATACGGTGCAGACGCGGGCCTCCAGTTACATTCCAAAAACAGTTCCTGATATTTCGGTGGCGGCGGGTTCCTTCAACGAAATGCGATTTGAGTCTGTGGCCGAGATCGAGGAGATGGAAGAGCTTGTGGTTCCAGGCGAAATTGAAAAAGCATCGGAAACCGGCCTCTTAGCCGAACGACAAAATGCGTCGGCCGTGATGGACATGATCGGCCAAGATTTCATCTCCCGCCTTGGTGCGGCCAATGCGGGTGACGCAATGAAGAGGATGGTGGGCACTTCCGTCCAGGATGGAAAGTATGTCGCAGTCCGCGGGATGCCTGACCGCTACGTGAATACCTTGCTCAATGGCGGTCGCCTACCCTCAACCGATCCTGATCGCCGAGCCATCAATGTTGATCTTTTTCCTGGCACGATCCTCGAGAGCATCAATACCTATAAAACTTTCACCCCAGACCAACCAGCCGATTTCACGGGTGGAAGCGTGGACATTCGGACAAAGACCTTCCCTGACAAGCCCTCCTTTGGCACAGGTGTTACTGTCGAATACAATTCTCAAACAACCTTCAACCCAAACTTCCTAACCTACAATGGTGGCGGAACTGGGGTGTTCGGAGGCAAGGCCAATGACCGAATGATTCCCGAAAATGTTATTAATACTCCGACTCCACCACCAATTGCATTAACTGGTGGAGACACAAACAAGCTTAAGGCAGCTAGGGAAGTCAACTCTGCTATGAGGCAAATGACTCCCGTGGTCGGGTTGACCAACAAAACACCACCACCGAATATGTCATTCAACCTTCAAGGCGGTGACTTTGTTGAGTTCGGTCCAGATCAAAAGGTTGGAGTTATAGGAGTTTTTAGTTATCGAAATAAATATAGTTATTTTACTAATGGTGTTCGCAATAATCTGGTGCTGGAAGAAAAGCTGTTGCCAGGACAAACCAACACAATACTTGCAGTGGATACAAACAATTTACCTCAATCTCAGATCTTAGGAAAACAGGAACTTTTGTGGGGTGGGTTGACTGGATTGTCCGGTCAATGGGATAAAGACAACAAAGCCGGCATCAACCTTATGTACTCTTTGGGTGCTGATGATAATGCCAGTATTCGACAAAGTGGAGCCAGTGATGTTCAGACTTACCAAAATGTCATCGACTATGGGGAGAGAACTCTAGCCTACCTGCAAGTTTTAGGTGAGCATACACTTCCTGAAGCAAGGAATCTAAAGATTAATTGGAATGGAGGGCTAGGACAGGCAACCCTTACCGAGCCAGACCAGCGGCAATTTACCTATGCGCTCAAAGATGGAATTTATGCTGATGTATCTGATTTGTACGTCAACCCCAGCGGATCAGTCCCCACCGCCTTAACAAATGAAACTCTTCAGAGATTTCAACGCAGTCTCAATGAAGAAAGTTACTACTCCATCGTTGACTTCATCATGCCGTTATTTGAAGGAAAAGAAAGATCGGACAACTTTAAAACGGGATTTTATGCTGATTACTCTTCACGTAGCTATGACCAAAGTAGTTTTAATTATCCGTATGGTGGCTATGGAGATGGCACTATTACTGATCATGATGGCACCTACACCTATTATGCTCCTGAGGACGGTTCAACTTGGGCAGATGTCTTCCTCAACCCGAGCAGAAGCGGTCTTGTTGATCCGACAGCGCCAGATGGGGATCCCATGATGTCTTATACACTTTACAATCAAAACAGCGAAGGGAGTGGAAGCAAGGCTGGCACTTTCTATAATGCAAGCCAGGCAGTCACTGCAAGCTACGCAATGATCGACTTTAAAATATTTCCTCAACTTACACTCATCGGCGGGGCGAGATTTGAAAATACGAATTTAAAAGTAAAGGGCTCAAATGATCTTCCATCCATTTTGTTTGATCCAACCCTTTATCCTGAATTTGTTGGAGGCCAAGGCTCAGGTTTAGCCAAGATCCAGCAACTCGATTTACTGCCAGCAGTCGGCGCAACATTTAATGTTACCGATAATGTTAATCTGCGTTTAGCCTGGTCTCAGACTTTGGCTCGACCATCCTTCAAGGAGATGGGTCCAGTCCTTACGAAGGATTTCACTGACGATGTCTACTTTCTGGGCAACCCCAACCTCCAATTATCTAAAGCGAATAATTACGATTTTCGCGTAGAGTGGTTTACACGGCCTGGAGAGGTTTTAGCCGTCAGCTTGTTCTATAAATATATCAATAAGCCGATGGAGCAGGTCACTTTTAATAACCCTGCTTACGATCTTGAGTACTTCCAGTATCAGAATGGAAGCTACGCTAGTATCTATGGGATCGAGGTAGAGATTCGGAAACGGCTTGATCAGATAACACCTTGGCTAAAGAATTTCTCGATTTATTTTAATTATTCTCAAATCGAAAGTAAGGTCCCACTTGATTCGACTACAGCCGAACTTCTTGAGAGAAACGATCAACCCTCAGGAGATCGCCCCCTCCAAGGCCAGCCAACCTATATCATTAATGCAGGGCTGAACTACGACAATGATGAATACCGCTTCTATGCAGGTCTTTTTTATAACGTCATTGGGCCAACACTTTATTCCGTGGGTTCTCCGGCTGAGAACGAGGCTGGGCAAATCATTGGGTACCTTCCCGACATATATGAACAGCCTGCGCCGAGTCTTGATTTTAATCTCACACAAGGTCTGACAGATAATTGGAAAGTCACGTTTCGCGGAAAGAATCTACTCAACCCCTTCTTTAATCGAGTGCAAAACTTCAATGGAACAGATTACCTGTTTTCTTCCTACACCAAGGGCTGGGATGTCAGCCTAAATGCATCATATAGTTTTTAGCCTGTTCTACAGCCATCCCGCCATCGGGAGATTTAGAGGTTGGCCGAAAAGCCGGTTACCCTGAAACTGCTCTCTAGAAGTTAATTTTAGAGTAGGCCGCGGGAAGCTTCTTTTCGATCTTTTGAAGAAGTGCTTCGGTTTCTTTGGTCGGCCAGGCATTGGCACGAGCATAACTCATCCAGATTCGCGTTAACCCAGCCGATTGGCTCTCAGGATTTTGATTCTGTGCACACAGATCCGCGCACAGTTTCCACTTTATCTGAGCTTCCGCCTTTGCTCCCAATGCGTGAAATGACTCTGCTAGCAGCGGAAGGTGAACCAGCTGCTCATAGGGATCGAGATGTTTAATAAGGTTCTCCGACCGCTTACTAATTCTATCTCTCGCCTCCACCTGCAGGTTCTGAGCATCTGGAATAGCCGAAAGAATGAGAGCCAAGTCCCTTTCGATTCTATATATACCAGTCATTTCTGGGGCCCAATCACTCAGCAATTCCCATGTTTGCCCCACGATGAGAAGGGCGAGGCTAGGCTTACCCTCAAGCAGTGCTAGTTCTGCGAGTTCAGCACTGAGAGCCGCTGGGCGAGTGCTAATGGTAGGAGAGCTTACTCCACCCTCAACATATTGAATCCAAGAAGAAGGATACGTTTTTTTCGAACGAACCCGATTCTGAGCTTCCCGTAGAAAAAGTGAGCTGGTGAAGTAGTCCGAACTCCTCTTTTTTTTCCATTCGATCTCTTCATCCCTGGTCGGATTTTTTTTAAGTGCCTCCCAGTGACGTTTGGGGAATAAGCGATCTTGAATCATGTCCCATAAATTAGGTCTCCACACCTGAAGAAAGGACTGATAAGGGCGGTATAGATTGGCACCGGTTAAAATCTCAGCCTCCCATGTTCTTTTGATAGCGTTGGTATCTTCAGTAACAGTTGCCAACCGCAAAATCTGATATTGCACAAGTTCGGGTGAATGACCCACAGCGTAGGGCAAAACATCAAGGGCCATCGATAAAAGCTCCGCAACGGCGTGTCTTTGACCATGTCCAAGGAAGGTCATGGCGGTATCCACACACCCAAAGGGAACGTGATAGTGCGATTTGGTGCTGCGAAGAGTAGAGGTCGCGGCAATTTCATCCCCAAAATAGGCGAGATTCTCTGCAACCCAGTTCCGAAGCTTGGCGATGCGTTCGTAGTCGCCGTCCGAAGTTTCTAAGCAGCGCATAGAGTTAGCGAGAGCCTGTTTTTCATAAGGAATGACTAGCTGAACATCCGCGGGCTGATCGGAAGCCGAAAGGGAACAAAGCAGCATGAGTGGCATGAGGAGAGTTAGAATGTAGGTCATAAATGTAAAACAAAGAGGCGGGCTGGATAACCAGCCCGCCCCTTGCTAAATAGTTTATTCTCTTAACAAACTTATAGTGCGATCACGCGATAGAGCAGCAAACCACTCCCTACTGTTCGCAATGAATCTGTAACCGATTTATTGCCAGTTTCAGTTGCTTCAACAGTCTGCACCTTGCTGTAGGTCTTGTTATCGGTTGAATACTCGACAACATACTTTCTACCATTATCAGCTCCAAAGGTAATCACGGGCTTGCTGCTTGAATCCACCGATAAAACTACCTCAGGGTTGATTGCACTACCACTGAATACGCCCAGTTGATCAGCCATTGTCCAACCCCGCATCCACATATTATGACGAACAGCACCGACAAATGTGGCTTCATTGTTGATCCCACGATAGCTAGGTAGCGCCGAGTTGGCCAGGTCTCTGGCAGAGGCAAGATTGATGCCACTTATACGGTGAAATGGGTCCACCACAACACCAGGATTAACATTGAAACTATTGTAATTGGAAGCTTTGGTAAGTTCAGTAATTACATCACCAGTGTTAGCTCTGAATGTAGTAGTTCCTGATGCCCCACGCTCGCTATTGTTACCACTGGAGGGAAACATCTGCCCTGAAGTAGCAGCAACAAGACCGCTATCATATTCAGTTTTGAAATTCTCCAGTGATGAATGCTTGCCATCTATGCCAGCTGCAGTGGTATCTGCATAACCATTTCTGAAGAACCAGCAGTTATTATAGACGCCATCCGGACCCGCAGGGTTGCCAGTATCAGGAGTAGTGAGATCGCTGGCACGACCAGCTGCATCGAACCCACCACCAGTACGCGTTCCAGTGAAACGGTTGATTGAGGAATCTCCGGCAGAACTGACAGCCGTGCCAACAGTTTTTCTGTCCATGATGTAGACTGCTCCATGAGGGTTGTCCATGATCAAGCTGTTGAAGATACGGGCACCTGCATTATCCTTGAAGTTAGGCCCAGCGAACGGACCACCACTGTAACTGGCAGCACCATAACCACGGCCAATCAGCGTGGCATTAGCCAATGTATAAGTACTGTATGGAACAGCTGAATTATGACCTTCAGGACCGTCATTTTCTGTAAGGTTATCGCCATAATTTGTTGCAGGACGGCCGCTTAGAGACGTCCCGTTAACACCAATTCCATTGTTTTGTATTTGGACGAAGTACTGGATTGCGCCTAGAAATCCACAATCTGTATCCAATCCGTCATCCCCTGCAAAGGCGGACATAGCGTAGCGCATGGTGGGACTGCCACCCCAGAATTCGAAGTCATCGTCCTGGTTGTTAAAGCCCTCAAGGAACTCCAACACGGTGTTACTACCGACACCATAGAAGGAGTAGGAATTGAGTTCCTTACCACTTGCGATAACGAAGCCACCGTATCGGTTTGAAATGAAGCGGAGCGCACCACTATTGTCTAGATCATCATCACCGCCACCGTAGGAAAATCCCGTAAAGCCAGCCATACCTTCAACCTGCAAAGTTCCTAGTGCTTTCGTTGAGGTAACCGCACCGCTTGTCGGGGAAAGCGTAGGCGTAAAACTTTTACCAACACCGCCTGTTGCGTACCCATTAACAACACCAGTATCAGTAAGCGCATTAACGCCAGAGTCATAGCCTGCATTAAGAGTGCCTTTGCCGCAAAGAACGATTCCACCCCATCTTCCTTCATGCAAGAAAGCACTATCTGCACCGACTTGCCAAGTCTTGTTGTAACCAACCACACCGCCTACTCCCGTATTTAAAGTACCCCCACTAATAGTGTACAAGCCAACACCAGGAGTGCCTGAATCACGATTATAATCCAATCTCAGCGTCCGTTCGCCATTGATAATGTCACCTGTAGCAACCTTACCCTTATTTTCCATGGGGGGAACTGTGGCAGCCCCGCCAGGGACGTTTACATCATCAATAGACGTAAAGATGATCGGCGCATCTGCCGTACCGACTGCAATTAATTTTCCGCCACGAGCAACAACAAGAGAACCCGGGTCAGCTGGAGTAACTGCTGCCTCAGCCGTGGGACTGGGGGTGCGTGACGTCCTTTCAGCACGAATGAGTGTGCCGGGTTCGATCGTCAATGTAACGCCGTCGGGCACTACAATTGTCTGTGACAAAATGTAAACACGGTCGCGAGTCCAGCGCTGATTGGTGGTCAACTTAGCGGCAGCAACTGGTACAGTACCTGTGCTGCTGAGTTCGGTTACACCGGTGCCCAGTGTTGCAACATCGACAAAAGTGGTCGCACCCAATGATTGTGCGTCCGATTTGTGGGACGCAAAAATTCCAAGAGCGAGCGTTAGCGAGAGGATTAATTTATTATTCATTGATTTATTTTCCTGTTTTTATTGTTTCTTTAATCTTAGTTAGACGTTTTTGCGCAGGCGGCGGAGGGCCACCAGTGCGGTTGCACCAAGTAGCATGAGTGAGAACGAGGAGGGCTCAGGTACTGCGACAGAGGTCGTGACAGCCGAGAGAGTAAGCTTATCGTCTGACCGACCCAAGATGGCCTGCGACACAATTGAGAAATCCTCAGGTGAATTTTCACCCGTGGCCTTTGTCGCAAAACTAAATGAGTTGATTAGGCTATCCGATAGATCCGTATATAGCCAATTGAGTGTCGCGTCGGGATTGGCAAAAGTATCGGTCAAGACAAACAAGCCATTGACCCAATCTGAGCCCGACTGTGCCGATACCCGAGCCCACATGGCCTGACCGGACGCTTGCTCAAGTAGGAGAGGTGTATCGCCAGACGTCGAGTAATTGAGACTGCCTGCCACAATATTAGCCCGATACAATTCGCTGAAATTGCTGGTATAGTAACCCATCAGGTCACCTGAAGCTGCAGCAACACCAGCTGAGACAGCGGATACACTGAGGCTATTAAAGTAACCAAAACTGACGACCGCTTGGTCGACAAGGGTCGTCCCGTCATTGTAGTACATTGGGTCAAGCAGCGAAGCGTTAAAGTCGGCTGCATGAGTTGTTGCATGGGACAACGCCAAAACAGCGAGCAAGATGCATGATGTGGTTTTTTTGTTATTCATTTTAATTTCCTTTTTAGTTTTGATTTGATTAGTTTATTGAATACCAAAGTTTCGATTAAACTTTTTTTCTCCGTAACAGCAGCGCACCTACTCCTCCCGAGAGCAGCAGAACCCCTGTAGTCGGCTCAGGAACAGTGCTGAATGAGTTGGAGCCAGCGTCAAAAGAACCCAATGATCCCACCAAAAATGCCGTAGGATTAATGGTTTCCTCAGTATCTGGATCGATCGCAGAAACAGCGTTGATTCCCCAAGCGCCAGACAAATCCCCATCAACACCTGCTGGTATAAGAGTGTTAACATCCGACTTAATTACCAAATATTCGCTGCCCGTTGTCACAAATAGGTAGGGATTCAACACACCAGCAGTATCAAAACTGCCCGTACCGCCCGGCTTCGTGTTTAGAGCATCCCAATTCCTTATGAATTTTCCAGCATCTAGCGTGAGACCTGCATAAGTAAGAGAGGATGAAGTCACGCCGCTATCCGTGCTTGTATACTTACCAAAACTGATATCACCCAGCGACACGAATTTGCTCGCCAAACTTGTCGCCCCCGTACTTGGGGATGTGACAAGAGCTATAATCTGAGAATCTGTATAGGCTGTTGATGCAGCAGAGGAATCTGCGAAGTAACCAAATCTTGCTGAGACAGTCGTGTCGGTGGAGGCAAATGCCACGCCTGCCGCGTTTTTAAACACAGTATCAGTTCCTATTTGAAATCCGACTGTTGCAGCATTTGTGGCTGCACTGACAACGATCAGTACGCCACCCAGCAAAGCTAGGAATTTTTGATTTTTCGTCATGATATTGGCTCCCTTTTAGATGGTTCGGGGTTGATTTTCTTTAGATGCCAGGGGCTCCGTCAAATGCGATCGGATTGAGCTTTGCGGCGGTTTTTCCAACCAGATTTCCAGCACCTGTTGTTCTCTGGTAAACAATCGCACCACCCGCGGGGATCGTTACTGCGTCGGAATTGGCGCCTGCCGATGAGTACCAAGAACTGCCTAGAGAAGAATTACGGTAGTAGGAGACAAACTTACCATTGGCGGGATTGATGAAGTGGACTTTGTCCGCCAACGATAGCGAGGAGCCAGCTGTAGGAGTAAGACCACTCTGCGAAAGCTTGATCGGATAGGGATTAGGATTAGCAACGATATTCAGCTTCCCTCCACCTAGAATCTCCTTACGGGTACGAGCTTGGCGAAGCTCACCACTTAGCACTAGGTTTAGTTGAGTAGATGAGAAGCGCTTGATAATGAATCCTTCTCCGAACGGAATACGCTGGTTTTCAGCAGCAGCACCAGCCTGGGTCAGCCACGTATATGAGTAGCTTCCTACGGCGCCAGTCCTTCGTCTCCAGAAGTTTTCAAATTTTTGAGATACAGGGTTAAAAATCTGCAATACGTCACCCCCTCCATAGCTGGTCGAGGAGCCAAACTTAGTCGTAGCAGCTGGTCCAAGAAGTGTGCTGATTGTCCAATCAGGACGAATAGAATAACGTGTTCCAGCAGAAATCGAATTGGCTGGGAGGCTGTACTGGACGGTCACTGTGCTTGGCACAGCAGGCACTTGTTGGCTGCCGTCGGTCGAAGCCGTAATCAGGGAGATTACGCCTATGTAGTCGCCATCCTGTATTTCCAAGACGTAAGGAAGGCCGGGAGTCATCACCGGTAGGCTAGAAACTGTCAGAACGCTTAAAGACTGGGCCGAAATTGTGCCCTCAGCATCAGCAGGCTGGGCAAACGGTGTTGCCAAAAGGTTAACTTTGTTTGGCCCTACAACTGGGACCGTTAAGATTCCTGTGGGCTGGGCAATGCCACCAGCGTGGGAAGATGTTAACGAGAGTGCTGCGAGTATTGTGGTAGCTGCGAGTCGTATTGCGGTGTGATTCATAAAGTATGCTCCTTTGGTTTGTTGTTTTTTCGACTGAAGATGTATCGACATGAGTTAAACATGGATTACGCCCATAAAAATTTCCAATGGTTTTTTGTGACAATTTGGTGACAAATTCTGGGCTGGGCTATTGATTGCCAACACTTTGCATTTTTCCTGAGTCAATTGACGCTATTTCGCCATAATCGGGAAAGCAAAAAAACCGGCCCAAGCGCTACTGCATCGCGATGCAAATTATACGAAAAAATTTACGATAATCATATGTTACAATTTGATGCCAAATGACACGACTGATGGAATAATTTAAAATGTAGGCTTTAGTGATTGAGTGCCTTTTCATCAAGCCATCTCTGTCTTACGTTGTTTTGCTGCGGAGAGGGCCGTTCACGTGAAAAGAGCGGCTAGAAACCGAATAGCGCTAGTGCGACTTGATCGGTCTCTTTCTTTATCTCCTCCTTCTTCCCCCCGATCTTCTTTATCTTTAGTTCCCCTTCTCTTTCTTCTGAGCTGGATTTTCTTGTCAACTAGCCTTCAGGCACAAGATGTGATTATATCTCCGAACGATGGAGAGCTTGGAATCAATCGTAGCGTGGCTCTTTTTAATGGCTCCCTGTTGCCTACCAACAGCCTGATTCGGATTGGAACATTTGCTTCGGGTGGAACTAACGCCTCCGAACTGTCCGCTTTCGTCAATTCTTGGACGAATCAGACCAGCACCACCAATTTCCTTAGTTTTCTTAACACCAACTTTGTCTCTTGGAACTCTTTTGGAAGCGCTAATTCGCCTTGGCCCGGCGCAGATTCAGTCACTGTCACCAACACGAACACACCTGCTTTTGCTTCGAGCAACCTTGTTGCAAAGCCCATGTATCTTTGGGCTTTTAGCACCCCAACAAATGATAGCAGCGCAGAGATGTTGATCCTTAGGTCATGGTTACCCGAGGGGTTTCCTGACCCAGAAGGTGGACTCAACTCTCTATTTAGTTTGTTGCCATCAGGCACAAACGGGGTCACTTATTTGGATCCCGATGAAAATGAGGTGGCAGAATACGGTGTCTCGGTGCTTTTTGGGCAGTATTTTTCTGATTCTCTGCAATTTCGCATGAGTGGGGTGAACCCGTCCAATGAGATCACCAGCCCCTTGACTGAAACAAACGCAAGTGGAGCAGTCTCTACTTACCAGATCACGGCCAACAATGGGGCGGATCGATTCTTTGCCAATACGAATGCGGGTTCAGTTGATCTGACCCTGACAAACTTGCCTGTGGGGTTTTCGATCGCCACGAACACGGGGGTGATCACGGCTGGGACGAATGCAGCAGCCAACACTTACTCGATCCGCTTGGTGGCCTCTAACTCGTTGACCGCATCGGTTGCGACCAACACTTTGACTTGGGTCATACAGGCATCCTCGCTGAATTTTAACACTACCACCAATCTGATTAGCGGCACCGCCGGAGTGGTCATTTCGGACTTTACATTTGTCTCAAGTGGAACTTCACCCACCTACACTGCGGATGGAGACCTGCGTGGGCTCATCCTTTCAACAAACGGCCTCTTGTCTGGCATCCCCACCAGTGTCGGCACAAATGATGTAACGATCCAAGCGTCAGCCGGAGGTCTGATCGGAGCCACCGTCTTCTCCTTAGAGGTCGGCGCACCCACCATTAGCGTACCTGCGGGAGAGTTGACGGGGGGACAGATCGTTCACACCGCAGGGACGGCAAAAACGGTGACTTTGAGTAAAACTGTGGGGTTTACCGATCTGGAAGGACAGGTAAGTCCAACCACTAGCGGAGTCACATTTAGCGGAACAGACCTTCTGATTGCCGCCGATGCGGTGCCGCTGCTTAAGGGAACTACGAACGTGACGCTGACCCTTACCGCCAGCCGGGCGGTTGGAGGTAGTACTGTTTCTGCATCCACCAGCGTGCCCTTGCGGATCGTTGCCCCCGCCCCAACGGCGTTGGT
>Ga0164294_10004637_pt1 | contig 11962 bp, 13 predicted proteins | sample GEODES005metaG_FD_111479 | JGI IMG/M metagenome (GOLD analysis project Ga0164294, IMG submission 111479) | Oligotrophic lake water microbial communities from Sparkling Lake, Wisconsin, USA - GEODES005 metaG | ecosystem: Environmental > Aquatic > Freshwater > Lake | place: USA: Sparkling Lake... | reverse complement strand
TTATTTCTATTTTTTATTATTTCATTTACCGTATATATTTGTGCTTGAGTTAATGTTCTCGGTGCTGAAGGCAATATTTGCTCAACTTTTGCGCCTGCTAAATCTATTTTATCATTCAAACTATTAAATAAATTATCTTTATTTAGACCTAGTGCTATCGCCTCTGCTGAATTTAATGTTGATAAATTACCTATTGTATTTAAATCTAATTGAGCTGGTAAATTTGTCGGGTCGGCATTACATATATATGGCTGAGAAGCATTATAATATGACGGTATCGGCAATGTCTTTGATAATTGTGTTATTGTTATTAAACCATTATTTATATGATTTTGATTATAATCATCTAATACCAATATAAAATACTTTGGACCATATAAATTTAAAACTGCTGTTGCTTTATTACCTTTATTATATGTATAATTTGGTGTTGTATTTAAAATAGTTGTTGTAAAAACTGGTTCTATTGGCAAACGGTATCCCATTAACCATCCTAATGTTCCATTAAATGTATGACCTTGACCTGTTGATGCTGAACATGGATAAGATCCAGATTCATAACAACTTTTGGATCCTGTTAAATCAAAAAATGTAAAAAAAGCAAACAAATCCTTATCAAATGTATCTAAACCCTTGGTCAAAGTTTTTATTTTATTTTTTGAAGGATCTTCCCAATCATCACCTAAATATAGTGTTATTTTTCCATTATTCTGATTATATCTAGCTATATCTGGGGCTAAAGGTAAGGCTGTTCCTACGTAAGTAAAAGGTTGTGTCCAATCTACATCTGAATATGGTTTTAAAAAATTATCTGGATTTTTAAACGCACTATTTAAAGCGTCACAAAATTCGGTTGGTGAATAATTCCCTGGTTCAATAAATATTTTAAACGTGTTTGTACTTGTACCATCATCTGTAGGATTTGTTATCCAAAAACATGTATTACCATAAATATAATCAATTGTGTACCAAGTATAAGGAATTTGTATAGAATATAATGTTAAATTTAATACATCAGTTAAAGGATCTGATAAATCTAATGTAAAATCTGTTGATATTGCTTCAGAACCTCCGGATGCTTGACGAAATTGACTATCAATATTTATAAACCGACTCGTTGTATTTTTCAAATTGGGATTCAAAATATCTTGAGCAACATTTATCGGAAGAGTGTTATTTACTCCTAATTGTTGTCTATTCATTGGAACATGTTGATTATCGTATACATCTATTTTTTGGAAACGATCTGTTAATTTATCTTTTTGAACCTGATTATCTTGGGGTAAAGCCTCGTATTTATACCATTCATCGGTTTGTTTAGTATTTGGAGTATATTCTGCGTCTATACCTGATGTTTCTAATTGATTCATATAACGTAATAATTTTGTTTGAATAGATTGAAAAAAATTTACTAAATGTGGTTGATTCTGACCTGAAGAAGAATAACGCTGAATATATTTGTTAGTAGCATCAATTATTTGGTCTGAATCAGGATCATCTAAATCTAATATTGTTAATAATTCAGTAATTGTATAATTATCTACATTATAATCAATTGTTGTCATATATAAAGTAATGTTATTTTTCTATATTTTTTATAAAAAATTCTATATTTTAGTCCTTTTTTTTGGAATTATTTCAAATACTTCTTCAACTACTTGTTCTTGTTCCTCTTTTACTTCATTATAAAATTCACTCATATTATTAAAATGCTCCAAGAAAACATATTTTATTTTATTTTTTAAAGTCCGCAATTCATAATCCCAATGAGTAAATAATTTATCAGTTATAATTGTTATTCCTGTTCTAAATTTTAAATGTGATTTACCTTTAAATAAAATATTATTTAGAACTTGTCCAATTTCTATATCTAGGTTATCTAATTGAAGTCTGTTAATCCAATATTTACCACGATATATAAAACGATTATAATCACTATTTTCATATATCTTATGCCGTTTATCTGAAACTAATGAATTTCTTATTAGACCAATTCCTTCTATTTTATTAGTTTCATTATTCATTTCTGCTACAAATATTAAACAACCTGGAGAATATAATTCACGTATTTTGAAAGCTGAACCATAAATTACAGCTTCTTTATTTTTTTCTCTATATTCTATATTTTCTTTATATGTTGAATTATTGAATCGTGTACATGCTATATGAAACATTTGTTAGTTTAACAATTAAATAAGAATAAACTAACAAATCAATTTTTTATATTTATACGTTTCTTTTATTTATAATAATTTATATATTATTATTAATGGAAAATGAATGTTATTTTGTGTCTTGTCGTGGAATATTAAAATCTTGTACGTTTCATTACATAAATCAAACAACTAATGTAAGTAAAGACGTAAATTATTTGTATGATATGTTAACCTCTAATGAAATGTTTGACGGAATGTCTATTTATATATTTAGCGATTTACTCAAATATTTTGTGAATATTATTTTACCAAACATTAAATATAAATTTGTTCTTGTTACCGGAGAATCTAATCTATGTGTTCCAAAAGAAGTTTTAACTGAACAAGAAACGTATTCGCTTATTAAAAACCCGTATTTATTAAAATGGTTTGTTCAAAATTCACGAATTCATGAAAATGATAAAATCATCCAAATGCCAATTGGTCTAGATTATCATACCTTTTATAATAATCCAAATAATATATTTAAATTACCTGAAGAATCTCATATACCAAAAAATCAAGAACTAGTTTTATTAAGCATTATAAACGATTCTATACCTTATTATAAAAGGATTCCTAAAATATTTGTTAATTTTTCTTTAAATGATGATCGTTTTCAACAAAAAAGAAAGGCTTTGAATATTATTTCAAAGGAATTATTAATTTTAAATAAAGATATTTTACCTAGATCAATCTATTTAGAAAAAGCTGTTAATTATACGTTTGTTTTAACACCTTCTTCTTCAGGGTTAGATTCTCATAAAATATGGGAGGCATTATGTATTGGGTGTATACCAATTATATGTGTTCCTGAATTTAAAAAATTATTAGAAGATTTACCAGTTTTAATTGTAGAAGATTGGTCGGAACTAACACAAGATTTGCTTGATAAAACTATTATAGAATTTAGAGGTAGAATTTTTAATTATCAAAAATTAACATTGAAGTATTGGATAAATATGATAAATGAACAAGTTAATAAACAAAAAATCCTAGAAATTAATTACGCATAAGATCTCCTAAAGTTAAACCTTTTAGAGAACTTATATCATTAAAATTAATATTCATATTTGATTTTTTATTTACATTTGGAGTTGGTTGATTATTTATTTCAGTAATTTTAAATGATATTCCATTTTTGACTTGTTTATAAATAACTTCATTTTCTTGTATATCTTCTTTTACAACTTCTTTTACAACTTCATCTTCTTCTTTTTGTAAATGAATAAATCTATTTTCTTTTTCCAATTGTAATTGTTGTTTTAATTCAACATTTTGATCTAATATTTTTTTATATTCTATATTTTTTTCATCTAATTGTTGCTGTAAGTATGTTATGTAATTTTTTTGCTTTACAATTCTATCATTTAATTGAATGAATGCGTCTCTGGCATTTACTTTTTGTGACATATATAAATATTAATATAAATAATTTTAATATTATTTTATTATAATTATTTTATTGAATGGTTTTTTATTTAAAAATATTTCGGCCTTGATAATCTAATAACAGCTATAGGTTTGTTTGACGTTGGACCTACACGACGGGCTACGTACATTTCTTCACGACCTGTAGTGCTTGAAAATTTACTTTCAACCTGCCAATCTGGGCAGTTAGAATCTAGTGCTTTTCTAACTGGATTTCTAGTATTCATATTTTCATGAACTGATTTAGCGTTTTTTACGTCTTTGTAAAAAATCAATTCGTCCTTAATATTTGTATCTAAAAAAGTTACTCCATCACTACCGCTAAATGTAATTCTTACATTTTTGTATTTAGCATAAGCATACAACTCAACAACAGCTGCCACAAACCCATCAGAAGCAAATTTGGCGTTAAATAAAGCACTTAATGATGAAAGTGGAGCTTCTTCGCCAATTTTGATAAGTTCATCAATTTGCTTCTCATCAGCAGACATAGATTTAAGATCAACTTGCTTACAGTCGGAAGCACAAGCGCAAGGGGTCTCGTCGATATGAGGACTCATTATAATATTCCTAAATATAAATATTTTTACAAAAAAAATAAAGGTGATTGAAAAATATATATTTATTATATAATCAAGACAAACGATATCTATTTATTAGTCAAATAAGTTAAATAAATTCCTTAATATATAAAAATGGACAAAAATCAAATAATTGAATTTAACAAATATATGAATTTTAAAATTATACAAAAAAATCACAATAATTATAATCCAGATGAAAATAATAAAAAATATCTAGTTATAATGGCATGCCATTGTGACTCTGAAATAAAATTAAACGCAATAAAAAATAATTTAAAATATTTTTCATTTTCCAATATGGATAAAGTTGTAATAAACTCCACAAATTTACCTTACAACCCAGTGGTAGCCGATATTTGTAATAGATATAATAATATGAAATACTATGAAATAGAAAATTCAAAATTAGCAGATTTCGGAAAATGGACACATGTGTTAGAAAATTTAGTAGATTATAATTCATATGACTATATTATTTTAACCAATGATTCATTTATAATTCATAATTCTATTAACCATTTTTTTAATTTAATTTTCAAATATAATTTAGATTTATATGGTTATACAGATTCTTCAGAAATAAAATATCATTACCAATCCTATTTATTTGGATTAAGAAAAGAGGTTATTCCAATATTTTTAAATAATATAAATTCTTCAAAAGAAAAAATAAATTGTTTTTGGGATGTTGTGTTAAATTATGAAGTAAATATATGTGATTGGTTCAAAAATATGAAAACATTTTTAAATATAGGTAATTTTGCCTCTAATAAAAGTAAAAATATTTTTTTTTATAATGATCAGTTATATATTCCATTAAAAAATACTGAATTATTACCTTTTACTAAAATAAAACGTATAAAACTTTAATCAAAAATTTTTATAAATATTTTTTTGTGCCCATAAACCTGAATAATGGGGAAACTTACTATTATTATCACATTCTTCAATATATCCTACATAGGTTTTAAAAATGATATATTTATTAAAATATATTAATCTATTATTTGCGTTTTCAAAAACATTATGTTTCATATCAAAATTAGCTTTTTCCTTTTCATCAAAATATTTAGCTAGTAATAATGGTCCAGTTGGATGTAAACATGTTTCACCATAATAATTGTTTTTTACATTCTCAACTATTTGTTTAATTGCTTGTAATAATATATTATTACCAGGTTTACATACCATTAAAGCATTATATATTCCTATTTTATTACAATCTAAAACCCAATGTTCTTTTTCAGCCAAATTTATAAATTTAAATCCATTTATAGGTTGATATTTAATATCTAAATAAATTCCTCCTAATTTGTATAAAACACAATATCTCCATAAGTCTGCCTTGTAAGCTCCAGGTATTAATATATTAAAAGCATCTAATATATCTTTATCAAAATTATCTTTTATAAAATTATAACAATCATCATCATCAAATAATCTATGGGTAAAAGCAGGATTAGAAGATTTTATTAAATCAACAGTTTTACTCATTAAAGGAGGTAAATCTTTTGTATGCCATGTTTGAAAAATATTCAATGGTATTTCTGTTTTATAAAATCTTTTCATTGGATAAGGTATTTTTAATTGTTGCTGTAGTATAAAATTATACTTTTTTCTTGTTTCATAATTAAGCATATAATAAATATTATTATATTTTTAATATTTTATGTTTATTATTTTTACAAAAAAAAATGGCTTAATTTATTTTAGCTGACAAAATATAACCACCAGCAAGTTCTCTTGGCATTTTAGCAACAGCGTATGAATATCTGGTAGTGGTAGATTGATTACCACTACCTGGAAGTTTGTATCTTACTCCGAAAGTTTCAGAACTAGCATATACTCTACCTGCTTTTTTTTTAGGAGCAGACGCAGAATCTTGTTCTTCTTCAAGAACTAGTCCTTTAGCAGTTATATCTGTATCAGCGGCCTCAATCATAGCTGAAATATTCTTAAATAACGCACGAACCCTGGCTTGTCCTTCTACAGCCCTGGCATGTTCTTCAGCACTGGCTTGTCCTTCTACAGCCCTGGCTTGTACGTTTTCAGGGGAATACAGTTGTGTCATCATTGTTTCATTACCCCCATCACCAAACAGCCATAAGACTCCGTTATCAGTAACAGCAGCCTCTACTTGTTTTGATTGACTGTGGAATCCTATCCCAACTCCACATGTTTTAGCGTAAGTTGACAACTGTTCAAATAGTTTAGTATTTTGGTCTAGGGTACTGGTACCTTCTAGAAAATTTTGTACACCTTGGATATAATTAACTGGAATACCTAATAACGCATCCCTTGCAGCCCCAACGTTAACGCTATGTGCTGTTCTACCTTCAGATAGATGACCTAGCGTTAGCATTGGATAAGGAACAGCTGGAGAATGCCTAAAATTCATTTTATAAATTAAACTAATATAAATATTTTTACAAAAAAAATAAAGGTGATTGAAAAATAAATATCTAAATAATTTGTCTAATGTATTGATCTAAAATAGAGTATCTTGGATTATCTAGTGCCTTTTTAAACATTTGCCAGGGTGTACAATTTTTATTGCCATATTTATTTTTACAAAAATGATTCAATAAATTAGGATTAAAACCAGAAATCATAGAACAATTGTTGTTTATAGATAAAGCAGGGAAACTATTAGTAGATCGCATATTCCAAAATAAAATATGAGGTGGTTTAAATGGTTTATTCCAAAGTTTTTGTCCAGCTTCAGTAAATTGTTTTTCAATATAATCTATAAGAGAATTATATTTTGTATCAATTGAGTCTATTTGCATATCTGAAATAATAGTTAGAACCATATTTTCAACTTGTTCATGATTTAATTTTTGAGTAATAATAGCGTCTATTATCAATTTTAAAGCCGCTGAAAAATTTGTATTTAAACCATATTCAGTTTGTTTAATAACTTGTTCCACCATTTCAATAAAATTGTTACTTTGTTCAAGGTTAATCCAAGAAGGATTGGCAGAAAAAGTTAAAATCCGTTTAAAAGATTTTTCAGCAATACGAATTCCTAGAGCAATAGCGGCATTAAAAGAATCTTTATGAATATTAGAAAGGTCTAAAATAGGAATAAAATTACCAAGCATATTATTTTGATTAGAATTATCAAGCCATTGAGCGTTAAGAATGTCAGCTTCATAAGAAATTTGTTTATCTAAAAGTTTAATAGCTTCATTAGTAAAATGATTTAAACCGATTCTTTTTCCATTAATAATGGTTTCTCCATTTAATGCTTTTGTAGAAAAATCTTTAACTTTATTAGAAAATAAAATGCGATCATTATTATGATACCGATTTTGACCGTTACAATCAATATTTAAAAAAGCACGTTTTTGTTTAAAAAAAGTAACAGATGTTATTTTATAAGGGTCAATATTGTTCCAAGAAGAAGAACATTGTTTGATTTGAACAGTATCTAATTTCTTATTTAAACTAGAAATAAGTTTACGAAATTCCGTTTTAGCTTTTAAAATAGCCCGTTGTTTAGATGAATAGTCAGTGGAGGAAATAATGTACTCATTAAAATAAGAGGATGCTAAAAGGGTAAATAATGAACCAAATTTTGATTTTTCACGAGGAATCCATTTACAAAGCAAAGATGGATTATAAGAATTTAAATCATTTTTCAATTGTTCTAAAACAAGTTGTAAAATATAATTCTTAAGTGATGAATAATCATTAATAGAAGAATCGTTTAAATAATGAAATAGATATTTGATATCTTTCCAAGAGCCATAAGGATGAAAATAAGGTTGATCATCAGGTGGAATAACAAATTGTTTAAAAGCAAAATATGCTAGTTGAGGAAAATGATTATGCCAAACTTGAATAAGCATGAATGCTAACATATATTCTCCTTTTCCAGAGATAATATCACGAGTATAACCGATAATACGATACATAATAGACAGATAATCAATATATTCATTTCTGGAAATAATATTAGTTTTATATAAAGATATAATTTCAGTTAAAATTTTATCAGTTTTTAAAGATAAATTTGTAATAGTATTGGAATCATTAGTTCTAGTTAATTGAAAATTTAATTGTAATATTTGTTCTTGAATATTATTAGACCAAGTGTATTCAATAGCGCCTTTTTCTCCTAATTGTGAAGAAGTAAAAATATCAAGTGGAGAAATAAAGGACATATAATGGTGATAAATTATTCACTAATTTCTTTAAATTGTTTTCGTTTGGTCTTTTTATTAGGAACAATGAAAATTTTTTTGGTTCCAATTGATTTGTTAAAAATTTTATGATGAAATATAATGATAATTTCATTAATATCATGAAATAAAGAGATAGATTTCTCAAATTTGATAGAATCAATATTTTTAATAGATTGTAAAAAAAGGGATCCTATATTAGTATTTTTGGTTTTTAAGAAAGTTTTTAAATTTTCAGGTTCAATATTAATGTTAAATTTTAATATAGATAATAATGAGTATTTTATTTGATTAGAAAACGAGTTATTTTTAATAATTCTTAAAAGTTCTTCTTTTTGTAAAATTCCTGGAATTTTAAGTATCATTTTATCTTCTTTAATTTTGTCAATAGATTCATTACTGACATAAATGAAACGAATTTTAAGGAAATTTATATCTTCAGTATAATAATTTTTATATTCTTTATCTAAGTTTTCAAATTCTTGAATCCAGGATAAATCCAAATCATCAATATTATCAAAATCATCAATATTATTAAAATTAAAATTATCCATATATATTATTTTATAATGTAAAAATATAATATAATAATAAATTAAACTAAATAATCTTTTTCATATTGGTCTATTAAATCAATATCATAATCAGTATCTAATTCAGAACTAGTATCACTATCATAATCAGTTTCATAATCATTTTTATAAATGAATTTATCTTCATAAGCGCCTTCCCCATATACGGAATCATACTCTAATCTATATTTTTCCCAATTATTTTTCATAAATGTAATAGCATTATTCATAATATAATTAGGATCATTAGATAAATATTCTTCATATTTATTCAAATTATTAAGCTTTATTTGATAAGGAGTTAATGGTCCATTTTTGAAGCAAATTTGTCCATTAATTTTAGAAATTTCAATACATCCAGGTGGAATATTATTTTGTTGAGAAAGATTAGTGTTAGAATCGTTAGAAGCAATGATATCTTTATAATTAGTTGTAGTATTTTCATTTATAGTATTGTCATTTATAGTATTGTCATTTATAGAATTATCATTTATAGTATTATTTTTAATTAAAACAGGAAAATCAGCATCTGAAATAATAAATTGTTTATCAAGTAATTTGTTAGAATTAGAATTAGAATATGTATTTTTGAATCGTGATTTAGGCTCATCTTTTTTTAATGAGTTATCGGAAACATTTTTTTTATCTTTAGATTTAACTTTTAAATTATCTCTGGATGAGTTTTGGTCTAAAAAATTGAATCTATCATTAGATTTTTTATTTAAAAAAGGGTTATTTTTCATAAATAGTTGTATATAAATGTATATATAATTATAGTATTATATTGAGTTTTTTCTTTAAGTAGTTTTAATATATTAATTTGTGCGTCTTTAAGTAGTTTTAATATATTAATTTGTACGTCTTTAAGTAGTTTTAATATATTAATTATATACATAAAAAAGAACCCCCAAAAACACATTACAATTTTTATTGTGTATTTAATTGTAAATAAACCTGTTCATATGTATAATATATACCATTCAAATCCAAGTTTTTTATTTCTTCATCTGTATACTCATTTTCAATTAATTTAACTAAATCTATTATACATTTGTTCATACAGATTTTTAATTGTTCATTAAATTTATCACTTGAAATATGATATTGATAATCTTTGAAAGACTTTGACATCTCATATTTTTCTTTCCATTTATCGCCACCATATTTTTTAAAATATTTTTCAGTTTCTTCTGCTTTTGTAATATTACTGAAATAATACCATTTTAAAGCATTAACTATAAAATTGTTATTTAATAAATATTTACATGCTAAATACTTCTTTTTTTCAAAATTATCTATATCATTACTTTCTAGATATAAATAATTTATCATTTCTGATCCCAATAATGTTTCACAATTCATTTTGTTATTTTTTATTGTAATATAACTAACACAAAAAAAGCATTTCAATTTTGTGGACATTTTTACAAATAAAGATTTTCATAAAAAATATATTTAAAGAAATATCATTATTATTTATTACCTTAGAAATAAGGTCTTATTTGTTTCCTAACAGCAATCATTTTATTTTATATTAATATAAACCACACTATAATAAACGTTATATATTTTTACAGGAAACAGCACCCTTAAAGACTAGTCTTAACATAATTTTTACATTCATATATGTAAAAAGGTTTATAAAAAACCATAATAGTTAATATATTCTATAGGCATAATGCTATATAGAATATGTTTTTACAATATTATTTTATTTAATATATCTACATTCTTTTTTGCGTCTTCATAACCAAAATTATATAACTTTTCAAAATGTTTTTCACAAGGCCATAACCAAAACCATTCTACTCTTATGGGTCTAAAAATATTGGCACTAATAACATGACATTCTAGATTTAACCCATAAGGCATAAATTTATCATAACCAAATAAATAACCAAATAATAATGTAAGTACCCCCGCATCCATTCTTTTTATATACCATTTTTTTGGATGTGACATAATTGTTACATTTAATGGTCCTGTTATAAAAGGAATTCCATGGGAGGTTAAACAACTATCTGTAAATTCTTTCATATTTTCAAAATTATAATAAAATGTTATTGACGAAAAAATGGGACATATTATATTTATATTCAAAACCGCAACAAATAATTTATCACTATTACATATTTTTTCTTCATAATCTAATAAATATTTTTCATAAAAATTTTCTTTTATAATAATATTAAGTTTATAAACCGCACCTTACCAATTTGGATTCATTTTTGTTAATATTTTTTTACACCTTTTCTCATTTAAAACGCCCATTTCATAATAAAAAAATTGAATTAATCTTATAAACAATTTATAATGAATAAAATACAACAAAACTACTATTCAAAATGTATAAAATAAACAAATGGATTGATATTGAAAATAGTAAAGATGATAATATTTGGAATAATTTATCATTTAATCCAAATCCAAATGCTATACATTTTTTAGAAAAAAATCCTGATAAAATTTATTGGTGGTGGTTAACAATGAACCCAAATGCTATTCCTTTATTAGAAGCAAATCCAGATAAAATTAGTTGGTATAATTTATCACAAAATCCAAATGCTATTCATTTATTAAAACAAAATCCAGATAAAATACATTGGCCGTCATTATCAAGCAATCCAAATGCTATACATTTATTAGAAGCAAATCCAGATAAGATTGATTGGGTGTTTTTATCAGAAAATCCAAATGCGATTCATTTATTAGAAGCAAATCCAACCAATATTTATTGGGATCGTTTATCATATAATCCAAATGCGATTCATTTATTAGAACAAAATCCAGAAAAAATTAATTGGGGTGCTTTAGTAGATAATCCAAATGCTATACATTTAATAGAACAAAATCTGGATAAATTAACTTCTAATTGTTGGTGGCGATTAACCAGAAATCCAAATGCTATTCATTTATTAGAAAAAAATCCATATAAAATTGATTTGGGAATGTTATTACGTGTATCAAGTATGATGGATTATGATTATGAAATA
>Ga0164294_10004636_pt1 | contig 11963 bp, 4 predicted proteins | sample GEODES005metaG_FD_111479 | JGI IMG/M metagenome (GOLD analysis project Ga0164294, IMG submission 111479) | Oligotrophic lake water microbial communities from Sparkling Lake, Wisconsin, USA - GEODES005 metaG | ecosystem: Environmental > Aquatic > Freshwater > Lake | place: USA: Sparkling Lake... | reverse complement strand
ATTGTCTATCTTTTCTATGTATTTATTATTAACATTATCTATTTTTAAAGAATTACATATTTCGCTTATATTATCAACTGACATTTTCTTGAATAAATAATATTATTATTTTTATATACATTCAATATTTGATGTTGCATTAGCTGACACGATTGACCTTCGCAAGAAAACGAATCAACAAGTTCAAGAGTTGTTGGAAGGGTTAAAATATGACAGAGTCGAAGGCGAGTTCAAATATTTGATCAAGATGTCGATGGATTCCGTAACGGAGGAACATGTTGCGCATATATTGAAGGAAAAAGCGGATACGGAAGTAGAACTCGATATTCTCATGAAAACCACGACAGGTCAGATGTGGTTACGAGAACTAGAAATATTTGAGAAAGAATATGAAACATATAAGAGAAAGCGAGAACAAATCCAAACTGGAACTGGTGGTAGTAAAGTGAAAAAGACAAAAAAATAAATAATATAGGTATATAATATTTATCAGTAAATTATAGTAAAGGTTAATAATAACTACATTTTTTATTTTTTTTTGAACTTAGCATTTTACGTTTTTTTGAGTTTTTTTTCTTGTATTTTTTCAGAGTTTTACTGTGCTGTTTCTTTGATTTACGTGTTTGAATTATACCACTACCCGATATTTCACTACCCGATATTTCACTACCCGATATACAATATTCTTTGTATTTTTTGCTTTCTACTATTGTGTCAAATACTTGCCTTGCTTTTTTTATATTTGTTTCATTTAATTCAACCTTACTATAAATACCACCATGACGGTTAATATATTTTTTTATATCTATATAATTATGAAGATTATTTTTAATGGGGTTTTCAAGTTCATCAACCATTACAGCATTAAAATGTGTAAACATTAAATATGAAGAAGTTGGATTTGTAGCTGCCGATAATACATATTCTGCAGAAGGATATAAATCCTTTGCTATTATAATAATTATGGATCTTAATAACTTATTTAAATCTTTATGTTCATATTGCTCCTTAGTCTTAGAATCAATATATATAGTCTTATCTGTAAGTTTGATAGTTAATGATGATACACAACTCATATCATGAAATATACACAATAATAATGTACTACTAGTTAAAAAACCCCCTATACTATATATTTCAGTATTTGGTTTCATTTGAAAAACATAACCTATACTAATTTTAAAATTTATACAGTCTAATAGATTATTCAAGTTATCGAGTTTAGTTTGTATACCTATATTATTTACTATATCAACCGTTTTTACACATTTTGGAGGAAAGCCAGAATACTTTGAAATTGAAAAATACCTAAAATTTGGTATTTTATTTAATGTTAAGATTATTGTTGCCCGTTTGTTGGTGTCAGTTTTTAATGATTGTATAGCTTCTTTGTCAATAAATGTAAAATGATTTTTGAATTCTTCATCAAATGGAACATTATTTAAACTTATAACGTAAAATGTATCATCAATAATATAACCAATGTGTGTTGTACCATCGTTTATATCAAAGTATTTATCACATTCTTCATCATCTTTATATTTATAAATATTAATTAAACCTTCAGATGGGTGAATTACACTTGTTGTTAAATCAAACCCTGCTTCATTTCCAAATTTGTATTCTATCATTATATTATATTATATATCCCTAAAATTAAATAAAAATATTTTTTATTTGATTTTATACATGAAAATAGAAATCAAAAAAATACCAATGTTTTGTCTTACATGTGAAAATGACGATGAAACCGCTATAAAACGAACAACAATAAAAACCGAATTTTCACACTTTAATAATGGATTAGGACCTGAGTTCATACAGCCAATTCTTCATCAAAAAAACATGACCGAAAGAACGCCGAAAAATAAATCTGGTGCTTCAGGGTTTATCAGAATGATTGAATGCGGTCTAATGAAACAGAAGTCAGGCGAACCATTCATTCCTTTTTTACTAGTAGAAGATGATGTCTCGATTTTCGCAGACCGCGATAGAATCGATATTCCTCAAAATATATTTTATAGAGTAAAATATGAAAATATAATTTAATTTCAAAAGATACCTATACCTAGATTGGTTTTAAAGTCGTCATCATCAAATGATATATATATACACTTCTGTTTTTTTTCAACACGACATTTTATTTGATTACCTTCATGTGATAATGTTCCATTTAATATATAATATGATTCTGTTTCTATTTCTATTATGTCGTCTTTTTTTTTTCCAAAATTAAAAAATGATTTTTTAATTATCTAAAATTATATTACAATAAGTTATATATGATTTAGAAAAAGTAGTTTATTCAAACGATTCATATATACATCGTAAGAATACTAAAATAAAATACATAGTAATTGTATATTTAATTACTATGTCTTGGAAACAATATGGAGGTGCTAAGCATCTTGATATGAATCGAAAAATTACAACAAACACGGTAGTTGCTGATGAAATCGTTCTTAAAAGTTCATATATTGGTGGATTTACTATACATGGTATTTTAGATGTTACAGGTAAAGGTACAATACAAGGTGGTCTAGATGTAAGTGGATATATTACAGTAACTGATATATCATCGAGTAACATTTATGCAAATAGATTATATACATATAGCGATGCAACTATAAGAGGTAATTTAATTGCGAATAAAAATCTATTACTAGGAGATAATGCTATATTTGGAAAAGATATTACGATTCAAAATAATACTCATATTGGAAATATATTATATTTGAATAAAAATGATTCGCAATATATTTATTCAGATGGCTCTGGAATCGGAATTAACCAATTATCTCCAAACGCTACTTTGGATATTTCGAGTAATTTAGTACGAACATTAAATATCTATTCTTCGCAACAAATGAATCGGAATATTATTGCACAAAATAATATACATAAGGGTATTGCAGTAACAGCTGATGTAAATTCTTCACGTATCGATTTTTTTACGAATAAAACAATATCTGATACAAATAATTCAGACGCATTTATTCAATGTCTAAGTGGCGGTATTTTAGAGCTCGACGTTACAACCAATACTCGTATTGCTTCTAAATTATCTGTTACTACGAGAGGAGACCCTACACATCCATATAATGAAACCGTAGTTATATATGATATTTCTACGAGTCTTTATAAACCAGAAATATATAATAATGCAAAAGCACATACTGGAGACGCATTAACACTTATTGCGGATGATTCAGAATCTACTACATTCTTACGTATTGTTACTCCAAGTAAGGATGGTATTGGTATTGCTGGTGGATCATATACATTAAATACCGACCGTACAATGGGCATGATTGGATTATTTGATATAAATGGTCAGTTTACTCAATCTCAAACATTGGTTTCTAGTACAAATCCTGTTAAATATAAAACAACTACTGGCATTAATACATACCAACCTAAAACCGAGAAATATGTTTTAGATGTTAATGGTCCAACATCTATTAATAATGGAGATATTACAAAAGTAGCGATTACTAATTTTAAAGTGAATAAAATGACCGCTTCTCCTAAGGGAGATTTAGTTGTAGCCGTTGGATATCCATCTGATATACTTGATATATCGTATGGATATTCACGGTATATTATATCGAGAGATTATGGATCAACATGGATAGAACGATTATTTATATCCGCAGATGATGCACATACGAATATTTTTACAAATCCTTCCGAATATAGATATAATATAAATGATATTTTTATTTACGATAATAGTTACATATTTATTACTTATAAGGATATTATTATAAGAAAAAATCAAAATCCACAACCTAAACTCATATATTCTAATGATGGAGGTATATATTGGAATTCAGTATTTATATCTAGTGCTCCTTCATTCAGTTTTAATTTTGATAAAATATTGATTAAACCATACTCTCTTTCTTATCCTAATTTTTTAGTTTATATTTCAGAAACAACCAATAATATTGATACTCAATTTTACGAAGTTACAATAGATTTATCTGATAATAAAGGTTCATTTCCTCAATCTTCAGATATAAAACAAAATTTGATTAATTCACTCGACTATTATAGAATGAATGATAGTTTTTACTTTGCTACCAATAAAGGAATATATAACAACTATGGTATTAATAAATTCTCTCTATTTATCGATTCATCTATGAATAAATTTAATAATATTAAATGTATAAGCAATAATATTGTTGCGGTTGGTAATAATATTATAGCAAAATCAATGAATGGCGTAAACTTTATTTATTATTCATATCCCAATCAAATATTTAAATCTATTTATGAATTCAATGGCTATATTTTTACTATAGGAAATAATAATACTATATGGTCTTCAACTGATTATGGAATATCTTTTAATAAGCTTTGGAATAACAATTCATTTGAGAATATTTCGCAATCAGGAACACAGTATCTAATAACAGATCCAAGTAATATTTTTTCGAATATTATTATGTCGGATCCAAATACATTATTACTAACAGATATACGAGACCCATCATCTACTTCAATTATTAATTGTTATTTACCAAATTTGTATAATCGTGTCAATAATCATGTTCTTGATATTTGTGGAAATATGCGTATTTCTGGAGACGTATATGTGAATGATAATGGTAAAATTATCTCTAATAATTCAGAGTTTTCTCTTATTAACGAAAATGTAAATAACGTACATTTTGCAGAAAGCGCATCTACAGTTTCTATCTCAAATATAACTGGTAATACGACTATTAATAATAATTTAATTATAAATTTAGATACTATACAAAAGGGAAATTCTTCAACTTATGGCATTGGAATAATTACGAATACTACTGATTCTTCATCTATCTCTACTGGAGCTTTTATTATAAATGGTGGATTAGGTATTTCTAAAACAACCAATATTGGAGGAAACCTATTCGTAAATAGAGATAGTTTACTTACTGGAAAATTAAGAGTTATATCAGATACCAGTTTAAATGGAAATCTATTTGTAAATTCTCGCACGGATTCGATTAGTCATTCTACTGGGGCAGTCGTTATTTCTGGAGGAGTTGGAATTCAAGGTAATTTAAATATTCTTGGAAAAACAATTTTATCTAATACATTAAATGTTATATCAGATACCAGTTTAAATGGAAATCTATTTGTAAATTCTCTCACGGATTCGAGAAATTCTTCTTCTGGAGCTGTCGTCATTTCTGGCGGAGTTGGAATTCAAGGGAATGTAAATATTTTAAAAAATATGAATATTAATGAAAATATTAATATGATAAATCAAAATTCACTTGCTAAATTTAATTCGCTTAACGTTATAAGTGTTACTGACTCTACGACGGTAGATTCAGGTTCTGTAATTATTTCTGGAGGAGTTGGTATTTCTAAAAATCTGAATATTGGAGGAAATCTATCTGTAAATAGAGAATCCATATTTTATGGAAATATTAATATTAATAAAAATCTATTGACTCAAGGAAATATTTACGTAGGAAATGGTATATTCTCTCAAAATGATATTTTTACAAACGGAAATATTTATATTAATTCAAATACGATTTCTACAGGTTCGTCTACTGGAGCCCTTGTAGTTTCTGGAGGAGTCGGTATTTCTCAAAATTTAAATATCAGTGGAAATACTAATATTCAGCAGAATTTAACCGTTAATAATAGTATTAAAGGTAATACTGCTACTATCAATTCGATATATTCAAATGGAATATTAAATATCGCCTCTATAGATGATATATATACAAACGAAATCAATATTGGATCAAAATTGATGAACACTGGAATTATTATTGGACAAAATACACAAAAGATTAAAATTGGAAGTAATGATGCGACTGAAGGATTAAATCCTAGGATTGAAATTGGAAATCCTTCTACGATTGTTACTAGTAATGCTGCTACAATAAAGATCGGTGGAAGGAATGATATTATAGATATTCAGGGATCTCGAATAAACATTGGAGGAAGAGCATTATTTAGTAGCAATGATGAAAATACTATTGTGTTTTCTCAATTCATTCAATATTCAAATAATGTGATTTTAAGTTATAAGAGTGTATCTGGAGAAACTAATCGGGTGGGAGAAATTGGACCTTTATTTCCTCCTCCTGGTGCAGGATTATGGATATATGATTTATCTGTAAATAATCTAGGTCAATTTACTGTAACCACAGATGTTCAAGGATTTTTATTTAAAGCTCCTACTTATACTTCGAGAGCAGAATATGATCAGGATGCAACTCTAAATCTTCCTAAACAAAATATTGTACGATTTGATGTTAATAAAATGATTACGAGTGCTCCTATCGGCGGATTAGTTATATTATCACGACTACCAACTGATACAGATAATTGTAGATATAGTATTAAAAGTACAAATATAGATATTTCGAATGTTTTTACAAAAAATACCGATAATACTATTACTGGTAATTTATACTCGAATGCAACTGCGAATTTTAATAACGTTAATATTATAGGAAATTCACTTATAAATAAATTAAGCATTGGTACAGCTACATCTTTAAATACAAACAGTTTAGACATAAGCGGAAATATATCTCAAACGCTTGGTGGATATATCTATCAATTCTAGTAAGAATTATTATATTATTATATCAAAAACAATATATAGTTTGATATAATGAGTTGGTTAAGTAATCCAAATGCAAATCGTTTTAAAAATATTTATTTACAAGGATTCTTAGATATTAGCGGAGATGGAGTAAATATACGAAATGGTAATCTTAATGTAAATGCTTCTACTATCTTAAATAATAATTTAAATAGTTATTCGTATGATAATACGAATTTTAATACGAATTTTGGTAATAAATGGGTAAATGTAAATCAAAATAGTAGACAATATATTCAAACAAGTTTATCTATTTCCGCTACTGGACAGTATCAGGTATTTTTACAACAAAGAGGTAATATTTTTATATCAAATCAATATGGAAATCCTGATACATGGAGAGATATTAGTAATTTATCAATAGATAGTTTGACTAAGTTACAAAAAGTTTCTATTTCAAAAACCGGTAAATATATTACTGCAATTCTGCGTCCAGATTCAGCTTACAATAATAATGGAAAGATAATCATATCAAATGATTATGGCAATTCATTTAATAATATATCAAGTCTTAATTTTATTGGATTTCCACAATCAGTTTCTCTTTCGTATGATGGTAAGTATCAAACACTGGTGACTTCAAATCTCACTTCATATAATGGATATATATATGTATCAAATAACTATGGAAATACATGGATTCAATCATCATCTTTAATTACAGGATTTAGTTCTGTATCTATTTCAGCTAACGGACAATATCAAACAGCGGTTCCATACAGCACTGATAATATTCAATATTCTACGAACTATGGAACTACTTGGGTTTCCAGTACTCAAAGTGTGAATAATGATTTATTAGTTTCAATTGCCAATAATTACGAATTTAATCAAATAATCAATATGTCTTACGATGGTAAATATCATACTACATTTGGTCTTAATAATGGAAATATTTTAATTAATAGTAATTATGGAATTGGTATATGGACGGATACGAATATAAATTCGGGTACGGATAATTTCTTTTCTGGAGTTACTATTTCGTCTACCGGACAGTATCAAGTAATTAGTTACTTTAATCAATTATCCAATGGTTCTATTTTATTATCTAGAAATTATGGAATATCTTGGAATACAATTAATAACAATCAAATCATTTCATTTATTCCAACTAATAGTAATTTTTATTTTAATAGTATTTCACTATCATCAACCGGTAATTATATAAGTGGAACGATTAAGATATGTAATAGTAGTAATGCTTTTATACATGGAAATGTTTATATTTCATCGATTTCTTCATCTAGTAAACCTTTAATCGCAGTTAATACATTTGGATCGTCTAATGCAGGTAATGTACTTTCTCATCCATTTACAGTAACCGTACCAAATTCATTCAATTCTGGATTATACCTTGGTTATGATATTGAAAATAATGTCGGATATATGAATTCTTTAAATACATTTGGTTCTACGAATATGTCTTTACAGAGTCAAGGTGGATTTATTGGTATTGGTAATCCTGTTCCAAAATATACATTTGATATTAGTGGTGAACTGAATATTTCCGGTAATATATATTCTAATACTCTTATACAAGGAAATAGTTCTATTAAATATTCTTCTATTTCAGGATATACTGCTACAGGTATTTCTTCTGGATTATCGATTACGTCAGATTATTATATTATTAAATCGAATATTGGAATTATTGATAATTCATTTTGTTATTTACAACCGACTGGTGGAAAAATTGGTATTGGTAAATTATCTGCGAATTATGGTTTAGATATTTCTGGTACGGTTAATATTGGGGGACAAATCACTGGTCTTATTTTAAATAATACGAATATTCAGACATATGGTTCTGGATATGGTATTAATCTAGATTCATCTTCTAATAGAGTTAATAATCCATCTAGTCAAATTACTGTAGCAGATATTGGGTCTAATACAACTGATATTATATTTAAAACTGCACCCTTTTCTAGCGGAGGAACTTTACTAAATAACATTGAGAGAATGCGTATATCAAATTCGGGTACTCTTGGTATTGGTACAAATAATCCATCTTCTAATTATAAACTAGATATTTCTGGTATCTTACGCGTTCATTCTAATTCTACTTCTACTACAGGATCAATTCACCTTACTCGTTCTGCTGTTGGAAGTTCATCTATAGTATTTCAAAATGCGAGTACTTCTGCAAATGGTTCTATTACATATTATGATTCTGTATCAAGCTCATCTAGTTTTCCAAATTATGGGCAAATAACTTCATCCGTTCTCGCTCTCGATTCTTATGGTTCTAATAATGGTTACAATAATTTAGTTATTCGAGCAAACGGATATGCTATTATAGATACTTTCTTTAATACTTATTTTATTAATGGAGTTAGTATTGGTAAATTGGTATGTGATTCAAATTATTTATTAGATATTAGCGGTAATTTGAATGTTCAGGATATAAATTCAAAATATATTACTACTACAGGAATTAATACAACTGGTAATGTTACAGTTAATTCTGCAAATATAAATGTATTAGGCAATTGTTCAATAAATGGATTCGTAATTCGTTCTCCGAATATCATTGCAAACGTAATAACAACTACGGCATTAAATGTTACAGATATATCTATCTCAAACGTTTTAACGATTCAAAACGTTATTGTATCTAATCAACTAAGATCTATTTCTATAATTGATTCAAGCAATACTAATTCGGGTTCTATTGTTATATCGGGTGGTATTGGATGCGCAAAATCTATGCATATTGGAAATACTTTAACTTCCAGTTCTATAATTACTGGTAATTGTACAGTAAATTCGATTAGAATTAATAATAATAATAATAATAATAATAATAATAATGTAGTATTAATTAATATTGAAAATGGATTTGGAAAAGTTAGATCTGGAGTGATTAATGCTATAAATTATATTAATTTAGATACTGGAGGTGTATTTATATCTGATGCACTTAATATCTCCGCATCTGGTTTAATTACGAATTTTGGTTATGACGTATCTATTAATAGTGTTTTAAATGCAGGAAATGTAAATATTTGTAGAAATTGTACATTCTTACCAAATTCGTTTGTTTCAATACAAAATAATGCTTCATCTAATAGTTTTACTAGTGGAGCAGTAACTATTACTGGTGGAGTTGGTATTGGAGGAAATGTAAATGTTGGGGGAAATTTACTTATTAATAATTCAACTATTCTCGGAGGAAGTATAAATGCTTTTACTACTACTACAGGGTTACTTAATGCAAATAGAGGAATCAATGTTACTGGCGCTGCTTTAAATATTGGTGCAGGAATGGTCTTAACTGGTTCAATAAATACATTTACGTGTGAAGGAACTATTAGTGTTACAAATCAGACTATTTCTACTAGTGCGACAACTGGTGCATTAGTTGTTAATGGTGGTGTTGGTATTGGAGGAACTGTCAACTGTAATGACATTATTTCATATAAAGTGTACAATAATAACACAGGAACTAATCCATTAGGAGAATCATCAAAGTTTGTATTCAATACTTCTTTTACTGGTGTACCGAATTGGGATGTAGCTCATATTGCTGGTTATGTAAGGGCTGCACTTAATGGTAGTGATCAAGGGACGCCGGGAGGCTTAGTGTTTAAAACAAAGACTGCAAATTCGACTATTACAACTAAGATGGTTCTTGATGCAGATGGTCGTTTAGGCTTAGGAACTGTCCAACCACAATATAAATTAGATATATCTGGAACTGGGGCATTTTCAGGATTATTAACAGCAAACAGTGGAATTACCGCTACCGGAACTTTGTCTTTTGTAAATTCACTATTAAGTCCGCAAATTATATTGTATAACAACAATAATGAATATGATAATTTAGGCATACGTATTCAAAGTGGAATGATGCGTTTTAATGTAAATTATGCAGATGCATTTTATTGGTCTAAATCAAATAGAACTGTTTCAGTAACTTCAGGGACACAATACGTTGATTTAATGACTTTACATAATACTAATGGTTTAACTGTTACTAATCTAATAACAGCAAATAGTGGTATAACAGTTCAATCAGGACAATTATTAATAGCAAATGGTGCTATAACAGTTGCATCAGGACTAATATCAGCAAATGGTGGTATAACAGTTGCATCAGGACAATTATTAATAGCAAATGGTGGTATAACAGCAAATGGTGGTATAACAGTTGCATCAGGACAATTATTAACAGCAAATGGTGGTATAACAGCAAATGGTGGTATAACAGTTGCATCAGGACAATTATTAACAGCAAATGGTGGTATAACAGCAAATGGTGGTATAACAGTTGCACCAGGACAATTATTAACAGCAAATGGTGGTATAACAGTTGCACCAGGACAATTATTAACAGCAAATGGTAGTATAAGAGCAAATGGTGGTATAACAGTTGCATCAGGACAATTAATAATAGAAAATGGTGGTATAACAGCAAATGGTGGTATAACAGCAAATGGTGGTATAACAGCAAATGGTGGTATAACAGTTGCATTAGGTCAAACATTAACAGCAAATGGTGGTATAACAGCAAATGGTGGTATAACAGCAAATGGTGGTATAACAGTTGCATTAGGTCAAACATTAACAACAAATGGTGGTATAACAGCAAATGGTGGTATAACAGTTGCATCAGGAAAATTATTAACAGCAAATGGTGGTATAACAGCAAATGGTGGTATAACAGTTGCATTAGGTCAAACATTAACAACAAATGGTGGTATAACAGCAAATGGTGGTATAACAGTTGCATCAGGTGGTATAACAGTTGCATCAGGTGGTATAACAGTTGCATTAGGTCAAACATTAACAACAAATGGTGGTATAACAGCAAATGGTGGTATATCAGCAAATGCTGGTATAACAGTTGCATCAGGACAAACATTAACAGCAAATGGTGGTATAAGTACAAATCAGATTTCAAGTACAACTGGAACATTTTTTGGATTATTGACAGCAAACAATGGAATTACCATTCAATCAGGTCAATTAAGTTGTGGTGCAATATCTTCTTCAGGACTAATATCAGCAAATGGTGGTATAACAGTTGCATCAGGAAAATTATTAACAGCAAATGGTGGTATAAGTACAAATGAGATTTCAAGTGTAACTGGAACATTTTATGGAACTGGAATATTTTCTGGATTATTGACAGCACTCAATGGAATTACCATTGCATCAGGTCAATTAAGTTGTGGAACTGTAAGTTGTGGTGCAATATCTTCTTCAGGATTATTGACAGCAAACGGTGGAATTACCATTCCATCATCACAAACATTAAGTTGTGGAAGTATTAATACAAATAGTAGTACTATAACTTCTGGTGCAATAACTTCTGGTGCAATAACTT
>Ga0164294_10004633_pt1 | contig 11966 bp, 7 predicted proteins | sample GEODES005metaG_FD_111479 | JGI IMG/M metagenome (GOLD analysis project Ga0164294, IMG submission 111479) | Oligotrophic lake water microbial communities from Sparkling Lake, Wisconsin, USA - GEODES005 metaG | ecosystem: Environmental > Aquatic > Freshwater > Lake | place: USA: Sparkling Lake... | reverse complement strand
TCTTAGCCTCTTCGGTGGATTCCAGCCCGACGTGATCATTCCTTATGTCAAGGGTACTCAGCGCGGCAATGCTAAGAATGACGGGTTGTTTCAACGCTTTCAGGTCCTTGTATGGCCGGACCCTATTGACCGGATCCAGATCGTCGATCGCAAGCCAGATCGGTCTGCTTTGAATCGCTTTTTCAAGGCAATGGTTACTCTCAAGGATCTTGATCGGCGTTCATTACCGGCAGCCAACAGTGCCAACAACTCGCTGATCCTGCACTTCGATGCTCAAGCACAGTCCACATTTAATCAGTGGCTCCAGATGCTGGAATCTTTGCTGATGAGTGACAAGTACGATTCTGCACGCCAGAGCCACTTTGCGAAGTACCGGGGTATGGTCCCTGCCTTGGCCTTGTTATTTCACCTGTTGGACGGCCATGGAGGTCAGGTCTGCGAGGACTGTTTGTGCCGGGCGGTCATCTTTGCCAGGTACCTCAAAAGTCATGCTGATCGAATTTACTCATCTGCGTCGGGTCATGACTTCGGTACCGCACGTCGTCTAGCGAAACGGCTCATTGCTGGTGATCTGCCGGACGGGTTCACTGCCAGCGTGATCCACACCAAAAACTGGTCGGGCTTGGACTCGACCGACGCAATTGCAGCCGCCTTGGTTGTGCTTGTCGATTATGGGTGGGTGACTCCGCTGGAGAGCAAATTCGGGGGCGCTGGGCGGCCGACCATAAAGTACCGAGCCAACGTCGGGATCGGCGAGGCCCTTCTGTGACATACCTGAGGGGGTTTTTAGGGTTTTTGGGGTTAGGTATAGGTATTTTTTTTCTTCTTTTTGAAAAAATTGTCCCCGGACGCAGGCAGGTAGCACCCCAAAAACCCCAGAAACCCCCTCACCAACATTTGGCATGCATTGGACACTGGCGGGGCGCACCCCAGAAACCCCAAAAACCCAGCACTGCCGTTTCCGGCCCGAACTGAATGCAGGGCCTCCGTCTCAACAAGTAATGAGAATAATTCTCATCCTCGTCTTCGGGAGCCGTCATGAATCCAGTTAAGCCGACTATCTACCCCAGTACTTTCATGACAGTCTGTGGTGGCCGGATCCGTTGCGTGAGATGTAATGCCAAATCAAAGAGAACTGGTGAGCAGTGCAAGGCTGCTGCAGTCAAGGGTGGCACCAAGTGCAAGTGGCATGGTGGTCGCAGCACAGGCCCCCGCACCGCCGAGGGTCGCAACCGGATCGCTCAGGCAAACACCGTCCACGGTCAAGAGACCCGCAAGGCGCGATCCGACCGCAGTATAGGTTTGGCTCGGCTGGCAGAACTTGAAGAGCTGGGCTACGCCATTGGCCTACTGTCAGGCCCAAGGACGCGTGGACCGAAGCCCAAAGGCGCGTAGCCTACCCTGGGGGATGCTTCGCGCCGTCGGCCTGCAATTCGAGCTCGGTTTTCAATCTAGACTCGCAAGGGCCAAAACCAGCGCCAATTGCTCTTTCCCATAAGAACGATGAAAAGGAGTTGAACGACCTCGCAAAAGCGCTACACTCTAATCTCGGCCGCCGAGTTGGGATGTTCTCGATCAGCCCCCAATACTATTCGGCGTAGAAAGCCATTTGGTCTGTCGAATTCAGGCAAGAGGTGGGTTGTCGTTAAATGCCGAACCTGAACTAGTGAGGGGTGCAATGTGGCATCTTCAGATCGCTAAAGTGAAAGGAAAGCATGAAGTTGGGTCTTGCGGCATTGGCCCGCGGCACAAGCCGGACCGTTGGCGACGCTAGCCGTTTCAACCAGCGGGGTGCGGTGCCAACCAACACACCAGCCCAAAACATTCTGCGGCAGGAGGATGAGAATGATTGGGACACGGGGGAGGCGATCTACCTCCTAACCGGTTTGGCCGCACTGCTGCATGATCTAGGCAAGGCCAGCCTGGCCTTCCAGCGCCGCTTGCGGGGTGAACTTCAGGAGCGCAATCAGTATCGTCACGAATGGACGTCCCTAAGGCTGTTTGAAGCATTCGTGGGTAGCGACACAGATTCGCAATGGCTGTCGAGGTTGGCCGACCCAAGCCTCATTTACGACGAATGCTGGCTGGGACGCCGACTGAGGCGCGACGGCCTCGAAGCTTCTACGCCACCACCTTTTGTAAGCATGGCTGCAGCGCCGCTAGCTCGAGCCATCGGCTGGCTCGTGCTGACGCACCATCGGTTGCCGGTCTTGCCCCGACAAATTGACGGCAGTGATGGCATCTTTCAAGTTGGATTGCTCCACAGCGTTTTGGACCGAATCGACGCAGGGTGGAACGAGCGCCCAACGAAGGAAGCCCGCGAAGATATTGAGCCTTACTGGACGTTTCTCCATCGCCTTCCGACGGAAACTGAACTATGGCGAACAACCGCCGCTCGGTTGGCAATGCGCTTGATAAAGCTAAACGATCGGTGGCCTGACGCTAATTGGCTTGACAACCCTTATGTGATGCACGTCTCGCGGCTTTGTCTGATGCTGGCTGATCACCACTATTCAGGGCTTAGCGGCAAGGATGAGGGCCGAGTTCAGGTGCCAAAGGGCTATCCACTCTATGCCAACACCATCGGTGTCCACGGCCAGTTCAACCAGACCCTAGACGAACACTTGATCGGAGTCGCTCAGCACAGTGCAGAGGTAACCCACGCGCTCCCCCGATTCGAACAACAACTCCCGCGGTTGGCACGCCACCGGATCTTGCGAAAACGTTCTGGAGATGAACGCTTTCGTTGGCAGGATAAGGCTGCAGACTGTGCGGCCGCGATGCGTGAGCGATCAACCCTGCAGGGAGCGTTCATCGTCAACATGGCCTCAACCGGGTGCGGAAAAACACTTGCCAATGCCAGAATTATGTACTCGTTGGCTGACCCAGAGCGCGGCATGCGCTGCGCATTTGCAATGGGCTTACGGACGCTCACTCTTCAGACGGGTCGGGCTTTTCGCGACCTTTTGGGCCTAGGGAACGAGGACTTGGCTATCCGTGTTGGAGGCGCTGCTAATCGAGCTCTTTTTGATTATTACGAGCATCAAGCTGAGTCCAGTGGATCGGCCTCTCGGCAGAGTCTGCTCGACGAGGACAGCCATGTCGTATTTGAGGGCAACGTTGATTCGGATCCATTGTTGCGTCGGGTGATGCACGATCCCCAAGTTCGGGCGCTACTGGCTGCGCCAGTTTTGGTCTGTACGATAGATCACCTGACTCCCGCTACCGAGAGCCAGCGAGGTGGTCGCCAGATTGCGCCCATGCTTCGACTGATGAGTGGCGACTTGGTTCTTGATGAACCCGACGATTTTGATATCGGTGACCTGCCTGCCTTAACCCGTCTGGTGCACTGGGCAGGTTTACTCGGCGCGCGAGTGCTGCTCTCATCGGCGACGCTTCCACCGGCGTTGGTTCAGGGCTTGTTCGAGGCCTATCGGAATGGGCGCCATCACTTTGAGCGAAACCGAGCTCCGTTACCGGGCGCGCCTGAGCGTGAGCCAGTGGTCTGTTGTGCTTGGTTTGATGAATTCCATCAAGATCAAGCTGATTGCATCGACGCTTTGACGTTTGAGAAAGTCCACCTTTGTTTCGCTGCCCAACGTCACGCTCGACTAGGGCGGGAGCCTGCACGTCGTCGCTTCGAAGTGGCACCACTAAGGCTAGAGGGGCTGAACAATGAACAACGCATAAACAATTTTGCTGCGCTAGTTTTGGAGGCCGCGCAAGATCTACATGTTCAACACAACACCATTGATCCTGTTAGCGGCAAGCGGGTTAGCTTCGGTTTGGTGCGCATGGCCAATATCGAGCCACTGGTCGATCTGTCACTGGCACTATTTAAGCAAGGTGCGCCGGCAGCCTCACGAATACACCTGTGCACTTACCACTCGCAGTTCCCACTGCTCATACGGTCAGCGATAGAACACCAACTCGACACTGCGTTGAACCGTCGCGACTCCGGCAGCGTCTTTAAATTAGCCGAGATACGCGCTCGACTCGACGCCAATTCCGAGGCAGACCAAATATTCATCGTGCTGGGGTCGCCGGTAACTGAGGTTGGACGTGATCACGACTATGACTGGGCAATCGTTGAACCCTCCTCAATGCGATCGTTGATCCAACTCGCAGGTCGAATCCGGCGTCATCGCGCCGGCGTATGCACTACGGCCAACCTCCGGGTATTCGACACTAACCTGCGTCATTTCCATAGCCCAGGAGAGCCGGCGTTTTGCAAACCCGGATTCGAAACGCGCGACTATAAACTCGAAAGCCACTACTTAACTGATTTGCTCAACCTGTCGGGATGCGATGTAATCGATGCGCGCCCCCGCATCATCGCGTTGCCGCATGCTCAACTCAATCCGCGCAGAAGACTTGTTGATCTTGAACATGCGCGAATGCGTCAAACCATGTTGGCGCTGCCGTCTACAACGGCTGAGCCTCAAGGCGGAACTCGTCGCCAGCGTGGATCGGAAAGAGTGCCTCTACCAAGTCTTAACGCCGCGATATGGTGGCGCATGCCACCGGCCGATGCGCTCTTGACGGCAGTTCTTCCACAACACCAAGTGTTCCGCCAGGACACCACCCCCCGTGTAGAACTTCTGCTTCAGCCAAATGATGAGGGGGACAACTACTCGTTGATGCGGGTTATGGAGAGGGGGGTGAAAGGGCGCGATGGACATATGCTGATCGAGGTTGAGCGGTCTCAACATCAGCGCCTCTCCGCCGCCGACGTGCAGGGCCAGCGCATCCAACCATGGGGGCAGACTGACTATCTACAGGCGCTAGTCACACTGGCTTCTGAGCTTGGCCTGTCTCTACCCACTTGCGCTAGAAAATTTGGGGGGGTATCCGTGCCAGAGAACGTAAATGGATGGCGTTTTCATCCAGCTCTAGGGTTTTCCAAGCGGAAGTGACTCATCGTGCAACGCATCCACTAATCACCGATAGCCGCCCGTTCAAATTTTCGGAATAGAGAAGAATGGCTAATCCCGACCCACAACGTTCCGCCGATCTGCGATCTGTCATTGCCGATTTTCTAAAAAAAAGACTGGACGACAAACTCGAAAAAATTAAGGGAGACGACGATGAAGCGATAGCACAGCGGCGAGAATTGCAGCAACAGTTCGTGCCATCGGCATGGCTCGCTGACGCTGCACGTCGTGTTGGACAAATACAGGCAGTCACACATTCGCTCAAACCCATTCATCCTGACGCGAAGGGCACCAATTTATATGTTCTGCCGACTGACCTGCCAAAGCAGGACGTTGTTGGCAGCCACTGCCTCGATGGCAGTTTTTTTGGTGATGTGGTGGGTAATGCAGCAGCGCTTGATGTTTACAAGTTGCTGAAGGTTACCTATCGGGACCAAAGCCTGTTAAGTATGGTTATTTCCCGCGATAGAGATCTTTTCGCGGCGCTCAGCGATGACCCTGATCAAGCCGATGCTTGGATTTCAGCGTTTGCAAATCTCGTGATGCAACGCGGGCGCCTCAGTTCGCACACCCTTGCCAAGCAACTTTACTGGCTTGCTGGCCCGGAGGCAGACCCGCACAACGATATCGACTATCACCTGCTCGCTCCGCTCTACGCGAGTTCGCTTGCCCACCACATCTACCTAGCGGTCAACAATCACCGGTTTGGTGAGGATGTAAAAGAAGCACGACAGGCGCGTCGCGACGGAAGCTATAGTGAACTCGTGCTGCATGATTACCCGCAGCTGGCAATTCAAAATCTCGGCGGAACCAAGCCTCAAAACATTAGCCAACTCAATAGTGAACGACGCGGCGACAATCTTCTGCTAGCTTCGCTGCCGCCGATATGGAAATCATCACCCGTTAAGCCGCTGCTTGGAAGCAACTCGCTGTTTCGCCGATATGAACGCAGGCCTGAAGTGCGGCGCTTGGTCAGACTGCTGTTGACTTTTTTGGCTTCTAATCCAGCGAGCACCCTTGAAACACGAGATCGCCGCGATGTCTTGATAAACGCTTTGATTGATGAGCTTTTGCAGTTCGCCGCCGAATTTCGCACGCTACCTCCCGGCTGGAGCAACCTATCTAATTGCTATCTCAGCGTTGCAGAAAAACACTGGCTCGACCCTAAAGGGACTGCTGAGTTGGCTCGAGATCTTGACCGGGCGATTCCAACAGACAGCGCAGAACGCATTTGCAGCGACTTTTCAAATTGGCTCAATGCCAAGCTGAGAGACAAGCTACCGGTGGGTGACGCAGAGTTCTTACGGTGGCGCAATCTGCTGCTCGCCGAAATTCAGTTAGACGACTGGGAGGGCAGCTATGACCGGTGAACACAAAGCATTGTTGGTGCTGCCACGCTTAAGGATTCAGAATGCGAATTCGATTTCGAGCCCCTTAACATGGGGATTCCCCGCCATCACGGCCTTCACCGGCTTGATGACGGCAATTGAGCGGCATCTGGGTCGCGACGCTGGAGTGTCTTTTTACGGGGTTGGCGTCATTTGTCACGGCTTTGAGCCCCAGGTTACGACGGCCGGATACGAGCGCAGCTTTCATCTCACACGCAACCCATTACTCCAAGACGGTAGCACCGCGGCTATAGTCGAAGAGGGCCGAGTGCACATCGACATCACGCTGGTGTTCGACATCGAGTTGGCAACCAGATTGCTTGGAGAGACAAGCCGTGTCGAGTTGGCTGAGAAAGTGGCCGAACTCGTTGCTGGAATGCGCGTGGCTGGTGGCAGCGTCATTCCGGCGCTGCACAGCAACCAACAGGCTGTCCACGCCAGTCTGTATTTGCTCCCCGACGATAGCAATGAACGGCTAAAGGTATTTCGCAGGCTCAGCCGACGCTGGTTACCCGGATTTGCATTGGTTTCCCGCGACGATCTACTGCAAGGCCATTTGGCACATATGCGTCATCAATACACCAGCGCGTCGTTGCTCGACGCCTGGCTTGATCTGAGTCGATTGAATCATCGCGCAGTAAGGCAAACCAAGATCAATGAGAAAACTGGAGAAGCAATAGAGCACGTTGAATGGCTAACCGACAGGCTCCCCGGCTGGATCGTGCCCATTCCAGTTGGCTACGCTGCACTCTCGGAACTGCACCGGCCAGGCACAGTATCTGGCGCGCGAGATATGACGGTGCCATTCAGGTTTGTCGAGAGCGTTTATTCCATAGGGGAGTGGGTTAGTCCGCACCGCTTGAGGGACGTTAGCGATGTTTTTTGGGAGCCAACATATGACCCCTCCATTGGGCTATATCGCTGCGTCAACAACTACCAATCTCAGATCGATTAAGCAACGTTATCGCTGCAACTAGATTCACTGACTCAAACCAAGGAGATCAAACATGGCCAATGCCACTCTAAAAACCGCCTCGGTCCTAGCCTTTGAGAGAAAATTGGACCTTTCCGATGGACTTTTTTTTTCTGGGCGCTGGGAAGACCGAGGTCATGCGGAAAATTGGCCGGCAGTGGTCGTACGCGAGAAATCTGTCCGAGGGACGATCTCTAACCGCTTAAAGGGGGGAGCGTTAGATCCAGCGAAACTTGATGCAGCGATCGAGAACCCAAACCTTCAAACCGTCGATGTCGCAAGTCTACCGAATAATGCCGACACGCTCAAAGTCCGGTTTACGATTCGTGTTTTAGCTGGCGCTGGTAAGCCTTCTGCTTGCAACAATGCCGATTACCAGCGAAAGTTGTTGGACACAGTGAAGGGATATATCGACGCCAATGGGTTTGATGAGCTTGCTCGCCGGTATGCCTTTAACTTGGCAAATGGGCGGTTTTTATGGCGGAATCGGATAGGGGCGGAACAAGTTGAGGTGCAGGTGGCTCAATTGGTTGCCGGCCGCCCGCATCGTGTTTGGGAGTTTGATGCGCTAACACTACCGCTTCGTAGCTTCGATGTACCTAATGCTGCCTCCACGGCCCTTAACGAGTTATCACACTCGATTGCTGGGGGATTCGCTGGCAAGCATCATCTTCTTCTTCAAGTGACGGCGTTCTTGCGGATGGGCGCGGGTCAGGAGGTCTTTCCCTCACAAGAGCTTATTCTTGACAAAGAAAAGGCTGGTAAGAGCAAGACTCTTTACAGCGTAAGTGGCATTGCCGGAATGCACTCACAAAAGCTTGGTAATGCCCTACGCACCATCGACACTTGGTATTCCACTTCAGCTGCCGAAGGCCCCATCGCCGTTGAACCATATGGATCCGTAACCACCCAAGGTAAGGCTTACCGGCAGCCAAAGGAGAAAATTGATTTCTATTCCCTTCTTGATAGCTGGCTAATCAAGGACCAGGTACCTGCAATCGAACAGCAGCATTTTGTTCTCGCCACATTAATCCGGGGCGGCGTTTTTGGCGATGCGGGTAAGGATTGAGTCATGGATCATTATGTAGATATTGATTTACATCCTGACCCAGAGACTTCATCCCGGCATATCTTGGGTGCGGTTTTCGCGAGGGTGCATCGTGCATTGGCCCAGCGAGGCGACGGGCGAATCGGTGTTAGTTTCCCCGGAATGGACTTAAGAACCTTCGAATTGGGTCGGAGGTTAAGGCTGCACTCAAATTCGATCGTATTGAGGGAACTACTCGCGACTGACTGGCTCGGTCAGATGAGAGATCATGTGAAAGTAAGTGAACCTCTAGTCGTACCTGTAGACGCTCGCTATCGGGTAGTGCAGCGGATCCAGACCAAGAGTAGCCCGCAGCGGCTAAGGCGCCGGTTAATACGCCGACACGACCTCGATGAAACAGAGGCATCAGTCCGTATTCCTGATGAAAAAGCCAAATTCACCCGCTTACCGTACCTTCAATTACAAAGCGCCAGCACCAGCCAGTCATTCAGGTTGTTTGTAGCGCACGGACCTCTCGGTGATGTACCTACGATGGGGCACTTTAGCTCATACGGGTTTAGTCAATTCGCTACCATACCTTGGTTTTGAACCTATTTTCCAATGATTAAAAAAACCTCTGAAAATCAAACCCTTACGCTGCCTCGGAGAAATTAGGTATTCAGGTTTCGGCCGACGAAAAAGGCATGATCTTCAAGACCTTATAGGGCAGACGGTCTAGTTCACTGCCGCATAGGCAGCTCAGAAATCGAGGAATGCCCACAGTGCCGTGACGTTCTCGTTCACTGCCGCATAGGCAGCTCAGAAAAGAATAGCCATGTGTAACTTTTGAAGTCTGAAGTTCACTGCCGCATAGGCAGCTCAGAAATTAGTGTAGTGAAGTGTAACGACGCGCAACGCGTTCACTGCCGCATAGGCAGCTCAGAAACATGAGTAGTTCGACTCTCCGCCGAATGTGTCGTTCACTGCCGCATAGGCAGCTCAGAAAAGAGCGGGGGCGGTGGGCGAATCCTAGAGCCGGTTCACTGCCGCATAGGCAGCTCAGAAACGGTCAAAAACCGCTCACATGTGGGTACACGCGTTCACTGCCGCATAGGCAGCTCAGAAATCGAGGTAGTCGTTGAACTGCTTTCCGTCGATGTTCACTGCCGCATAGGCAGCTCAGAAAAATTTGGGAGGCATCTTCTGCACCAGCGCGACGTTCACTGCCGCATAGGCAGCTCAGAAAAAGAAGTATGCTGAGGAAGGATCGGTCACGGTGTTCACTGCCGCATAGGCAGCTCAGAAATTATCGGCGGCAAGTTGCGCGACGGCGTGGAGGTTCACTGCCGCATAGGCAGCTCAGAAAAAGGTCTGGGATACCGAGCTGCACGACAATCTGTTCACTGCCGCATAGGCAGCTCAGAAATCTCCCCCCGAGTTCCGTCGGTCTTCTCTTCTCGTTCACTGCCGCATAGGCAGCTCAGAAATCAGCCGACGTGCGCGACGTGTGCTTTGAAGGGTTCACTGCCGCATAGGCAGCTCAGAAATTCGTGTTCGTCAATTTACGGCTTATGTGAGTGTTCACTGCCGCATAGGCAGCTCAGAAACTCTGGCCACGCTTTGACTTGGCCATCCTGCGCGTTCACTGCCGCATAGGCAGCTCAGAAATTAGTGCGCATGGTTGCGTCGCACTCTGGGCAGTTCACTGCCGCATAGGCAGCTCAGAAAAATAGGGGCCGCTGTCGCTGTTTGTGATTTTAGTTCACTGCCGCATAGGCAGCTCAGAAAAAAGACCAGAATGTGCGGGTGGTCAGCGAAGTGTTCACTGCCGCATAGGCAGCTCAGAAAATTGAGACCACGTTACAGGCATTGATCATGGCGTTCACTGCCGCATAGGCAGCTCAGAAAATTCCAGAGCGTTTGCGACACTCTCGGCGCGCGTTCACTGCCGCATAGGCAGCTCAGAAAACCTTGGGCACAGTAACGAAGCCAAGCAGCGTGTTCACTGCCGCATAGGCAGCTCAGAAAATGCGGTTCTTCCACTTGCGCCAGTAGGTATTGTTCACTGCCGCATAGGCAGCTCAGAAAAGTGGGAAGTTCACGGGTCTGACGAGAACGGAGTTCACTGCCGCATAGGCAGCTCAGAAATCAAAGTGAACCGTCGGGTTGCTGTGCATGATGTTCACTGCCGCATAGGCAGCTCAGAAAACCTCGCGCACGTCTGGATCTAGGTCATCACAGTTCACTGCCGCATAGGCAGCTCAGAAAAGCTTGAAAGATACGGACCAGATGATCGGCGGGTTCACTGCCGCATAGGCAGCTCAGAAAGTAACGTAACGAAACACACCCTTTGGGGGGTTGTTCACTGCCGCATAGGCAGCTAAAAAATGACTAGCGTGTTCAACTTTCCTCGCGGATCTTGAGGCGCAACACCGGCAGGCGCTTGAATACTGGCTCCTCTGGCAGTACCGACTCGAATCCGGTGGCTCCACACTCTGCAACCACGGACACTTTCATCCGTACTATGTGAAATCCAGAGATCGGAAAACTGGCTTCCGGGGCAGGCGACTTGAAGCCCCTGCCGACCACGTACAGTCGACCCCGGGCCTGAAACATTCTAATGACGGATCAATGGGGCTGGACTGGTCTGATTGGATGCAGCTTGATGAATCCGCTGCGCCGAATTCGCCCGGTGTATACCGGATAGCTGAAGGCATCCGAGTCATCTAAATCGGCGAGTCTTGTGGGCTGAGATCGAGGTTGAATGCACACACGCGGACTGACTGGGGTTGCGAACGGCCGTCGGCCTCCTACTGCGTGCTTTCCCCGGACACACCCAAGCACCACTTTCATGGGAGCGATGACGACCTGATCGCCGGGCACTATCACTCACACGGCAGCCCATCGGCGATGCAGTTCCGTAACATCAGGATGCCCCGGGATTAGTGCTAGGACTAATGTGATTGAACGGGAGTTCAACCCCGCGGTAGCAACGCGGCATCGCTCGACCTAGCCGACCAATCCGGTCGAAGCCGCGCACCATCCTCACGGTACCCGGGTTTGACAAACCGCCCCCTGCTCGTCCAAAACAGTGTGTAGGTGTTCTGCGGGTCCCATCCAGCCGATTTAGGGGGGTGGGGGTACGGTGGGGTGCAGATTCAACGATCTCTTGACGCACTAGCTCACCACCAAGAAATCCCCGAATGCAGGCGCTACAGTTCCGGTCAGTTCAATCTTCACGAATGCCACTGGTGACCCAGAGCCACTACCGTCTGCGTCGTAGGAAAGCAGATCACTCGCGGTGTCATAGATCAGGTAGTCATTTGAATCAGCGGCTTTTGCTGTCGCGCCTTCACCGACAACCAAATTACCCGCCGTGATCGCGCTATCCGTGCTCGAGCCCGTGAGCTTGCCGAAGACCTTGGTCGACAAAACGATCTTGTCGGTCCCCGTTAAAAAGTCCTTAATGGTGTCGATGTTGCAGTGCCAAGGGAAGTATCAAACACAAACCAATCGGCGCCATCCCCACCCGTGAGCACATCTTTTCCAGCACCCCCCACAAGCGTGTCGTTACCCGCACCCCCCGACAAGGTATCGTTGCCGTTACCACCGCTAATGCTGTCGGCTCCCGCTCCCGCGACGAT
>Ga0164294_10004631_pt1 | contig 11966 bp, 9 predicted proteins | sample GEODES005metaG_FD_111479 | JGI IMG/M metagenome (GOLD analysis project Ga0164294, IMG submission 111479) | Oligotrophic lake water microbial communities from Sparkling Lake, Wisconsin, USA - GEODES005 metaG | ecosystem: Environmental > Aquatic > Freshwater > Lake | place: USA: Sparkling Lake... | reverse complement strand
CTTCAAGAGCTTCCATCATCGGCGTCGTGTCGTGGACGGCGAAGCCCGAGGCGGTGACCAGGATCGGCAGCGTCGGGAAGCGCGCAACGCGCTTCAGCTCGTCCTCGGATTCCTGCGTGCGCGGCGTCCAGTCGAACGGGACACCCTTGTATTTGAGGAAGGCGCGCATCTTGGTCGAATAGGCCGAGGTCTCGGCCCCGAACAGGCGATAGGACATAAACGTCTCCGGAAAGCGCGCGGAAACTACGCGGGAAGGCGCCGGGGGACAACCGCTGTTTATGGGGCAAAGCGCAGCATTTTCCCCTGAAAAACGTGGGTTTGCCATGGCGAGCCCTGCTTGCGGCGATCGACGCGGCCGGCTGGTGGCTTTTGGGCGCGTGGGGACATTCCAACGAATTCGCCCGGCGTGTAGGGTTCGTTGGTCCGCCTGAGCGTCTTGTCACCCAGAACAAGAGACAGGCCGAACCAGGGAACGCCAATGAAAGCGATGCGCCTCAAGAAGCCCGGCGGGCTCGACAGTATCTTCGTCGACAGCGCGCCTGCGGCGCCGCCGGGGCCGGGCGAGATCACGGTACGGCTGCATGCCTCCTCGGTGAACTTCCACGACTATCTTGTCGTGAAGGGCATGATCCCGGTCGATGAGAACCGCATCCCCATGTCGGACGGCGCAGGCGTTGTGACCGCAGTGGGCGCAGGCGTCACCGAGTTTGCGGAAGGCGACAGCGTCGTCTCGACATTCTTTCCGGACTGGCATGGCGGGGAGCCGACGGTCGATCTGCTTCGCGCAGTGCCCGGCGACCGCGCTGATGGTTATGCGCGCGAGGTTGTCACCGCGCGGGCCACATCGTTCACGCGGGCGCCGAAGGGATATTCGCACGCAGAGGCGGCGACGCTGACGTGTGCGGGCCTGACCGCGTGGCGTGCACTGGTCGTGATTGGAAACATTAAGGCTGGCGATGTCGTGCTTACGCAGGGCACGGGCGGGGTTTCCATCTTCGCGCTGCAGTTCGCAAAGGCTGCGGGCGCGACGGTGATCTCGACGACGTCGAGCGCGGACAAGGCGGCGCGCCTGACGGCGCTCGGCGCAGATCACGTGATCAATTACAAGGACGACGCAGAGTGGGGCCGGACGGCCAAGAAGCTGACCGGCGGGCGCGGTGTTGACCACGTCGTGGAAATTGGCGGCGCAGGCACGATCGAACAGTCGATGCGGGCGAGCAGGCTTGGCGGGCACATCTCGCTGATCGGCGTGCTGGCGGGTTATGTTGGATCGATCAACACGGCTCTGCTGATGAGCATGCAGATCAAGCTGATCGGCATCACGGTCGGCGCGCGTCAGCACCAGCAGGACATGGTCCGGGCCATCGCGGCGAATGGCATCAAGCCTGTGCTCGATCAGTCGTTTGCGCTCGAGAAGCTGGCCGATGCGTTCCGCCGGCAGGAGTCGGGCCAGCACTTCGGCAAGATCATTGTCGAATGGTGAGTCGCGAGAGGCGTTTGCCACGACTCCCTGAAGGCGATATCCAGCCGCTCCTCGATCCAGGGCAATAGCGATGCGCGTTCTTCATGTCATGGCCGGCGCCAAGGAAGGCGGAGCCGAGAACATCATGCTGGAAGGCGTGATGGCGCTGGCGGATGCAGGCGTCGCGCAGGCAGTGGTGACGCGGACCGACAATGAATTTCGGCTCAAGGCGTTTCGCGACAAAGGCATCCGGGTCGAGACGGCGAGCTTCAACAAGCTCTGGCCGTTTCCGACGCAGGGCGCGATCGCGAAGCTGATCCGCGAGTTCAAGCCGGATGTGGCGGAGTACTGGATGGGGCGCGCGGGGGAGTTTGCGCCGTCGTCTTTCCGGTCGCGGTCGATCGGCTGGTATGGCGGCTATTACAAGCTGGTGCGGTTTACGAACTGCGCGTGGCATGTGGGGCTGACGAAGGACCTGCTGCGCCATATCCGCGAACAGGGCGTGCCTGAGAACCGGGCGGCGATCATCCACACCTATGCCGATTTTTCTGGCGTGCCTCCTGCCGATCGCGCCGCGTTGAACACGCCTGCGGATGCGCCTGTGGCGCTGGCGCTGGCGCGGCTGCACGAGAAGAAGGGGCTGGATACGTTGCTGGATGCGACGGCGAAGGTGCCCGGGCTGTATGTCTGGATCGCGGGCGATGGTCCGCTTGAGGCTGAACTGAAGGCGCATTGCACGCGGCTGGGGCTGGACGACCGGGTGCGGTTCCTTGGATGGCGAAATGATCGCGGCGCGCTGCTGGCGGCATCGACCTTCGTCGCCTTCCCTTCCCGCTATGAACCCTTCGGCACGGTGACTGTGGATGCGTGGGCGGCGTCACGGCCGCTTGTGGCGGCGGACGCTGTTGGGCCGGCGGCCTATGTGGTTGATGCCGTCAACGGGCTGCTGATTCCCAAGAACAATGTCGATGCGCTGGCCGAGGCGATGCGGCGTGTGATGACCGAGCCCGGGTTGGCCGAGAAGCTCGTGGCCGGTGGGCGTGCGAGCTATGAGGAAACGTTTACGCGGGCCGCGTTCGTGCGGGACTCGCTGGCGTTCTATGAGCGCGTCGTGCGGGATTCTCCGCGCTGAGAGAGACCCCACCTCCCCCTTTCAGGGGGAGAGACTGTGTTGCGCGACCTCCCTCAAACTCAACTAGGGCAACGGCTCCAGCCGGAAAATCTCGCCACCGATATCGACGATATAGACATTGCCTTCGATGTCGGTTCCGAAATTGACGATGGAGTTCACGGTGCCGACGTCTGGTGCAAAGGCTGTGTTGCGTGACGTGAGACTGGTTGCGGGCAGCACGCTGCCAGGGGCCAGGCTGGTGATGGGAGCGGACCAGAGATTTCCGGAACGAAATCGGCGAAAAGATACTGCCCCTGCAGGTCCTCGATCGGGCCGCGATAGACGACGCCGCCGGTGATCGAGCCGCCGAGTGTGCGGCCGTACTCAGTGACCGGCAGCGTGTAGGCTGCGGCGTCGGCGCCGCCGTTGAAAGGCAGCGAGCCCTCACGCAGGTCCCAGCCGAAGTTGATGATGGTCGACTGGCTGGCCGGAATACGGTCGACCTCCTCCAGCGTGCTCTGTCCCACCTCGCCGATGAAGGCGTCGCCGGTGACGGGATCGACGCTGATGCGGAACGGATTGCGCAGACCCATCGCGTAGATTTCAGCAAGGCCGCCGCCGGCGCTGAACGGGTTCTGCGCCGGGATGGCGTAGTCGCGCGCCGTGTCGGCCGGGAAGGCGTCTGTGGCAGGATCGATGCGCAGGATCTTTCCGCGCAGACTGGATGTCAGTTGCGCGTCACCCGGCGTGTTGCCGCCATCGCCCGAGCTGATCAGCAGGCGGCCCTGCGTGTCGAAAACCAGCGTGCCGCCCTTGTGGTTGGTCGTGGTGGGCTGGGGGATGCTGAGGATGGCGTCGCCCGAAGCGGCGTCGGCAATGGCGGTGCTGGCTGCCTGCACCGTGTAGCGACGGATTTCGGTAACGTTGGCGCTTAGGGGATTTAGGAAGAGGTAGAAGGCGCGGTCAGTCGCGAAGCTGGGCGAGAAGGCGATGGACAGGAGCCCCTTCTCCCCTGTCGTGTCGATCTGGCCGTTGAGATCGAGAAAGTTCGTCGCCTCGAACGCAGCCGTCGCCGGATTGAAGATGCGGATGAGGCCCGTGCGATGGACAATGGCGATGCGGCCCGAGCCGTCGGGGAGCCCGGCGACAAAGATCGGACCGGGAAGGCCTGAGGCTATGCGGCGCACGCGGAAGCCGGGCGCAATGTTCGACACGGTGATGGCGACGTTCTGCATGACGGTGTTCGCGCCGTCGGACGCAGTGAAGAACACGCTGTAGCTGTTGTCTGCGCCGGCATCGGCGGGCGCTTCGAAATCCGGCTGCGAAGTAAAGCGAAGTTCGCGGGTCGTCCGATTGAAGGTGAAGCGCGCGGCGTCTGGTCCGCCGAAGGCATAGGTGAGCGCCGCATTCTCTGGATCGGTCGCCGCAGCGCGGATGAAGACGCCCAGCACATTCTCGCGAACCGTGACCGATGCGGGTGAGGTAAAGCTGGGTGGCGCGTTCGGCCCTGGAGGGGGCGGCGGGGGCGGACCCGGCGGAGGGCCAGGCGGGCTTGAAGAACCGCCGCCGCACGCAGACAGCGTCACCGCGAGAGCGGACCGGAGCGCAGTTGGGATTGTTCCGGCCATACGCATGTCCCACGTCTGCGCCTCGCCAAGCCCTAACATGGCTAACGGCCGTTACCAAAGACAGGTATGGCGCAAAAGCCGGCCGGAAAGAGCAGCTTCGCGCGATTTTGCGCGAAGCACTTAAGGGATTTACCACCGCCCTTGCCGCACCCTCTCTGCGGAGGGCCGGCGATCGAGTGCCGGATGGACAGGATGGGCGACGGGACTGCAACGCATGGCGGGTTGAACCTCGCCGATCGCATTCGCCGGCTGGCGAACGGGCGCGCGACACTGGACGTGGCGCAGTTCCAGTTCATCGGGCTGGACGGAATTCGCGCGTGCTATGGCGAGCGCTGGGCGGAGAAACGCGAGCGTGTGAACGCCCACGCCCAGCATTTCATTTCGCGCCGCCTCGCTCCAGACGATGTGCTGCTCGCAGGCACGGATGGCTTTCTGCTCGTGTTTGGCGCCTTCTCGGGGTCATTCGCGGAAGCGGCAGCCAACCGCATTGCGAAGGAGCTCAATGCCTACTTCCTCGGCGAACCGGACCTCGACGATATCCAGTTCGGCGCACAGCACCAGGCGATGACGCTGGACAGTTTTGCGCAGGTCTTCGGCCCGGCGCTGACAGCGGCGCGTCAACCAGCCCCGCCCCAAAGGCCACAGGCCGTCGCCATGGGCTACACCCCGATCTGGGAGGCGCAGCGCGGCGCACTGGCGATGTACTTCATCTCGCCGCTTGATCCGGCGACCGGGTTCCCAATGGACTGGGACCAGACCAGCCATCGCCATGCGGACATGGACGAGCGCAAATTGCTTGCGTCAGAGGCCGACATGCGGGCGCTGTTTGCAGCGGGGAAGAGCGCGATGGTGGGTGTTGCGCTGCACGTGTCGAGCCTGCAGGACCCGCAGAGCCTTGCACGCATGGTGCAGGCGATGACCACGTTCGATCCGGGCCTCGCCCGTTTCCGGGTGCTGCGCGTCAGCTGTGTCGAGCCAGGATATCCCCGGATCTATATCGAAGACATCATGCGGGCGCTGCGACCCTACGCGCAGCGCATTGCGATCGGACTGAACTGGGCCGAGCCGGACATCACCTCGGTGCTGAAACTCCAGCCGGCGGCGGTCGGATTTTCGGTGCCCCCGGGGGCGCTTGGGCATCCTGCGCTGCGCGCAGAGATATATGCACGCGTCACGTCGGCCGTCGAACAGGCCAGGGCGTCCAATGTGCTTGTCGGCGTCGAGGGTGACCTGCACGTGGAGCACGCCCAGCACTTCATGAATGAGGGCGTGAAGTTTCTCTGTTCGCCGCGTCTCTGGCCGGTGCGCCCGACCCTGACGGCCGGCCAGTTCTGGCCGCGCACACGACTTGAAGAAATGACGCCTGGCCACGCTGCCTGACGCGTCCGGGAATGCAGCACGACTGCGTGCGGCCGGTTTTCCGGCGGGGCGCAAGCTGCTAGACGTACGGTGCCGTGGCGCTGGGCGCGCGGTGATCAGAAAAGACGGAGACCTACCCCATGAGACCGTTGCTGCTGGTTGTTACGGCTATGGCTCTGGCGACGCCAGCCTTCGCACAGGACACGACTACGCTCGACCATGTAACGACCAGAGGCATCGTGCTGAGCGCTGGCGGCATGGAAGTTGATGTCAGCTACAAGCCGGACGGATCCTTTACCGCCATGGATGGGCAGGTAACCGGCAAGTGGCGCGTCGAAGGCGGCAAGCTGTGCACGTTGTCGAACTTTGCACCGGCCGAAGAATGCGTCGCCTACCCGGCCGGCAAGAAGTCCGGCGACAGCTTCGAGGTGCAGGGTGGACAGGGCCCGGCGACAATCAGGATCAAGTAAACCGACGCCGATCAGATTTCTGGCAGGCTGCCACTCCGGACCAGCAGGCCAAACCTTCAACCCGCGCCATCAGGCGCGGGTTTTTTTCTGGGCTCAGACCAACGACCGCACCGCGGCCTCAAAAACGGCGACGCCGCCCCTGCTTTCACAGGGCCGGCGCAACACCATGGTGGTCCGCCAGTTCGTCCATCGAGCATCGGCCTTCCGACCTTCCGCCCTGATCAGGGGCGCGCCCGTTCGACGCCATCCGGCGAAAGCTGAGCCTCGAGCGCTCTGGTGTGCGGGCCACAGAACTCTGGGCGTGACGCCCACTTTCCTGCCACCGCGCAGCTGAAGCCACGCTCTTGTCCGGTCATCCCCTCTCGAGGGCCCGCGCGGTCTTGGATCCCGCCTTGGGCGTGCCGCAGGCCTTGCAGGCCACGCGACGCTTCCGGTGCTCGTTTTGCTCCCCATTACTTCAGCGCCTGTCCAATCAGGCTTTCCCGTGGGGACATCCAGTTGCTCGACCCGCGACGGTCTCCTCTCTGAACACGATCAGGATGCCAGAAAATCCGGCGTCGTAAATTGCGGCGCCCTGTGGAAACTGTTGAGCACCTTGTTGATAAAAACCTCTCGCACGTGCGAGACACGCGCGACGCATTTGCGAACACTGGAGACGACAATGGCGCTCGATCTGGAGACGCGGCAGCAGCTGATCGAAACGGTGCGCCGCTTCGTGAGCGAAGTCTGCCGCCCGAACGAGCAGCTGGTGTCGGAGACGAACGCAATCCCCGAGAAGATCGTGCAGGAGATGCGCGATCTCGGTCTCTTCGGACTGTCCATCGCGGAGGAGTATGGCGGTCTTGGACTTACGATGGAGGAAGAGGCGCTGGTGATCCTCGAGATGGGCCGCACCTCGCCTGCGTTTCGTTCGACCTTCGGCACGAATGTCGGCATTGGCAGCCAGGGCATTGTGATGTTCGGCACGCAGGACCAGAAGCAGGAATGGCTGCCGAAGCTCGCCACCGGCGAGGCGATTGCGAGCTTCGCGCTGACGGAGCCTGATGCAGGATCGGACGCTGGCTCGGCGAAAACCAAGGCCGTGCGCGATGGCAATCACTACGTGCTGAACGGATCGAAGCGCTACATCACCAACGCCGACAAGGCGACGATCTTCACCGTGATGGCGCGAACCGATCAGAACACGCCGGGGGCGAAGGGCCTCTCCGCCTTCATCGTCGAGCGTGACACGCCGGGCGTAACCGTCGGCAGGCCGGAGAAGAAGATGGGCCAGCAGGGCGCGAATGTCTGCGACGTGATCTTCGAGGATGCACGCGTGCCGATCACGTCGCGCCTCGGTGAAGAAGGCGAAGGCATGAAGGTGGCGATGAGCGTGCTGGATCGCGGGCGTCTACACATCTCCGCCCTGTCGGTCGGGATCGCAGAGCGGCTGGTCGAGGAGATGGTGCGCTACGCCTCCGAGCGGAAGCAGTTCGGCAAGCCCATCATCATCGAGCATCAGCTGGTGATGGGAATGATCGCGGAAAGCTACGCCGAGGCTGCGGCGGGGCGCGCGATGGTGATGGACGGCGTGCGCAAATACGATGCGAAGGAAAAGACCGCGCTCATCGCGTCAGCGACAAAGATGTGGTGCACCGAGATGGTGGGCCGCGTCGCCGATCGCGCGGTGCAGGTGCATGGCGGCGCAGGCTATATCGCGGACTATGCGGTGGAGCGCTTCTATCGCGACGTTCGCATCCTGCGGCTCTATGAGGGCACGACGCAGATTCAGCAGATGGTGATCGGGCGCGAGTTGCAGCGGATGGCGAAGGCAGGGGAAATCTAGGCGCTAACGATCTGTCGTCACCTGATGGAACAGGCTGGCGCGCAAGTCCGCCAGGTCCTTGAAGTCGACCTCTGACTCCATCCCGCTGATCATGACTACGCGCGAGGGTCCACCAGGCTTCGACAGGCTGATAGCCTTGTCGAGCTCGGCCAGCGCCTTGTGGCGAAGCTCCACGCGCTGGGCGCGGTCCTGCGAGTAGTCCGACAGCGCACGACGGGACTGCGCGGCAAGCTTGAGGACGTAAGGGTCATTTGGTGCGGCGGCGACATGTCCGTCGAGCTGGGCGGAGATATCGGCGATGTCTGCGGTGCTCATCCCCTCCCCGTGCTGACCGATCGAGACCATCAGGCTGGCGGTCTGCTGGAGGGTTGCGTCATTTGCCGGCGCCGTGGCGCAGGCGGCGAGCGCAGTCAGGCTGGCGGCAAGAACCAGGGGCAGCAGCTTCATCGGCAACTCCGCAGGACTGGGGCGACAGCAGTGACGCCTCTCAATACGGCGCAATGGCGGCGAACCAAAAGCCCTGTGCAGGCCTTGCTCCAAATGCGTGACATCCTCCGCCCTGCCCGCTTAGATCGGCGCCAGCAACAGGGGTCTTCATGGACAGTGATGGCGAAATCGCGCGCGCCGCGCAGCTGAAGCCGGTCGCGGAGATCGGCGCAAAGCTCGGCATTCCAGCACAGGCGCTGATTCCCTACGGCCACACCAAGGCGAAGATCTCGGCAGATTTCCTGAAATCGCTCGCGGACAAGCCCGATGGCGATCTCGTGCTGGTGACGGCGATGAACCCGACGCCGGCGGGCGAAGGCAAGACCACGACGACGGTGGGGCTGGGCGATGCGCTGACGCGGATCGGCAAACGCGCCGTGATTGCGTTGCGCGAGCCGTCGCTGGGACCATGCTTCGGACAGAAGGGCGGTGCGACAGGCGGCGGCTTCTCGCAGGTCGTTCCGATGGACGAGATCAACCTGCACTTCACCGGCGACTTCCACGCCATCACGGCGGCGCACAACCTGCTGGCGGCGATGGTGGACAACCACATCCACTGGGGCAATGCGCTGGGCATCGATGTGCGGCGCATACGCTGGCGGCGGGCGCTGGATGTCAACGACCGTAACCTGCGCGCGGTGATCACCGGCCTGGGCGGGCCTGCCAACGGCACGCCAGGCGAAGGTGGATTCGACATCACGGTCGCATCCGAAGTGATGGCGATCCTGTGCCTCGCGGAAGATCTGGAAGACCTCAAGACGCGACTGGCGAAGATCATCGTGGCCGAGACGCGCGAGCGCAAGCCGGTCACAGCTGGCGACATCAAGGCGGATGGCGCGATGGCCGTGCTGCTGAAGGATGCGATCCAGCCCAACCTGGTCCAGACGATCGAGAACACGCCTGCCATCGTGCATCTCGGACCGTTCGCCAACATCGCACATGGCTGCAATTCCGTGACGGCGACACGGGCGGCGCTGAAGCTGGGCGAAATCGTCGTGACGGAGGCAGGGTTTGGCGCGGACCTCGGCGCGCAGAAATTTTTCGACATCAAATGCAGGCTGTCGGGCCTGAAACCGAAGATGGCGGTGCTGGTAGCGACGATCCGCTCAATGAAGATGAATGGCGGCGTGGCGAAAGGCGATCTTGGCCGCGAGGATATCGAGGCGCTGCAGCGCGGCGCTGTGAACGTGCAGCGGCATATCGAGAACCTGAAAAGTTATGGCCTGCCGGTGATCGTGGCGCTGAATCACTTCACGTCGGACACGCACGCCGAGGTCGATACCGTGAAGCGCATCGTCGGCGCGATGGGGGCCGAGGCGATCGTGTGCCGGCACTGGGCGGACGGCGGCAAGGGCGCCGAAGAACTGGCGCATGCGGTGGTGAAGCAGCTGGCGAGGAAGGAGGACAGGTTCACTGTCCTCTACGACGACGCCCTCCCCCTGCTCGCCAAGATCGAGGTGACGGCGAAGCGCATCTATCGCGCGGACCGCGTGGATGCACCGGCGAAGGTGGTGCAGCAGCTGAAGCGGTGGGAGGAGGCGGGATATGGCCGCCTGCCCGTGTGCATCGCGAAGACGCAGTACTCGTTCTCGACCGACCCCACGAAGCTTGGCGCGCCGGAGGGGCATGTCCTCGACGTGCGCGAAGTGCGACTATCCGCCGGCGCCGGATTCATCGTGGCGATCTGCGGCGACCTGATGACCATGCCCGGCCTGCCACGCCACCCGGCGGCGGAACTGATGTCGGTTGATGCGAACGGAAACATCCACGGGCTCTCGTGATGCAGATCGCAAAGCTTGCCTTCCTCGTCAGCAATTATGACGAAGCCATCGACTGGTTCACCCGCTGCCTCGGGTTCGAGCTCGCGGAAGACACCGACATGGGTGGCGGCAAGCGCTGGGTCGTCGTGCAGCCGCCCCGTGCGCAAGGCGTGGCGCTGGTTCTGGCGAAGGCGGTGGGCGATCAACAGGCTGCAATCGGCAGACAGGCCGGCGGGCGCGTCTTCCTTTTCGCGGAGACCGAGGATTTCGATCGCGACCATGCGCGCATGACCGGCGAAGGCGTGGTCTTCCGTGAAAGCCCGCGAAACGAACCCTATGGCAAGGTTGCCGTGTTCGAGGATCTGTACGGCAATCCGTGGGATCTGATCGAGCCAAAGCGCTAGGCCCGCTGCCCTCGCGGCGCCGCTTGCGTCACGGGCGCTCAACTGGGAAGCTTCGCAAAACAAGAAACGAGATCTCAGGGGAAACGGACATGCGGCTGACACGGCGAAGCCTTCTGGCCACCGTATGGGCGACAGGGGTTGCAGCCTGCGCTGGTGCGCCCGGAATATCGGCCAGCGGAACGGAACCTGACGCCTCCGAGATGGCGAGCCTGATCAGGTCCGGCAATATGTCGGCCCGTGAAGCAGTCGACGCTGCGATTGCGCGTGCGCAGGCAGTTCAGCCGAAGATCAATTTCCTGGTCACGGACACGTACGCACAGGCGCGCACGCAGGCGGCGACCCCTGGCAGCGGCCCGTTCGCAGGCGTGCCGTACCTGATCAAGGATCTCAACAATGTCGCCGGCGTCATGACACGCAGCGGAACACGTGTGACGGCAGGGCGGCAGCCTGCAGCGACCACCGAACCGTTTGTCGCCGCGATGCTCGACACCGGACTGATCAGCATCGGCAAGTCGGCCTCGCCCGAGTATGGCTACCTGCCGACGACCGAACCGCTCGCTTTCGGCCCCACGCGCAATCCATGGGACCTTGGCCGTTCCTCAGGCGGATCCTCCGGCGGGTCGGCCGCAGCGGTGGCGGCGGGCGTGGTGCCGATGGCGCACGCCAATGACGGCGGAGGGTCCATCCGCTTCCCGGCGGCCAATTGCGGGCTTGTCGGCCTGAAGCCTTCGCGCGGGCGCATGGCCGATGGCGAGGTCCCGGGCCCGCTCGCCATCGGGGTGCAGGGCTGCGTCTCGCACACGGTGCGCGATTCGGCGCGGCTGATGTCTCTGGTGGAGCGCAAGGGCAGCGCCGCCATTCACGCGCCTCTCGGCTTTGTCGATGGACCGGTGCGGCGCAAGCTTCGGGTTGGCGTGCTGACCAGGGGCTTTGCCGGGTTCGAAGCGGACAACGAGGTCGCCACTGTCGTCAACAGCGCAGCAAAGGTTCTGGAAGGCCTCGGCCACGCGGTGAGTCAGACCAACTGGCCGACGACCGCAAGCTTCGGCGATGACTTCCTGGCGTTCTGGTCGCTGGGAGCAGCGCAGGACGTCGCCAGCGCCACCAAGGAGACGGGCCGGAAGGCGGATGAATCCTCGTTCGAGCCCTTCAGCCTGCGCATGGCTGCGAATGCATCGAAGCTCACGGAAGCCGACATCAATGCGGTGATCCAGCGCCTGCTCGGCAATACGGCCGCGTACAATGAATGGATGAAGGGCTTCGACGTGGTGTTGTCGCCCGTGATCGCCTACCCGCCCTCGCCGCTGGGCTATCTGCGCGGTGACGTGCCGTTCGACACGCTGCGCGAGCGGCTGTTGCAGCAGGTGGGCTATACGCTGATCCACAATGTCTGCGGCGCGCCGGCGATAAGCCTGCCGCTGGGCCGCACGTCGACGAACCTGCCGATCGGCGTGCAGGCCT
>Ga0164294_10004630_pt1 | contig 11968 bp, 12 predicted proteins | sample GEODES005metaG_FD_111479 | JGI IMG/M metagenome (GOLD analysis project Ga0164294, IMG submission 111479) | Oligotrophic lake water microbial communities from Sparkling Lake, Wisconsin, USA - GEODES005 metaG | ecosystem: Environmental > Aquatic > Freshwater > Lake | place: USA: Sparkling Lake... | reverse complement strand
AGCCGTCCGCTTTCAAGGCGGATGCGTTTGTCCACTCTGCCACCGTTCCGCTGATAGACGCTATCTCGTAATGCGACTTCTTAGTTCTGTCATCCAATCGTCAGCTTCGCGCCATCTATTGTCGGCGTGCTCACGTGCAGTGTGCGCGTGTTCGCCACTTGCTGGGTATGAGCCAAGAAATTTAACATCGCCTTGCTTGGCGTGAAGATCACGTAGCGCATCTGCCATTAACTCATCTTGAATATGGCCGTCTGCATACATGATAAAACAATAATCTCCGAGGCCGCCACGCTTCGTTGGTCGAGAAAGTAGCACGGATAAATTGATCCGTCGCGCAGCAAACTCTTGCAAAATTGAAATCAAACTTCCTGGTTCGTCAGCACGTTGAAACACAACGATCGCGGTTTTATCATGACCAGTTGCTGGTGGCACTGTGTTTTTACCAACCAGCACGAAGCGAGTTTGGTTTCCCTGATGATCAGCAATATCAGTAGCGATAACTTCAAGACCATAAACCTTGGCAGCATTTCGCGGAGCAATAGCCGCAAGATTTTCAGAAGTGTTTGCAGCAACTAATTGTGCAGCTTCGGCCGTTGAATTTGTCGCTCGAACATCAAGTTTTGGAAACTGTTTGCGTAAAAAATTGTGACATTGTGCAGTAGCCACAGGAATCGACATAACACCAGCCACATCCGAAAGCGCCACGCCTTTGCGGGCAACCAAACAATGCTCAATGTCTAAAACTATTTCTCTTTGAATTAATAGATTGTGATCAAACACGAGTGCATCTTGAGTGAAATTGACCGTTCCTTCGATCGAATTCTCAATCGGAACAAAACCTTGGTCAACTTCTCCTGATTCGACGGCGTCTAAAACATCTGGCACTGTTCGGTAAGCAGAGAGATCGCACGAAGCCAGATCAGACTGGGTGAGCAAGGCTTGCTCAGTGAAGGTTCCAACTGGACCGAAATATCCGATTCGCTTTGTCTGATTTTTCGTCACAACCCCAAGGCTACGTTGCACAGAATTGCGGATCGTGATCATTTAACGAGACAATTATTTGATCTTCTGTTTATTGAGTTAGTCGTGATCAGCACTAGCCTGTTTTCATGTTTGAGTACGCCGCATTTAACCCATACAACTCGAGCCCCGAAGCACTCGCGGGCGAACTGACAAAGAAATCAGCCGAGGGCTGGGAAGTTGTTTCAATAGTTCCGACCTTTGATGGTCGTTATTGTGCATTTTTGCGAAAAGCCATTAATAACACCAACAGTTCAACTGTTTCACCTAACACGAATGCAAATACATCTAGCTCGAGCAGCACCAACAGCGAAGTTCCTGCGGCATGGTATGCCGATCCTTCCAATCGGTTTGAATTGCGTTATTGGAACGGCAAAGAATGGACAGAACACGTTGCAAAATCAGGTCAGCAATTTACTGATCCGCCAGTTGCTTAAATAAATATGCGAGCTGTCTCGCTTGGGCACGCCGGAATTCTGATCAATTCAGGCGAATCAAGAATTCTCTGCGACCCATGGTTTGTGCCTGCGTTTTTTGGGTCTTGGTTTGTTTTTCCACGAAATGACCAGTTGTCGACAGATTTGCTCGCAGAAATTGAATCGCCGACACACCTATATATATCTCATATCCATGGTGACCATTTAGACGAAGCATTTCTAGCCAACCATGTAAGTCGCGACGTTGTGGTGCTGTTGCCTGATTTTCCAAGTCATGAACTTGAACGGCGGTTAACGGTCCTCGGATTTCAAAATTTCTTGAAGACCAAAAATGGCCAAGAGACCGCAATAGATTCGTGCACGAAAATTGCAATTCATGTTGAAACTTCAATTACCGATGGGCCAGGGGGCGACTCAGCACTCGTTGTAAGTGATGGAGAAACACGGCTGGTAAACCAAAACGATTGTCGCACGGGAAACTTAAACGCGCTCATTGAACACGGCCCTGTTGATTTACATTGGTTGCAATACAGCGGAGCAATTTGGTATCCGATGGTCTACGAAGACACCGATGAAACTAAGCGAAAACTCGCTACGGCAAAAATTGAAAGTCAATTTACTCGCGCCCTTAAATACGTTGAAACTCTAAATGCCAGAGCTGTAGTGCCATCAGCCGGGCCACCATGTTTTCTTGACGAATCTTTATTTCATTTAAATGTCATAACCGGTGATGAAATTTCTATATTTCCAGATCAACGTGAGTTTATGAATCGACTCAAAAAAATAAATCGTGCTAACGACATTTTGGCAATTCCTGGCACGGTTATTGAAATCTCTCCAGAATCAATAACCGTGGCTCATCCTAAAAATATTGAGATTGAAAATATCTTTGATCACAAAAAAAAGTACCTGCGCAACTACCAAGCCGACTGGGCGACTTGGCTTACTGCAGAGAAACTAAGCTGGGCAATTGAGCCAACTGATTTGATTTCAACACTGCGTGTTTGGTTTGAACCACTGATGGCTTTAGCACCAGCATTGCGAATTGGCATCGGCGCTAATTGTCTAATCAAAACTGATGATCTTGACATTTTGATAAATTTCAAAACTGGCACGGTCGAAAAATTTGAAACTCAAGAGTTTGGTTTTCGATTTACTATTCCCCGAGACCTGCTTGAAACAATCGTCGGTCAACGCGCTGTCGACTGGTCTAACTCGTTTTTCTTATCGTGTCGTTTTTCGGCGTGGCGATCGGGTGAGTTCAACGAGTATCTTTACAACTTCTTTAAAAGTCTTTCTGTTGAGCGCATTCAACGAACCGAAGCTGAGGCTGCATCAAGACTTAAAATCGATTCTGACTTAAGCGAAGAGATTCAACTTGGTGAATATGTAATGCAACGAAAATGTCCACATCGTGAAGCAGATCTGTCAGTTTTTGGCGAGATCAATGGTGAAGAATTGACATGCTCATTACATGGTTGGCGTTTTGACCTAAACGATGGGCATTGTCTCAATGCAGAAAATCGTCCGTTGCGAGTTCGCCGTCGAACTAGCTAACTAGTTAACTAGCTATTAATAATCGGCAATTCAAACCATACGGTTGCGCTGTATTTGACGCCCCGTGTAATCGGCGTGCTGAGATGTGGATGCGTGACCAAACTTGGCCATGCCAGCATGTGCCCCACAGGTATTTCGCGGTTTGAAAATTTCTGACGAGGAAACTCAAGTTCAGCACCTTCGTAGTCATCATTAAGTTTTATGCTTGCCGAAACTTGGGCGATGTCGTGATGCAACCTCAGTTCTTCTTGCTGACCGACTTCATACTTAATCACAAAAACATCTTGGATTCCGTGGTAATCAATTAGTGGCCAATGCTCTTGAAGTTGGGGCCAAAGTCGAGCACCAAAATCATTTTGAACGTTTTCAAATAATCGCGGGCTAACCATTGCCAGTGAAATTTCGTTTCCTGGTACTGGGTCTCCGTCAGTTGCCGAAAAACTGTCAATGGCTTGAGTTGCGCGGACAATCGTTGCACAGAACTCTTCTGTCCAACATGACATCACTAATAATTCGTCTGCAACTTTTCTTACTTTGTTTGAGTTATCAACGACGTTGATATAACCAAAGAGTTGTTCAAAGTCAGTTGGCATTCCGAGGATTCTCCCTATTTCATAACTGCTTAATAACTGCTGTCAATACCTTCGTGTCTTTAACGGTATCTCAAACATTTCATTCGATCTTGTGCAAACTATCCCACTGATAGCCTTAATCTTTATGGCTCCAATTGAAACAAAGCGAAATAGATTCACTGATTCTGAAGCAATACTTCGCGTAATCTCAAAAAAGTGGTGGATTGTTCCACTCACCATGCTGCTGGGCATGACTTTAATGTTTTTGCAAGAATCTGATCTGCAAACTTCGCCTCGATATTTTTCTCTGACCAAGACATACGAACCACTCGACGAAGCTGGGCCACTTTCAATTGTTGGTCTGGACCCTTCATTAATTAAGCCTTTCCCTAGTGAAGAAAATCAGTTGGCTATCTTGTTGAACAACGAATCGCAAAAGGAGATTCTTGCCAAAATAAAGGGCGAGGTTGATGTTTCTGTGACTCGGTCTGAGCCCAACTTCTCACTCACTTCATCGCAGGGAGCCGAAGGTAAGAATCAATTCTCTTTTGTCTCTTATGGCAGTTCTTCATATTCATTTGCTTGCGTAGAAACTGATCCGATTAACTGCGACTCAGCCATTGACGCCTTCGTCGCAAAACTAGTTTCAATCCGCACCAAAGCAACAAAGGCCGGTCTTCAAAACTCAATTACGTTAATTGACTCTTTGCTTTCTTCGCCAGAAGATATCTCAGTAGCAGCCGTTAAAAAACTCACGCTGCAACGTTTGGCTCTTAACAAGTCAATTGAGCTTGTGACTGGTGAAGTAAAACTCATTGGCGTCAGTCAGTATTCTGGTGGCGCAGAAGTTACCTCGGTCAACAGATCTACATACTTATTCGGTTTACTCATCGGCCTCGTACTTGGATGCTTAATTTTGCTTCAACTAATTTTTAGTGATGGCAAAATTAGAGGGGCAAAGCAATTAGTGAACTTGATCGGTTACAAACAGTTTCTTGGTGAATTATCTGCGAAAAATCAATCTATTTCTTTGCAACACTTGGCAGCCGCAATTCAAGCTACGCATCCGATAAAGAAAGCTACGGTTTTGCGACTTGTAGCAATCGGTGGCGAAGCCGATAATGAGCAAACAAAGAAGTCTCTGGCCAAAGTTTTATCTTGCAAGATAATTATGGCTGGTCAACTTAAATCTCTAAATGCAAAGTCGCTTGCTCCGACGTCTGATTCACCAGTAATTTTGCTAGCGAAAAAACACCGCAGTGAGAGTTCTGAGTTACAAAATGCTTGGACAGTTGTAGAGAAATCAGGTAATAACATTCTTGGTGTAGTTCTTGTTGGCTAATAACTTATGAACGTAAATCAGACTTCTCGAAACCGCTTACGACTAACCGCCGAAAGATTTGGTAACTCTAGAAGTTTTCACTCAATCACCAGTACAACTCAATTTGTTTTAGATGTATTGGCCTGGGTGCTAGCAGTGACAATTGCACTTGTTATGCGGTCATATCTACAGGCGGCACCAGATATCAGTAAAATTGTAAAAGACACCCTGATTCGAGTGTTGCCAACCGTCTCGGTAGTACAGGCCGTAACCGGATACATCGTCGGAATTTATCGACGACGATGGCGCTATGGAAGCTTTGACGAAGTTAAGGGTTTAATTTTGTCAGCACTGATCACGACAATAATTCTGTGGGTAATTCGATTTTTTGATACATCAGTGGATGCATTTCCACGGAGTGCAATTATTGCTGGCGGAATACTTGGTTTATTTTTCACTGCGGCTAGTCGATACTCATGGCGCTTGATACGCGAACAACTTCGACGTCCATCTGCTCAAAACTCAACGAAGCTGATCATCTACGGTGCTGGCGAAGGCGGAATTCAAATCGTCAACACAATGCTTCGCAATCCAAATTCGCAATATTTGCCAGTTGCATTTCTAGATGACAATCCTAAGACTCATCGTTTACGCATCTCAGGAGTGCCGGTACTTGGTGGTCGAAATGAGATCGCAAAAGTAACTCAGCGAACAGGCGCGTCGACATTATTAATTGCAATTCCATCTGCAGATTCAACAGTTGTCAACGAAATTGTCCAAATAGCTCAAGAATCAAAACTCAATGTGAAGATTCTGCCGGTGGTGCAAAGTCTTGATGAACGACAAGTAGACGCGGAAGATATTCGTGATCTGACTGACGAAGACTTACTCGGCAGGCGACGCGTGAAAATTAATCTTGACGAAATTTCGGATTATCTCGTCAACCGCCGTGTTCTCGTAACAGGCGCGGGTGGAAGTATCGGCAGTGAACTTTGTCGGCAACTAGTTCGATTCAACCCTTCTGAGATAATTATGCTCGACCGAGACGAAAGCGCCCTTCACGAAGTACAACTTTCTATTTACGGTCGTGCATTGCTTGATACGCCTCAAACTGTTCTGGCTGATCTTCGCGATGAGCGAGCAATCAACGAAGTATTTGATAGTCGTAAACCACAAGTCGTATTTCACGCTGCGGCTTTGAAGCACCTTCCGTTGTTAGAGCGGTACCCACACGAGGCATATCAAACCAACGTTCTCGGCACGGCGACAGTTCTTAATGCGGCTCAACGAACTGGTGTCGAAGTGTTTGTGAATATTTCCACCGACAAAGCCGCTAATCCGATCAGTGTGCTTGGTTTTTCTAAAAAAATCGCTGAGCGCCTCACGGCAGATGTGGCTTCGCGCACCAACCAAGGAAAATACATTTCAGTTCGCTTTGGAAACGTTTTAGGTTCTCGCGGCAGTGTGCTGATGTCTTTTCGCGATCAAATCGCAAAAGGTGGACCAGTCACAGTGACACATCGCGGAGTGACTCGTTACTTCATGACTATTTCTGAGGCTGTGCAGCTTGTAGTACAAGCGGGTGCAATCGGTCGCACTGGCGAAATTTTGGTTCTCGATATGGGTAAACCAGTAAACATTCATGATGTTGCCGAACAACTTGTCAAAAACAGTGGCAAGCCAATCAAAATCGAAGTTGTTGGGCTACGTGTCGGAGAGAAAGTACACGAGGAGCTTTTTGCAGAAGGCGAAACCGACGAACGACCTCGACATCCTTTAATCTCGCATGTTGCAGCTAAACCGATCAATCAACAAAGTTTGACAATAAACCCAATTGATTCTCGAGAACTGATGATCAAACTTACGCAGGAGAAATAGTTTTATTTAACGAATCATCGTTTTGATCTGCCTGATATCCAATCATCGATGAAACTAGCAAAACCAACATGAAATGGTTTCCAATAATGAAACTCTCCTGAGTTGCGGCAGCGATCACAAACCATGTAGCCGCAAAAGCCCACTGTCCTGAAATTTCTGAACAAACAGATCCAAGTTGTCGCGCTCCACTCCAAACAATTGCGACTACCAAAAGAGCAGCACCAATAATTCCGCCTCCAAGTAAAACATCCATAATTGCACTGTGCGACCAATAGTTGTTTGTCAATGCCCACCAAAATTCGCGATCGCTAAAAAAATTCTGGGTTCGCCAGGCTGACATCCAACCCCAACCAATTATCGGTTTATCTTTAAATCCACTCCAACTAAAGCGCCATAAAACTTCGCGTCCATTAAAATCAATTCTTCTACCCAGCCGATTGAGTAGTGCGCTCTGAAATCGAAACCCAACCCAAGTCATCACAATTACGCCAAGTAGAAAACTTGGGTAAACCATTTGTAAAATCTGTCTGGGAGAAATATTTTTATTTCGTTGCCACCAACGTATTACTGTCCAAAACAACCAGACCAATCCAAACACGATGACTGCACCAACCGAAGTTGATGACCCGCTACGAACCAAAAGATAACCATCAAATAAAGCCACCGCGATTAAAGTCGCGACGATTGCAATCCACCGCTTAGGGCGATGAGCTAGCACGACCCACAACAAGGCCGATGCGGCCAACAAACCTAGTGCGGCGGGTGGCGCCAAAGAGTTTCGGTTGAAATAGATCCCAATCCAGTTTCCGTCTTCTGGTTGAACAGACCCAGCCCAATTTTGACGCACTGCAAACCAAGAAAAAATCAAACCGGGTTGCATTGCAAAGCCAAAGAGAGTCAATTGCTCTATCAAACTGAAACTTCTAGCGACATATAGACCAACCGAACAAGTCAAAACAAGTGTTAGCGACTCGAAAACAGTATTACTGCTAGATGTAGCCCAGATCGTCGATAACAACATCCAACCAACAAACAAAAGCAGTAATCCGATTGGCCCTTTCAACAAGTTTTTTGAAATCCCACGACGTATAAGTAAAAATATTGCTGGTGCCTGAACGAGGATGTAAGTTGCGAATTTTGTGATCTCAATCGCCCTTGCGTCAACTTGACTGCTTCCTTCCCAGATCTTGTTAACTGGTCCTTGAGTTAAGGTGCCGAGCAGGATTACAACATACGTATATTCAAGCCAATGCCATATACGTGAAGAGTTTGCTTGAAGCGATTGCACTACTAAAGAATCTACCTCAGCCCGATTGTTGGTGACTTCACGCGACATAGTTACATTAAATAATTTGAGTAGAATAGGGGTGTGACCATAGCGAATCAAGACTATGAAGCTCTATTGACAGAGGTAATTAACGAAGTCAATGCAATGCGCAATAAGTACGACGCATTCAGTCAATTCACTGAATCAAAAATCGCGCAATACGTTCTTGAACGAAAACCAATGGCCAATCAAATTGAGCAGCTAACTCGTGATCTCGCTGTCACAAATGCCCAGCGGGCTCAAATTCAGGCAGAATTAGTTGCATTAACTGCTCGCGTAGACAAAATTTTAATGCAGCGTGACAAAGCCCGCAGTAGGGTCAAATTTTTAGAAACAACTCGCACATATCGCTTAGAGCAAAAACTCCGGAGTTTGGTTCCACAGTTTTTCCGAACAAAATAAATCATGGTTAAGCAATACCCGGTAATTATCACTGTGCGCGATCGCCTCACGTGCTTAAAAGAGCTGCTTAATTGGCTTGAGACCGCCGGACAAACAGAGATATGGCTTTGCGACAACGCCAGCACCTACCCGCCCCTAGTTGATTTTTTAAGAACCACAAATCATCACGTCGTTTACAACAATTACAATCTCGGTCATCGTGCGCCATGGCTAAGTGGACTAGTCCCCGAACTCGGTGATGATCGTTTTTTTATAATCTCCGATCCGGATGTTGTCCCGGACAAAAATACTCCGAATGACGTATTTGAGGTTTTTGAAGAAGCATTTTTGATGAATCCGAAAATTGACAAAGTTGGATTCTCGTTGCGAATTGACGATCTTCCAGATCACTACATTCACAAGCAAGACGTCATAACTTGGGAGTCCCAATTTTGGCGAGAAAAATCATCGAATGGTTTTTATTCTGCACCTATTGATACGACTTTCGCGATGCATCGACCAGGTGGCGGGCACGTAAATGCAAATTCTTTGCGAAGTGCCCCACCGTATCTGGCCAGACATTTGCCCTGGTACTACGATCTAAGCAAGCCATCGGCAGAAATTGACTACTACAACAAAAATGCTGACCAGTTAATTTCGAATTGGAATAATGAAAATCTGCCCGCCTCAGTCAAAGCGGTACTTGTCAAACTCCGTGCGGAGAACATAGCCAGAGAGCAAAAAATTTAATGGAACAAAACGCAATAGTTGTAAAGTCGCTTTCAAAAAATTTTCGGCTTTATCACGAACGAAATCGTTATATCAAAGCGGCATTGTTGCGTGGGCGCCGAGCCAAATTTGAAGAGTTTTTAGCCTTAAACGATGTTTCATTTCAAGTTGCACACGGAGCAACACTCGGGATAATCGGTTCAAATGGATCAGGCAAAACAACAATGCTCAAGTGTCTGACTGGTATCTACACTCCAGACAAGGGCAGCATCAAAATCGATGGCAAACTTGCGGCGCTACTTGAACTTGGTGCAGGGTTTCATCCAGAACTAACTGGATCAGAAAACATATATCTAAATGGCGCAATTTTGGGTATGTCGAAACGAGATGTGTTGGCCAAGTTTGACAGCATCGTCGAATTTGCTGGATTAGAGAGATTTATTAATACACCCGTCAAGAACTTCTCATCGGGAATGGTCGTAAGGCTCGGTTTCTCGATTGCTGCGCATGTTGAGCCAAAAATTTTGCTGATCGATGAAATTTTGTCTGTTGGCGATCAAGACTTTCAGCGAAAAAGTAGCGAAAAAATTGAGGAGTTCCGTCGCGAAGGCAGAACAATTGTTGTAGTCAGCCACAGTCTCGGACTTGTTCAACAATTATGTAAAGAAGTCATCTGGCTCGAAAAAGGACAGATCAAACAAATTGGAAATGCAACGGATGTGATCTCGGCGTACACGGGCGGTAGTTACGCCCAACATACCGAAAAAGATGATGAGTCTCGCGAGCGGTGGGGCACCGGTGACGCACGAATTAACTCTCTTGAGTTGATAATGCCTGATGGTTCGCCAACTCAACGCATCGAATCCGATAGTGCTGTAAAAATTCGTTGTGAGATGACTGCCCACGCACGCCTTGAATCGCCAATTCTCAGAGTCAGCATCACAAAATTAAATGGTGACGTAATTTGGGCGACTTCAACACAACGTGGCACCAATACAGTTCGTGTTCTTGATGGACCAGCAACTGCGGTACTGGATATTCCAAAACTTGGCCTGCTCGAAGGCACTTACTATTTATCAGCATCTATCTCTGACCCAACTGGTACAACAGACTTTGATCATTGCCAAAACTGGGTGCGCTTCAACGTTCATAAAACAAACCTGTTTGACGAAGGAGTCTTATCGGTTGCGTCAACTTGGTCACTCGAGCGCCATCACCGTTAACTAAAACAATTTAAAGTTCTTCTGCCAACCTACGTTTGAGTTTATTAAATGTTGCTAAACCAATAATAAGAGAACTCGTTGCGGCAATTGCCAACACAATCACATCATTCCAATTTGGTGACCTACCGTTATAAGTTGTCGCCCGAAATGATCGTATGAATACCGCAGTTGGGTTCCAATAAAGAATTGAATGAATTGCATCTGGTACCTTGCCATCAAATGTTTTCGGGTCATAAATAACCGGAGTTGCAAAAAACCACAACTGGTTGATAATTGTCCACAAATAGGGCAAGTCTCGAAAAAACACTGCGCTTACACTTAACACCAGAGCAATACCCATTGCAAAGACAGCCAGGAGCATCATCAGCAAAATTGTTATAGGCAACCAAGGGAAAATAAAGCTTCCTGCAAGAGTTAAAGCAATACACACGAGAGTCATTTCAATTGAAAACTGAACCGAACAAAACAGCACTTGAGAGATAACGAGACTCTCACGAGCAAAAGCGACTTTTCGCACCAATGTTGAATTACTTAAAATTGATTGCAGACCGACACCGCATACAAGTGAAAAGAATCCCCAAGGGATCAACCCTGTTAATAAATACAAACCGTATGTCGTAATCCCCGACGGATCACCAACTGGTGCTTGGGCACCAAAAAGCACACCAAAAACAAATGTATATATTGCCATCTGCGCAAGTGGGTTGAGCATCGACCAGGACCACCCTAAAACTGAGCGACGATATTTACTGCGAAGTTCACGCAATGTTAAGTTCCACAATAAGTTGCGTGAGTTCGCGATGTCTCTTAGCTGCTGCATTGAGTTACAACTTACCATTACTTCAAACGAGTAAGGTTAAAATCAAACATATGAACGACAATCAAAAAGCTTCCGCAGAGCTTTCGACTACAGATTTAAACTCTGAACTTGAATCAGTGCGGAGCAAATTGCAAGCCGCGGAGCAAAAGATAATGCAACTTGAATTGTCTCTCTTGCAATCACGAGATTTTTCTATCGGCACTGCTGCAGAAATCGGCGAGATGCGAGTCGGACATAACACGATTATTGAAAAACTAAAAGACGCCAATATTCATATCAAAAGTCATCTTGCACATATCAAACGACTTGAAGAAGCGATGGTTGAGTTGAATCGTGCGAGCGCTTTGCATAGAGCAAGATCAGCAGAATTAGATCGGGTTTACAATTCGGCTTCATGGAAAATCGGCAGATTTGTAATGATTCCAGTACGAATATTGCGCAAAATTTTAAACTAAAAATGAAACCGTTATTTAGCGTAATCACGCCGGTTTATAACCCTCCGCAACTGGCGTTTGAGAAATGCATTGAAACAGTTTTTGCCCAAGAATTTAAAGATTGGGAGTGGTGTCTCGTTGATGACTGTTCGACCGCACCATGGGTTAAGAATCGATTAAACGAACTGCAGGCACTGGACCAACGGGTCAAAGTTTACTTGCGATCCGAAAATGGTGGCATCGTTGCGGCTTCAAACGACGCGATCTCT
>Ga0164294_10004627_pt1 | contig 11971 bp, 9 predicted proteins | sample GEODES005metaG_FD_111479 | JGI IMG/M metagenome (GOLD analysis project Ga0164294, IMG submission 111479) | Oligotrophic lake water microbial communities from Sparkling Lake, Wisconsin, USA - GEODES005 metaG | ecosystem: Environmental > Aquatic > Freshwater > Lake | place: USA: Sparkling Lake... | reverse complement strand
TCCCGTATCATCATCTGAATTAGGATTTCGAATACCATACATACGTAGGGCCAGATTCAGTAGACTATCCTTTACCTTCATTTCGAAGTCATTAAGCTTCTTCTCTACATTTTTCCAATCATCAGCCGTGAGCTTTTGATTGACATTGGATGCCTCAGAAACGAGGACAACATTAGAATGATCAATGGTGTTTGATGCCATATTTGTAATTAAATATTATATTGGATATATAATTTATTGATAATATAGATTTTATTTTTTTTTTATCAGTTTATTATTATTAATGTCAATAAAACCAATGGAAACTGTAACAGGTCCAAATAAATATTCAGTTAGTGTTCTTAATGATTTTACTATAGCATTCATATTTCCAGAAATATATGATACTACACCGAACCATCGAGGTTTTGTATTCTTTGTTAATGAACAAGGTACACTTCAAATATTAAAGATTATAGAAATTAGTAAATCATCGCAAGGCGATATATATAAAATATATATAGGAGATATTGTACAATATCATAATAATAATATTCATATATTTCAATATAGTTCTGATCCTACAAGATTACTACTAGGTAAAAAGGGGGTTAAAGATGATTCAAGATTAAAAGTTGATCGAATTTATGGATTAGATTTAAAGAAAAGTTTTTTTGGTTTAAGACAAACATATAAACCCGCATATAGTATACCTAATTATTTTAATAGATTTACTCAAACTCAAACAGGTGGTGGTTTTGAAAGCCGCAAACCATATATAATTTTATCTGATGGAAAAAAACATGCATTTAGAATGAACATACAAAAAGTCCATAAAGGATATTCGTTATTAAATATTGAATATCAAAAATTTAATAGGGATACACGTGTTACTGAATATAATGTATATTATTTTTTAAACAATGAACCAACAGAATCAAATTTGCTCTTTAATACATTAAATCCCATAGATTTTGAATCATCAACACATGATTTTTTACCACTACATAGACAATCATCATCAACATCATCACTAGGAACACCCACAACACCTCCACCACATGTACCACCACGTGGATCACCTCCAATTGTAGAACTTGAAATTGATTCAAAAAGTACTCATATATTCTTAAGACACTTTTTGAATAAACCACTCTTAAAACAATTTAGAGATCAGTTTATTAGATTATATACAAGACGTAATGAAAAATATGAAAAACCATCATATGTTGAAAATATAAAGAATAATGAAGGAACATTTGCCAATGGTGCAAAGAATTTAGAATTCAAAAGTAAAGAAGATGATGCAAAAGCAAAGGCAACCGGTTCAACATATGTTATTTATATTGATGATAATCCAATAGTAAATCGTACAGAAATTAGACCTAACAACATAGAAACATATCAGTTGGATAAGTCGAATGGTGTAATGAAGCAATTTGTTGTGGAAAATGATAACGTACCGCATAGTAATCTCTATACAATTGGTATACCTTCAAATCAATTTGGAGGTATAACAACATATTTTAGTATAATAACACACATAATACAAATAATTTTAAATGAAATAAAAAAATATAAACCTACTAAAATAATATTTAAATTTGATTTTGATTGTACATTAGTTGGATCTCATTTATTTGCAACACTTATTAGTCAAAATCCAAAATTTCTTGGTGAATTTAATAACTATAATGAAAAAAATAAACATTCATTATACAAACCTGACAGAACAACAGAAGATGAGGCAATTAAGTATATTGACAATGATTATAATTTACATAGTGTATATGATTTTTTTATGAATTACCCAGGAGGTGAAAATTCAACACGTTATAATAATTTAATGAATTTTTTAACATGGTTAAAACAATTTTATACTATAAATACATCATTCGAAGAATATAATAAAACACATCAAAGAAACAGTTCCATAGTTGCTATATCCAGATCCCCTGCAATCCAAGGGACTGTTCCTACTGCGACCCAAAGGGCTGTTCCTACTGCAGCCGAAAGGCTTGCATTAGCAGAACAAGCACTGCTTAGGCATGCATCTCATGCATCTTATGCAGGTGGTAGTGGAGTTAAATATTATAGTCTTAAATATTTTGCAAATGAATCTGAAGTATAAAATATTTTATTTATAAATATTATTATGAATCAATACGTTTTTTTATTTCCAGTACCAATTAGACATGAAAATAATAATAATATGGTGAGATCACAATTACGACCACCTCTTAATTATTTAGGTTATGCTCTTGAGTTTGATAATGATGAACTAATTGTGACACCAATCAATAGTATAATTAAAATGAAACCATATAAACAAGAAGATGGATTTTTATATTATAATTTTTTTTTCGATGGAATAACATTGGATAACAAAAATAAACATCATATTTTTACCGGACAACAATTTAATGTTTTAACACAAGAAACAAAAACTAAACCAAAACAAGTAAATATTACTCTAAATCATACAATAATAAATAAAAATGCAAAAACATTATATGGAGGTTATCTACCAAAATTTACTATTAATTTATATTCACCAATTCTAAAACATTATCAATTTCCTTATCAATGTGTATATGAATTAACATTTGAATATAGTAATAGTAATGTAACATTAGATAATAAAATATGTTATATTACACCTTTTAACATTTAAAACGCCGATTTTATAGATAATTTTTTAATTTCTTTTTTCTACTATTTGTCTTCTTTATATATTTTATTTTTCTATTATATGAGCCTTTGAATATATTTTTATAATATTCTTTCGGTATATCTTTTATTACTTTCTTTATATTATCTTTTAATTCATCATAAACTAATCCTTCTAATTTTTGTAATCTTGATTTAAGTATATTAAAGAAGCCCTCAATTGCATTTGTAAAATGTTGATAAGGAATTGAATATAATAAAATATTCTTTTTGTTTATTAATTCTTTTATTTTCTCATTTCTATGAGAACTTGCATTATCTAAAATAATTAATTTATTTTCATATCTTTTTGTTATATGTTTCTTTAGAAAATGTTTTAATCTATCTGTATCAATACAACCCTTACGATATAATTTCCATCCAATTACACCTTTATTATTAATCGCAAATATACACGTATATTTTTTGAATACTTCTTGAGAATGAGTTTTTATTACACATCTCTTTCCAATTTCATTATAACAATGATTTCTTTTTTGTAAAGCATTAATAGAAGTTTCGTCTATACATATAATATCTTTTAATTTGTATTTACTTATTTCTTCATAAAATTCTTTTAATTTTGATTTAATGTCAATTTTCTTGCCAAATCTTTTTATTGGTTCGTGTCTCAATCTCGTTAATTTTAATGTTATATTATTATCTTTTATAATTCTATGTAAATGCATTTTACTTATTGATAATTTTTTAAATTTTGTTTTTAATTTAATAATTAGATCTTCTAATGTTATTGTTTTATTTTTTGTTAATTCTTTTAAAATATATTTTACGTGTTTCTTAGAAACTTTATATGCAATAGGAAATCTATTATGTCTTTTAATTTCTCCTTCTGTTTTATATCTATAAACCCACCTTAATAAACTTCTTACAGAACATTTAAATATTTTACATACATTTTTTTGTGTATCATCGCTGATTAAATAATATTTAACTGCGCTTAATTTATAGTCTTCACTTTTATGATGTGTCATATAAATAATATAAAAATATAAATTTATATTAGATATATATGACAGATAAAATAAATATTAATGATTTAATAAAAGAAAATGAAGAATTAAAAAATAAAAATAAAGAACTTGAAGAAAGATTAAAAACATATACAAATACAGATAGACATAAAAAATATTATGAAAATCATACAGATGTTGTAAAAGAAAAAGCAAAAAAATATATGGAAAAAATAAAAGAAACAAATCCAGAAAAATTAAAGGAATGGCGCCATAATGCATATTTAAAACGTAAAGAAAAATTAAAACAAAAAAAAGATAATAATGATAAATAAATATTATGATGCTGAAAAATCATTAAAATTTCCACATCTACAAAAATCATCGTGTCTATTACAACCAATACATCTATCAAAAATATCATAATTATTTTGTTCATTATTTTTATATTTAGATATTTCAACATTATAACCATTATCAAAATCTTTAAACTGATTTTCTATTTTATAATAGTCAGTTGCAGCTTTTTTTGATGTAAATTTTTTTATTATATATTCTTTATCGGAGTCATAATATTCCTCATAAAAATTTATACAACCATCGCTATCATTTCCATAATCTATCCAATCATCATTTGGAGTATAATTTGTATTTAATTTTTTATTATATTCATTTAATAAAAATTTTATTTTATTTTGAATATCTATATTATTTTTATCATATGTCTCATTTCTTTCTAAACAACAATTATTTTTACATTTTGTTTGTTTATTATAACCTATACAATTACAATACCAACACGCAATTAAAATATTACCTTTTAAATGAGGATTTTTTCCATTAATTCTATCACAAGTAAATTGATTTTTACATCCAGATTCATATTTTAATTTAACATTAATATCACACATATAACATTTATTTTTTTGGATATCCAATAATATTTTAATATCAGTAATATCAATATAATTTTTTGGTAAATATTTTTTATTTAAGCCAAATGATGAATCTTTGGAATCTTGTAATATATAACTATCAATTTTATTCTGTATTACTTTATTCATTTATTACTTTAATATTATTTATAAATTCTTATATTATTTTATTTATTCAATTTTTTATTTTTCATATAAAAACATATTTTTTTACATAGTTTTGCGTTAGAAATAATAAATTTATTTTCTAATTATAGATTATAATGAAACGTAAGAAAAAACCTGATATTGTTCAAGAAGCAAAATTTACTAAAGAAAAAACACCATATAGAACTATTAAAACGTCTTTGAAATCTATTATTAAAGATCCAGAGATTCATAATAAAATTAATGAATTAGTAATCAAATGTAATCATATTGTTATTGATGCTTATATGTTTATAAGATTATTTGCATTATATAAATATAAAAATAATCAATCTATACCTGATTTAGATTCTGATTTTATTTCTTATGTTATTACTACATTAGGAACTAAAGATACCAGAGGGAAACAATCAAAAAATACAACATTAATAAATGAATTAAATAATTTTTATACTACAGAATTTAAACCAATTTTTAATCACGAAAAATATGATTTAAAATGTATGTCTTTTGTAATTCCATATATATGTCAAACAATGGAAACTTGTATTACAACAAATTTAAAAGAACATTTTATAAAACGTTTATTTAGATTTATAAATATCTTTTGTGGAAAATATTATGATGAAAAATATAGTAAAATAATTGAAGATGATAATAAAAAATATATTATTAGTAAAAGTATTAGAATAACTAAAAAGATTAAAAATAATAAATCATTAAAAGAAAAGGAAAAAGAATATATTAAAGAAAAGAAAGAAACATTATGGAAACTTAAAAAAGCGATAACTGAAAATAAATTTGAAAATATTCCAATAAAAATAAAAAAATGGTTTGATGATAATAAAAATAATATTATTCCAACTGAATTTAAAAAATCAATACCATATGATTGTCAAGCATATCCATTTAAATATATTAAATATTCATTTTATATGAATTCAAAATATGAAGAATTTAATGAAAACATTATAAATCAAATTAAAAACAAACAAGATAATAATGCATCTAAAGAAGAAATAAAACAATTAAATCGGCAAATTATTAAATTATTTCAACCATTATCATTAAGAAAAAATAATGTGCCAAAATATATAACTCTTGACACTGCCAGTCTTATTAATTTATTTACAACAACTAAAGAAAAAGGCAAATTATTACAAAATTTAAAAGAGATACAATATAGTGTATGGGATGATTATTTTAGAATGAATAAAAAAATATTTAAATCTACAAAAGATTATATATTTAATTATACTATTCAAACTGATGGTATAGGATGTTCTTTATTATTTAAACATATATCTATTAAAGATAAAAAATATGGAGGAAAAGTAAAATCAGTTGATAATAGTATATCGTATATTGATGATTTATCAGAAACACAAATAAAAGATATGAAAACAAAAAATATTGTATGCGCAGATCCCGGAAAGAAATATTTATTATATATGATGGACAATAGTGGAAATGAATTAAAATATTCATGTATGCAAAGAGATACTGAAAGTTTGGCAAAAAGAAATAGAAGAATTATAAATACAAATAAAAATAGAACAAAACAAACAAGTTTAATAGATAAAAATATTGCAAATATAATTGATGAAGAAACTAAATTAAGTAAATATTTATCAACAACAGTTAATTATGATAAATTTAAAGACTTCATAAAAGCAAAACATAAAACAAATGAGAAAACAAAATCATTCTATGAAAAATTACTATATAGAAAAATAAATTGGAGAACAAAAACATATAGACAAAAAAGCGAAGATAAATTTATTAATAACATCGAAAATAAATTTGGAGATAAAAAAAATATTGTTGTTTGTATTGGTGATTGGAGTAATAAACATGGAAGTTGTATAAAAGGAACATCAACAATGGGTGTTGGATTAAAACGATTGATAAATAAGAGATATAATACATTGTTATTAGATGAATACAATACGAGTAAAAAGTGTTGTAATTGTTTTAATGATGTAGAAAATATAGAGTTAAAAGGAGAAACAAAATTTAGATTATTAGGATGTAAAACTTGTAAGAATGAAAATATTGGTAGTCCAGAAGACGAAAATAAGTCAATATTTGATACTTACAAATTTTTAACGAGAGATAAGAATAGTTGTATAAATATGTTAAAAATAGTGAAACATATGTTAGACAACAAGAAAGAAAGAATAAAAGAATTTAGAAGAGAATAAAAAATTACTATTACTATTTATTAATTTAAATAGAGTAAAAGATAGTATATAAGTTGTTTTTACTGATTTTCAATAATCAGTCTTTTAATATTTTTTTTTGCTGAAAAATCGGCATTTTAAATGTTAAAAGGTGTAAAAGAACAAATTTTTATACAAAAATTAGCAACTATATCTCTGATCATATTCATGTTATAGACATGAATATGAATATATATGGTAATTCAATAATATCTACAACATTTAAATTAGATAGAAACACATTTAAAGATCATGAGGATTATCTTGAAACAGAATTGTAATATTTATTACAAATAATAATTAATATTTTTTTTTATTTTATAATATTTTTATATATAGAATGTCAATTACTCTTCCTAATACTATTCCCGATCTGATAAGACCAAATACTGGTATAGTATTATTATTTCCCGTAGAAATTACTAAAAAACCTCATCCTACAAATAAACAAATTCAAATTATCGAAGCTTTAGATGAAAAAAATAAGGGATTAGGATTTATTTTATTCAATCTAAAAAAAAATTTACATTTGATACCAATTACACAAATAACATCAACTGATGGTTTTGAACAAAAAAAATTTACATTTTATCCTGGATTTGGATCTAAAACTAAAAATCCATTACATATTAAATTTTATAGTTTTGTTGGTAAAGATAAACATTTGTATCGTCATTATTTTGATATTGATAAAAGAAAAACTGATATACCTCGTATAACAGATATTAGAGATATATATTTTGGTAAAGTTGGAGTTATAAATAGTGTAATAAATAAAAATACAATTGATGCATTTGAAAAAAAATCTTTTTTCCCATCCAAAAAAATAAATATTTTAGAAGGAGGGGGTTCACATGATATAATTATTAGACATTATTTTTCTAAAAATGGAATTCTAAAATATTATCAATTCAATATGAATATGAAATATGATGAACCAAATTTTGAAATTAACAGAATACAATTTAGTGTAGAAGACAATGAAGGATCTATTGATGAATATAGTAAAATAAAAAAAGAAGATAAAGAAGATAAAGATAAAGAAAAAGAAAAAGATAAAGATTCTGTATCAAATATATTCGATGATACACAAATAATTATTCTTAATCAATTTTTTGATAGATATAAACGTCCAGGTTTAATATCACCTGTTATTAACACAAATAATCAATCAGCTCAATCTTCAAATCTACCTCCTTATACACTATCAAAGGATTCTTCAAATCCACCTCCTTATACACTATCAAAGGATTCTTCAAATCCACCTCCTTATACACAATCTTCATCTCCGAATGTTTCATCTGCTCATCGTGGTTCATCTGCTCAACCTAATCTACCTGATCTACGTGCTCCACCTGGTTTACCTGTTCCATCTACTCCACTTGTTTCATCTGCTCCACTTGTTTCATCTGCTCAACCTATTTCACCTGTTCCATCTCCACGTGTTCCATCTGCTCAACCTATTCCACCTGATCTACATGCTCCACCTGGTTTACATGTTTCATCTGCTCCACTTGGTTCATCTGCTCAACCTATTCCACCTGTTCCATCTCCACGTGTTTCATCTGCTCCACTTGTTTCATCTGCTCCACCTGTTCCATCTGCTCCACGTGGTTCATCTGCTCAACGTGGTTCATCTGCTCCACGTGTTTCATCTACACGTGGTTCATCTGCTCAACCTATTTCACCTGTTCCATCTCCACGTGTTTCATCTGCTCCACGTGGTTCATCTACTCCACGTGGTTCATCTGCTCCACTTGTTTCATCTGCTCATCGTGGTTCATCTGCTCCACGTGGTTCATCTGCTCCACGTGTTTCATCTACACGTGGTTCATCTGCTCAACCTATTTCACCTGTTCCATCTCCACGTGTTTCATCTGCTCCACGTGGTTCATCTACTCAACCTATTTCACCTGTTCCATCTCAACGTGTTTCATCTGCTCAACCTAATCTACCTGGTTTACATGTTCCATCTCCACGTGGTTCATCTTCTCTACTGCCTGATAAAGGATATGTAGAAGTACACATTACAGAAAGTTTACCTGGGGATCAAGTATTACCATTTAATTGTGATCGTATGCGATCTGATGAAGATACACATAAATTTTGTAACAAAATAAACCCTATATGTAAAGATGGTCCTAATTATAATATTTGTAAAGTTGGTATTTATACAATTGACTTATTGGCAAAATTAATACGACAATTAATGAGCTGTAAGATAATTTCAACAACTTTTGACGGAATGCAATTATTAGGAAGTGGTTATACAAGTGTAGCATTCAATTTACCTTCAGATAAAAATAAAATTATAAAAATTGGTGTATGTTTAAATGATGCACATAAAAAAATATTTGAAAACGAAAGAAAAATTAATGGTATATTAAATAATAATCTATTAAATATTTATAGTAAATTATATGGATTTTATATATATAGGGAAGATGTTAAAGAATATATATATTATAATTTATACGGAATAAATAAATTTTGTGAAGTAAAAACGAAACATCCATATTGTCATTCAATTAGTATAATAGAAAAAGGTACACCATTGGATGAAATATTAAACAAGGGTTATGATTATGAATTAATAAAAACACTTATTCTATTTATTATAACGCATTTAATTCGAGAAGGAACTAATAAATATGTTTTAGTACACGGGGATATGAAATTTGACAATATAATACAAACAATAGATGATAAATTAAAATTAATTGATTTTGGTTTTTCAAATCTACAAACAACATTTTTTAATCGCACTACAATCAATGAAAGTTTTAATGGAATTATATTATACGGTATAACAGATTTTTATGGTGTATATACAACAAATAATCCTTTTTATTTATCTCCTATGTTTGACACATATCGTTTAATAATGTGTATATTAAATCATAAATTAACAGAAAAAACACATAATCAAAATTATAAAATTCATACTATATTTTTAGATATAATGAGTAATAAATCTATGGCTGGTTTATATAAAAAATTAGCAATAATTGCTGAAATATTATTTTTATTTCATCTTGAACATAATGAGAAATTAACTATAAAATTATTTTGTAAATATATAGAACAATACAAGATTGAATTAGATTGTATAAATTATAAATATAATCTAGAGATGGATATCATATATTATAACACATTTATAGATGATATAATGAATCTTGATATTTCTAAAATAAATTTGATGTATTCAATATTAGGAAACAAATTCTTTAATGGAAGAATTATAAATCTAATAAAAACTAGAAATGCTATAGATACTACATCATATATAGATGTTAGTCAAAGAGTATTAAAAGGTGATGCTGGATATATAGATGATATTATATCACACGGATATTTAGATATTGGAAATGATAGATTAAGTGACAAAAAAAACGGATATGTAGATCTTGGATACCCAACAAACTGATATCTAGATATTGTAAATACTCGCAAGAAAGCTAAACCACAATTGAATATCTCTAGTGTACCAACAGGTGGAATAACAAATCGAGAACAAACACTATTTCGACCATCTAGTGTAGTGTAATGCTATCCGTTAAATGGTTTATTGGTGTTTTAACACCAATCCCATTTAACACTCCTTCATCTTTTTTGTGTTTTTCTAAACCGATTAAAGGATAATTTATTTTTACATACATTACTTTTACAACCAAACATAAATTAGTAAAATAAATTATTATTTTATTTTATTAGTAATATAATGGTTCAATTAGAAAATCATAAATGTTATGCTTTTATTTTTCCAACTAAAAATCCACATAAAATCACAGACTCTATAGATACATTCACAAAATATGTTCAATCAATAAACACAGTCAGTCCAACTTATAAATTTGATTTTATTGGATACGTGTTATATAAATTTAGAAATTCAAATCAATTTACAATTCATAAAATAGATTATATTGGTAGAATATTTGATCAAAATAAACTCAACATTTATCATAGAATGGGTGATAATGAAAGTAAACAAATATATAGAGATTTATTAGTTGACTTTAATAAAATTTATATATATCATAAACCAACTATGTTCAATAAAAAGCCCGATATTTTTAAAAAATATGAGAATATTGGTATTCCATCACCAATTGGTCAAAAAGGGGGGATGAATGAAACTATTTATTTGATGAAAACTCCAACTGAATATTTTAAACTAAACTTTAAATATCGTAATCAAAAATCACCAATAGTTGAAATGGAAGTCCAGATTGGTACAAGTCCACATGAATTCACATTAACTGATTTGTATCCAGGAAAAATGGAAAATAAATTTTATTTAATTAATGAAACAAACATCCTACCAATATTTAATATTGATATAGATTTTAAAGGATTGCTAACTCATCTAGATTCTGTAATAATTATAAATGATTCACAAACATTAATTGACAAAACTACTATTTTTTTAAGAGATATCTTAGCACACTTAAAACAAATAAATCTACACATAATTAAAAATTTAGAACACACTGAAAAACAATTAGTAGAACAAATGAGAAAATCAGCACGTAATCAACAATATCTTACTCAATTAGGAAAAATAAAAACAACAAAACAATTAATACAAACTATTGAAAGAAAAATTAATGAACTTGAAAGTGTAGCAGGACGAATTGGGTTTCGTAAAGAAAAAGAATTAAATAATATAATATTACAACTTGAAAATAAGACAAGACGTTTAGATAGTGATAAATTATTGGTAGCATATGGAACAATTGATCGTGAATTAGATAGAATTATACAAAGTTCGACAGAAAGTTCAGCATAAATTAAAATTCTTTTGATTGTAATATAATGTCCAAATGGAATTGTTGGATATTAATTCTTTTGATTGTAATATAATGTCTAAATGGAATTGTTGGATATTAATTCTTTTGATTGTAATATAATGTCCAAATGGAATTTTTGGATATTAATTCTTTTGATTGTAATATAATGTCCAAATGGAATTTTTGGATATTAATTCTTTTGATTGTAATAT
>Ga0164294_10004626_pt1 | contig 11973 bp, 10 predicted proteins | sample GEODES005metaG_FD_111479 | JGI IMG/M metagenome (GOLD analysis project Ga0164294, IMG submission 111479) | Oligotrophic lake water microbial communities from Sparkling Lake, Wisconsin, USA - GEODES005 metaG | ecosystem: Environmental > Aquatic > Freshwater > Lake | place: USA: Sparkling Lake... | reverse complement strand
GGCAAATAATCCAAAGCCTGTTGATGGGGTTGTTAAAGCAACATCAAATCGCGAATGGATTTATGACCCGTCAATTTCTTGGCCAGATGATCTCAAGGATCAGAATGGCCAAATTTTTTATCGCGCCGGAACAAAAGTTAATCCGCTGGATAAAATTTCGTTAACGAGAGCACTTTTATTTATCGATGGATCGGATGAATCGCAGGTTAAATGGGCTTTAGATCAATATAATCGCAGAAAGAGCAAAGCAAAAATAATTCTGGTGAAGGGCAGGGTTATTGACTTGATGAAGAAGAAAAAAATGCGCCTTTATTTTGATCAAACTGGCTTTTTGGTGAAAAAATTTTCAATCAAAGCCGTGCCGGCTTCTGTTGAACAAGAAGGAAAGATGTTACGCGTTAAGGAGGTTGCTATATGATTAGAAGAGTAACTTCGTTAGTGATTTTATTTTTTATTTTTATTGATTCTGCGGGGGCCAAACAATGCACAGGCAGAATGGTGAATCCAATTACTGATATTTGCTGGGCTTGTATACTTCCTATTAGCATTGGCGCAGCTCCTGTAGTGCCAGGTAAAACTGCGGATACTCCAAATTTTCCTTCACCACTTTGTGTTTGTCCGGCTCCGCCACCAATATTTGTTCGTCCAGGAGTGGCTGTAGGATTTTGGGAGCCAATAAGAATGGCGGATGTCACAAAAGAACCGTTTTGCTTTGTAGGAATTGGTGGTCAAAAAATTGATCCAGGTATTTCGGTTGGTTCCGGTGGTGATCCTGAAGTAGGAGCTGGAACGGAGGAAGATCCAGCTACATGGCATGTGCATTGGTATCTCTACCCAGTCTTCACCTTGATTAGCGTGATTCTCGATGGAATTTGCGTAGAATCCACCCAGAGCTTTGATGTTGCCTACATGACGGAAGTTGATCCGCTATGGCTAGATGATGAGCTATCTTTTTTGATTAATCCGGAATCAATTTTATTTGGCAATTTAATCGCGCAGGCTGCATGTGTTGCTGATTGCATTTCTGCGTCTTTCTGGCTGCCTCTTGATCCGCTTTTTTGGTGCTCTGGTTGTCAAGGTGGCATGTATCCATCCAATGGAAAAATCATTACCCACAATACCTCAATTCAGTCTTCGTCCTTAGCTGTTTCTAGAATGCTTTTCAAGCTTCATCGCCAAGCTGCTTTGCCTATTACTTCAGGGCCAGAAGCGATATGCGCTGCGATCCCATCTCCGATGATAAAGAAGAGCCAATATCGCACCCAATTAACTGTGCCGATTCCAACAATTGATCCAATGCTCGGCTGTAATCCACTAGGTAAATCAACATTTTTCTGGGAATCGTTCCGCGAGATTCCGGTCAGCGGAGAGGATTTTAATTATTTGATTTGGAGGAAGAGAAACTGCTGTGCGGGATAAACTAATTTTACTCACATTGTTATTGGCCTCCTTCAGCTCTTTAGCTCAGGATATTGCCGCGCCTGAAATTCAAGAAAAAGATAGGCAAGAGGCTTCAGATTTTATCAACGGAATTCAGTCAAAAACTAATCCTGATTATGAAGTTGAGGCTCAAAAAATTGTTGAGAAAGTTGAAGAGGTAAAAAAGCAAGCTGCCAAGACTCATGCCAAGGATGTTAGTGAAGTAGCAGAAAAAGTTAGCAAAGTGCAGCAAGGCAAAAATTTTAAAGAGTCAGAAAATTGGATCAAAAAAAATCAAAACGAATTATTTGCCAAACAAACACAGGCGCTGCCAAAAATTGATTATGGTATTACCAAAGAGGCGCGTGAGAAGGATGCTATAGCACAGTTGCTGCATAATTACCGTTTCAAAGCGGATGATGTGAAGAAGGCCACGATAAACCACTATCCATTGATGATTTTTGTTTCTTCGTCGATTCCAAGAAGCTCTCTCAAAGATTTAATGATCCAAGCGAAACAGTCAGGGGGAATCCTTGTTTTCAGGGGCATCATCGGAAGCTTAAAAAATACTCAAGATTTTTTAGCAGAAATTTCCAAGGAGAATGTTTCGGCAATCATTGATCCTAGGCTGTTTGACATATTCCAAATCAAACTTGTACCCACTTTTGTTGTTCTATCAAGCTCAACGCAAGACTGTCAGGAGCAGGATTGTCAGTTCACTCCAAGACACGACCGCATTACTGGAAATATTACTCTAAAATATGCTTTAGAGCAGATCGAAAGTGCCAAAGGAGATGCTGGCAAAACTGCGACTGAATATTTGTCTAGAATCAATGCAGGAGGCCAGTCTTCATGAAAAAACTAATTTCTATTTCCTTACTACTTATCCTAACAACGAGCTACTTTGTTGCTAATGCGTCTACGATGGAAGATGTGAGACAAGATGCTCTTAATTTTGGTTCTTCCTACAAAAGCTCGGCGTCAACTGTCATTACTGATCAAAATAAACAAAATACACCAGGCTACACTACGGACAGTCCTGAACAAACTAAGTATTATGATGGCGGAAGTATGTCAGATGATGCTTTATCAAAAACGCAAACTTCTGAAGAGGGAAAGTTAATGACTCAGGGACTCCCAAACCGTCCCCAAATTAGCATTAGTTCAAATGACGATTTCTTAAAAACTTCTCAAGCGATCCAGGGAAATCCAGAGGAAGTTGTTGCAATGTTAACAGGAACTTACGGTGAATGTAAGCCAATCGAGCATAAAGCAACTGTCACAGAAGTTAAAACATGTGATGAATATGAAGAGGTTGATTGTGTTGACGGTGCTAAATTGGTTTCAGTATCAGGCGCTGATACCACTTGGAATTTTCCCACATTACAGCAGGACATATCATGGCGCGGCGTTAGTGGTTGTAGCAAATATTATGTTTATACCACTATCAATATTGCCGATGTTTCTAAAATTGATGTTTTTACCCTGAATTCAATTGGATGGGATGATGTGGTAAGGGTGAGGGTGAATGGTACTACCGTTTTCCAAAACGGAGATGTTGATGCGGGTCGTTGTGAAAGAGGTACTGTTTTTGGGACATCGCCAAATACGAATCTTAAGCCATATCTTCAGAATGGCTCTAATACAATAGAGCTGAAGCTTGGTGTTGCGGGGATGGGTTATGCTAGTGCTAGATATACCTTATCTTACAACAACACTAGAAAATGCCAAACAGCCAGCACTTGTCAGAATATTCCAAGCAATTGCTCGCTTCAGGGTTCGAAATGTATAAACATGAATGGTGATAATATCTGCAATTATCGCCGATACACTTATGCCTGCTCAACCACTACTGTTACCTCAACTGCTAACGTGGAATGTGGTTCTAATGTTTATTGCACTAATAATCAGTGCACAAAAGTTGAGGATGATTCCAGCCAAGATTTTGCTACTTCTATTGCCTATCTTTCTAGTATAAATCAGGCGGCAAAAGATAATAATGCTTCGTCAGATAATTTAAGAATTTTTAGCGGAGCCGGAAAAAGCTGTGAGAAAGATGCAGTGAGCTACAACAACTGCTGTAAAGATGATGGATGGGGTCAAGATTACACTGGAGCTTCGTGTAAAGAAGAAGAAAAAAGTTTGATGGAAATGCAGTCAAAGAAGCTGTGTCACTATGTAGGCTCTTACTGTTCTGAGAAAGTTCCTTTGCTCGGAAAATGCCTAAAAACCAAAAAAACCTACTGTTGCTTTAACTCAAAAATCTCTCGCATCATTACTGAGCAAGGTAGGGCGCAGCTTGGGAAAGGTTGGGGTTCTGCCGAATCTCCTGATTGTGGAGGTTTTACTACTGACGAATTATCTAATCTCCAGTTTGATAAAATGGATCTTGGTGAAATTGCTTCTGATATTGCTGGAAGTGTTGTAGTGCCAGACAAGTCATACCTCGAAGGAAAAGTTAAAAAAACTTTGGAGGGGTATGGCCAGACATCTAACTAAGTTTTTTATAATTCTGTTCTTTGCTACTTCTGCTCATGCCAAAAGACCAAGTTATTGCCGCGAATATGGTCTTGGATGGAATTTCTATTGTCAGGATGAGAAAAAAGAAGAAGCCGCAACTCAAGAAGATAAAAAATCTATTCCAGAGAATCAGGAAGACTACGCAGAGAAGTTAGCACAACTCAAAAAGACTCTTGAGGACAAAAAAGCGAAGGCGGTGATTTATCCGACAGAAGATAACATCAAAGATTACATGGCTTATCAGCAGGTTGTTTTGGATAAATCAGGAACATTCGCTGACCAGTGGCGTCGTGTAATTTGGAAAACGCCAAGTTTAGATTATACTCAAAAAAGACCAGTTTCAAAGGTTGGAAAAGAATCTTGGATCGATCAAAGAAACAAAGATGTCACTAATACGATCAGGCATATCAACGACCGCTACGGCATATTTTTCTTATTCAGTTCAACCTGTCCTCACTGTCATCGCTATTCTCCAATCCTCAAAAATTTTCAGGATAAATACGGTATCACGATAATGCCGATTTCGATGGATGGAGGAGGTTTGCCGGAATGGCCAAACTTCATGGTTAACGCGGGTCAAATCACAAAAATGGGGATCACTGAAACTTCAGTTCCTCAAACAGTTTTATTTGATAAAGATTCAAGACAGGTGATTCCAGTTGGTACAGGAGTTCTATCACATTCTGAGCTTGAAGAGCGCATTTATGCGATAACTAAACTTGAGGTGGGTGATGATTTTTAGACATATGCTAAACAAACCAGTAAAAAATATTTATGCCAAGAAACATTTATGCTTTGTTGTTTTAACACTTTGCTGTTTTTGTGTTTTTATTTCTTTTATTTTCTTTTTTGCTCCAATAAATGCCGAAGCTAAGTCAGTTGCCGATTCAATGGGTGATTTTTGGAATGATGTAGGTGGAAGTTATTCCAATGGTACGGATGCTGGCGGTTATCAATTACAGGGCGCTGGATACTATACTGGTGGAAGCTTTACAGCTCGTTCAAAAGTGATAAATGTTAATCCGGTTACTATTACTCCGCCAGGAATCAGGGCAGGGTGCGGAGGTATCGATGTATATACTGGAGCTTTCTCGCATATTAACACAGATCAATTTGTTGCGTTACTAAAAGCTATTCCGAGCAATGCCTTGGGTTTTGCCTTCCAATTAGCGCTTGAGACTATGTCGCCCTCAATTAAGGGAACGATGGATCAACTACAATCGATCATCGATAGAGTTAATAATGCCAACCTAAATTCTTGCGATATGGCACAAGGTTTAGTGGGTGGCGGTTTAGCTCTCGCCGGTAAAACTGAGGCCTACTGTAAAACTACGGCTAACTCTCAAGGTTGGGCTACTGACTACGCAAGAGCGTCAGCAGAATGTAAGACTGGTGGCAAATCATCTCAATATATCAAATCAGCAAATGCCGTTCACGGTGATCAAAGACCAGTTGATATTAATATCGCTTGGGAAGTGTTAAAAAAGTCACCTCTTCTTTCTGACAATAACGATGAAATGGCACAATTTGTTCAGGCTTTAACAGGAACAATAATTATTAAAACTCCTGCTAGTGAAAGCGCCGGTCCACAAATTTTTTATAAGTCAAACATTGTCATTAAGAACGAAACCATAAAAGCGATTCTTGAAGGTGGCCAAATCACAATTCTTTCATGCGATGAAAGAGACAAATGTCTTAATCCTACCGAGAAAACAATAACTATTCCTGCTGACAGAGGTTTTAAGAAAAAGATCTCTACAATCATGGGAGAAATGGTGTCGCGCATTGCAACTGGGCAAAAATTTGAACCAAAACATATTGATCTGGTTACTAAAACTTCAGTGCCAATTCATAAGGCGATGATTGTCCGCCAGGCATATTTTGGCTCTTCATCTGCGGCAAGTGGCATCAATCCTGAATATTACAGCTCTCTAATCGCGATTGATATGCTCTATAATTACCTAGATGAGATTTTGAAGTCAGTGCAGGAGCAGTCAAAACAGGTCAGAAACTTCGATCAGGAAAATGTAGAAAAATTCCAAAAGGGTGTTGAGCAGTCACGCAAAGAATTAGCCGAATATCGCATAGATAGTAAAGATTCCTTTGAACAAGGTCTGAAGGTCATTGAAGAGACCCAAAAGATCCAATCGATGCTTGCTGCTCGTATGAGCAACAAGATGAAATCCAATCTTCTTTGGGCTTCAAAATTTTAACTAAACTGGAGGCGATATGTCTAATTTAAACCAAGTAAAGAATGAGATAAAATCATACTTTGCCAAAACTCACAAAAATAAGTCAGAGCTGTTTCGATTCACTGTAATTGCGGTATTCGCGTATTATTTAACCATTATTTTTACCGGCTCTTTTGATTCATCTTTGGGTTATGATGTCAGAAGTGAATTTAGTGGTTATTTAGTTATTTTGAGTTTTTTCAGTTTTCTGTTTGTCTCCCACAAGCACAGCTCTCATGGATTAAAACTACTCTCATTTTGTCACACGATCATTTGTCTAACAAATTTTCTGATTATTAAGTCAGTGACAGCGCCGTTCCTATTGAAGTTATTCACTTGCTACGCGGCTATATTTTTGCTGCTTGTGATTTTAAGAGAAATCAAAAATCGCGCCTAAGTCATGTATGAGTTAATAACAATTGGCGGTGGGGAGTACTTCGTAGATATCTTTAATGGTTTGGCCATGCTGGTTAAGAGTGGCGACTATTTGAATGTTGTGGAGATAGCGGCCTCTTTGGCGTTTATGATCGCAATCATAAACGCTGCGTTATCTGGCTCTTTGTACGATTCGAGCAAATGGTTTGTTGTCACTTTCATAGTTATACAAACCCTACTTTATCCCAAAGCTACACTTCAAATTACAGATAAAACAAACCCTGCTTTGAATGGTGCTACAGTTGACAATGTGCCATTTGTTATTGCTTATACTGCATCAACCGCAAGTCAAATTGGTTATTCTTTAACTAAGCAATTTGAGTCGGTTTACTCTCTTCCTGATGACCTACAATACACTCAGAATGGGATGATATTTGGTGTAAATTTGTGGCAATCAATGCAGCAATCCACGATAACAAATGCAAATCTTGCCGCTAGCGTAGATAGCTTTATTCAGAACTGCATTTTTTTTGATATAGAGTATGGGATTTACTCATTTGATGATCTGAAAAACTCCGATGATATTTGGAGTTTGGTTAAAGCTAACCAGGTAGAAAACAGATTTTTCACATACATAAACCAGGGTGGAGAAACCAGCTATCCAACATGCAAGGCTGGCGCAAGTAGTCTCGATACGGACTGGAATAACCAGTATAATAGCGCCGATCTATTAAAGAATTTAAGTTTCGCTGCTCGCAAACCGGATTTGACAAAAACTATTTTGTCCAATGCGGCACCTTTGGCTACTGATTACTTTTTCGAAATAAGCAAAACCTCGAATCAAGTTTTGCAACAAGCGATGATGATTAATGCCATAAACACTGCGACTGAGAACTATGAAGCAGAGAATCAGATTCAATCATATCAGAACGCAAGAGCTTCACTACAAACAAAATCAACATACCAGACTATGGGGACTCAGGCAGGTATGTGGATCCCGATTCTTAAGATAGTAATTGAAGCAGTTTTCTACGCTGCATTTCCGTTGGTTGTTTTGGTTTCCTTAATTCCGTCCATGACTGGAACTGTGTTGAGAAGTTATTTTACAACTTTCTTTTGGCTTGCTGCATGGGGGCCAATTTACACAATCCTTCATCGTATCTCCATGGGTCATGGTACAACTTACACATTGGGTTTGGGTGAAGGTCTTGGATTAACACTGGCGAATCAACCTGCTTTAGAACAGACAATGAGTAATATCGCGGCAATGGCTGGATATATGTCGATGTTTGTACCAATGCTTGCTTTTGGTATTGCGAGGGGAGGAGCGGCTGCAATGTCCTCGATGACAACTTCATTTATGGCTGGTGTTCAAAGCTCTGTTTCTGCCGCTGCTAGTGAAGGAACCACGGGAAATATCAGCATGGGAAATGTTACCATGGGGCAAAGACATGCTTATGCTGGTATTTCAGTCACAAATGATGCGGGTCAAGTGATTAACAGGCACAATGATGGGACAAGTAGCATAGATAATAGTGGTGTTGAGTCGCGATTGGGCTTTGATGTTAGGGGTTCTGAAAGAATGGAAAGTGCGCTTTCGAGCCAGGTGAGTAATGAGCAATCATTAGCACAAACAAAATCAATTCAAGCGGCACAAACGAAAGCTCATGGCTTCGAAATGATGATTAATAATCATCGTTCTATCGAAAGCTCTAACGGATTTGAACAGAATCTCAGCTCAGAAGAAAAATCGGCATTTAGTAGAATCAATAATGCAGTTAGTGATTTTGCTCAAGAGCATGGAATTACGAGAGAAAAATCTGCTGAAGTTCTTGCGGGAATTGGTATAGGAGCAAATCTTGGTGTGGGTGGATCTGTTGGGCAAAAAGGTTCAGCAAGCGGGAGTACTTCATTTAGTGGTAACGCTCAATTTGCCGGAAGAAGTTCTGATCAAGATCATTATAAGGCAGCAATAAACTACAGTAATCAACACAGCTTATCCAAAGATTTTGCGACTGTAGAATCCGCTATGCAATCTAGCCGCTTTAATTTTAGCGACTCAAGAGGTGAGTCGATTAATGAGACATTTAATAATGCTACCTCTCTAAGTAGAGAGTCTGGACAGCATTTTGAAAATGCAAAAAGATACAGCGAACAACAACAGAGTATTAGATCGCATTCTGCCGAAATTGATAGAAATTATAATCAAGAGCTATGGGGAGAATTGGTAAATAAATATGGTGAGAAAGAGGCTGCTGAGATTACTAACCCAAGCAATCACAATAAAACAATTCTTAACCAAGAGATGAAAGAATTTGTCAAAGATAGATTTGGAGAGATAGGTAATATTCATAAACCAAATCTAGCGGCGGAGTATAGAAATGAGGAAGTGAGTTTTGGGAAAAGTCACAATCCAATTCAAGGAAACAACCACAACCCTTATAAATTTTCTGAAGACACTAAGCAAATAGACAATTCTGGTCTACAAGGCGTTACATCAGGAAAATTTATTGATACACAGCAAGAAATTGATCATGCCAAAAAGAACAATTCAGAGATAGGCAACGAAGTTATTAGTAGGGTTAAGAAGGAGGAAGATGAAGGATTATTCTAACGCAGCCTGTGTCTCGATCTATAGAAAGGATTTGTTGGATCTAAAGGATTTTTTGAGTAGCTGTAGGCTAAATCGTTCGTATTTACCACATGAGAATTCTGGAAAAAGCGAAAACGGCCCGAAAGAAATAATAAGATCATGCCAGCTAAGTGTGAAACAACAGCTACGGAGATCATTATGCCGTTAATTGATGTCAAAAGCATAGCACAAATCATAAGCAAGAACAAGCCAAGGCACGCAATTCCAGCTTTTAGCTTGAGTTTGTCACTTCTGTCTTTTTGTGAGTTAAGTTTTTGCTTTTTCATAGACCTAAATCTTTATCCACAACATTACAAAAATCAATGAAAAACCTAATTCGTGGAGGGCAGACCAGTTTACACTCATTTCATATGACAACTCAGCTCGCTTTTACTTTAGTAAAAGTGGCTTTGAGTGTAGTGATTTTGGGGGATTTATTTTATGTGTTTAACAAGTTTGGATATTACGACTTCAAAGAAGTTGGAATTTTTTACATCGCAAAACTTTTCACATCATTTGGCGGAGATAATCTGCACATCCATTTCATTGGAAGGCATGGTAATCTGTATGATTTAAAAGCCTCGGAAATTACTTCTAACCTCAGTTTAGTTGTTCAAAAGAATAAAATTATTGGCACGATAATAAGCGGATTCTTCCACGGAATTCTTTTGGCTTTCTGTACGACAATTGGCATTTTGTTGCTCTTTAATTATCGTGGAAAAAAGTTGGCCAAGGAAAAGTTTTTGCGAGGTGCAAAAATTGTTTCCAAGAAGCTGCTAAAAAAGAAAATCCAGAAATTCAATTTTGAAGAGTCGCTAAAGAATTTACGACTTCCATGCAAATCTCAATACAGTATCGCTCAAATACCATTCCCTCGCAATGTAGAGTTTCTTCATACAATTATCCTTGGTTCTACGGGAACCGGAAAAACAAACGGAATTTTAGATCTCGTAGATCAGATCAGAAGGAACGGAGATCGCGCCATCATTTATGACAAGATGGGAACATTTACCTCCACTTACTTCGACGCCTCTAAAGACATCATATTAAATCCACTCGATGCCAGATCAAAATCTTGGTCATTCTTCAAAGAAATCAGAAATGAAAGTGACTACGATTACATGGCCTCAGCCTTCATCCAAGAAAAGAAGGGCAACTCCGATCAATTCTGGATTGATGCTGCGAGAAGAGTATTCGCAGTCTTTGCAAAGAAGTTCAAAGAAGAAAAAGGACCTGATGCAACAAATCAGGAATTTGTTGATGCGCTTTTAAAGGTTGGCTATGAAAACTTAGCAGAATTCTTAACTGGTACAGAAGCTGCTTCACTGGTTAGCACAAAATCTGAAAGAACCTCGCTAAGTATTTTGTCAATTCTTGCCACTCATATTGCTTCGATGAAATATCTGCGTGACAGCGAAGATAATTTCTCAATTAGAAATTGGGTCGAAACTAATTCAGATGGCTTTCTTTTTATCTCTTCTCGAAGCGATCAACATGACAGCTTGCAGCCTTTAATTTCTACGTGGATCGACATTGCAGTTAAAGCACTTTTAAGCGTTGAACAAAACGATCATAACAGCTCTAAACCAAGAAGAATTTTTATCATTCTCGATGAAATAGGATCTCTCCAACAGCTTCCATCACTGCTCGACGGATTAGCTCAAAGTCGTCAGTTTGGAGGCTCTTTCTTATTGTCTTTGCACTCGATCTCTCAACTCAGATCCGTGTATGGAAAAGATAAAACCGAAACCATCACCTCTCTTTGCCGCAACAAAATATTCTTCGCCGGTGCTGACGAAGAAACCTCAGATTATTGCAGTCAGAACCTTGGGTACCAAGAAAATGAAGAGGTAAAAGAAGGTATTTCTTATGGTGCAAGTGAGATTAGAGATGGAGTGAGTCTTAGTACTCAAAAAAATCTAAGACGCGTTGTTATAGCCTCAGAAATAATGAACATGAAGGCGCTAGAGGCCTACTTAAAATTTGCCGGTCATTTTCCAATCGCCAAGATCTCTTTCAAAATCAAAAAGCGTCTAAAAATAGCTGAGAGATTCGTCGATATTTTGCCAGTCGCAAACGATCAGAATTTAACGGAAGTCACCAAATTGGCCGAGGATGAAAATGTTATCGATAGCGAGATTGACGAGATCAAAGAAGCAAAACAGCTCTCACTTCTTGATTACGAAGAATCGGTGTCGGAGGAGGATTTAGAGGAAGAAATTGAAGAAGAGGACCTACTTGTCGAAGATGATGAAGTTGAAGAAGACAGCGAAGATGAATCAGAGGAAGAAAATGAGGATGATGAGGTCGAAGTCGAAGAAGAAAAAAGCAACAAAACTACCGCTTCTAAAAAAATTAAAAACCGTTATTAACCCAAATAATTTCAGATATGGCAGAGATAAGAAATGAAAAAATTACTATAAAATGTACCAGAAACGAAAGAGACCAGATAGAAAAACAAGCCTCTGAGAACAATATGTCTTTGTCGGAATATATACGCCAAAGACTCATTGTTGATGTTGCTACAGAAAGTGATCCCACATCAACCAAGATTCTAAAAAGTTTAAGTATTTGTACTGCTTTCGCCCAGACTTTTGCTAGCAATAAATTTAACGATAAAGAGCTGCAAGAGTATGATGAAGAAGTCGAAAGAATAATGCGCAAAAACTGTGTAGATGGAGACCTTAAAGAGGTTGAAAACATAACAGAAAATCAATAGGCCATGTTATCAGTTACCAAAGTCAAAAGTACTGCCAAAACAACACAATATTTTGCCAAGGATGATTACTACGCCTC
>Ga0164294_10004625_pt1 | contig 11975 bp, 11 predicted proteins | sample GEODES005metaG_FD_111479 | JGI IMG/M metagenome (GOLD analysis project Ga0164294, IMG submission 111479) | Oligotrophic lake water microbial communities from Sparkling Lake, Wisconsin, USA - GEODES005 metaG | ecosystem: Environmental > Aquatic > Freshwater > Lake | place: USA: Sparkling Lake... | reverse complement strand
ATGGGCGTTAAATAAGGGCTTTAATCTCCGATACGATTACCGCCTAGTGGGGCCTATAGCTCAGTCGGTAGAGCAACGGACTTTTAATCCGTGGGTCGACGGTTCGAGCCCGTCTGGGCCCACTTACAAACTAATTTACGAAAATGTGAGAAAGTTACGCCATGAAGGTTGCACTCCTAGCTGGTGGTTTGGGAACTCGAATTCGAGAAGAAACCGAATTTCGCCCTAAGCCGATGGTTTTTGTGGGAGGCAAACCCATTTTGTGGCACATCATGGACAGATATGCCGCTTTCGGCTTTAATCGTTTTGTTGTCTGCGCTGGCTATAGAGGCGAAGTCATTCGTGAATACTTCAGAGAATTCCAAAGTATGAACTCAGATTTCACTGTAAAGCTGGGAGCAAAACAGGAAATTCAATACCACGACCAGTTTGAGGAACAAGGTTGGGAAGTGACCGTAACGGACACTGGGGAAAAAACTATGACCGGGGGTCGACTCTTTAAAGCCCGCCGATTTTTAGAAGACGACTCTTTTTTATGTACATATGGCGATGGGTTAGCAGATGTTGATTTAAGGAAGCTAATTGAATTTCATAAATCACACGGAAAAATCGCAACAATTACAGCGGTTAGGCCAGTATCAAGATTTGGAGTCTTAGATCTGGATTCTTCGAATGCTGTCAATCAATTTAGAGAAAAACCTCAGGCTGACGGTTGGATAAATGCTGGATTCTTTGTTTTCAACAAAAGTATTTTTAACTATCTCGATGAGAACTCAGTTTTAGAGAATGAACCCCTCGCAGCGCTGGCATCTGAGAATCAATTAATGGCTTATCGGCATGAAGGCTTTTGGCAACCAATGGATACTTTTCGTGAGCTCACAATTCTCAACGAACTGTGGGATTCCGGCAAAGCTCCTTGGAGAGCTAGAAAATGACAAAGTGGCAGAACAAGAGGGTGTTAGTCACTGGAGCAACTGGCCTTGTTGGATCTTGGTTGGTTCGTAGGTTACTTGATGAAGGCGCCTCCGTAACAGCCCTCATTCTGGATTCTGACCCAGCTTCAGAGCTATTCCGAAGTGGAGACATCTCAAGGGTTTCAGTGGTTAATGGAGATTTGGCTGACTTTAGAGCTGTTAATCGTGCGGTTATAAATTTAGAAAACGAATACATATTTCACTTAGGCGCTCAGACAATTGTTGGTACTGCACTAATTGATCCAGTAAGCACATTCACTTCCAATATTCAGGGATCTTGGAATGTGTTAGAAGCTGCTCGTATTTCTAAAGGCCTAGTGAAAAGCATCATGGTTGCATCAAGTGATAAAGCCTATGGAACAGCAAAAACCCTCCCATATTCAGAACACATGCCACTTCATGGTGTTGGCCCATATGATGTATCAAAGTCATGTACAGATTTAATTGCGCAGTCATATGGCAAGACGTATCAATTACCCGTGGTGATTGCCAGATGTGGAAACATATACGGCGGTGGAGATCTCAACTGGAGTCGAATTGTCCCTGGAACTATTAAAAGCTTAATTTCTGGAGATGTACCATTAATTCGCAGTAATGGAAAGTATCTACGCGACTATGTCTATGTTGAAGACGCTGTGGATGCTTACATGCACATGGCTGAAGCTGTTTCTGTAGGGAATATTCCAGGTGAGGCATACAACTTTTCTCGAGATGAGCCAATCTCGGTTCTAGATATGTACAGTGCAATTTCAGTCGAAGTTACGGGAAAGTACGTCGAACCAAAAATTCTTGACTCGGCAAAATCAGAAATTATTGATCAGCATTTAGATAGCACTAAAGCTCGTAAGGAATTAGGTTGGGTTTCCAAAATTTCATTAAACGAAGGTCTAAAGAGAACACACAAGTGGTACCGAGATTTTTTAACAGAGGAAACTAAGAGTGCATAAGAAGCTAATAAGTGTCATAATTCCCGCATATAATGAAGAAGATTGTGTTGAAGAATTGTCTCGGCGCCTAGGACAAGTTTTTGATTCAGAGCCGAACTATAATTTTGAAGTAATTATTGTGGAAAACGGTTCTATGGATTCAACATGGATCAAGTTACAAGACATTACTTCTCGAGATGAACGATTTAAGGCTATCAAGTTGTCACGGAATTTTCGTATGGATGGTGGTTTAACTGCCGGGCTTGAGTTTATTAGCGGCGACGCCTGTGTTTTGATGACCGCCGATTTACAAGACCCACCAGAAATAATCCCGGCATTTCTTAGAAAGTGGGAAGAAGGTTGGGAAAATGTCTATGGAGTTGTAACTAAGCGAAAAGGCACTGGCCCAATCCGCACAATGAACTCGAAGCTATTTTATTGGGTAGCGGGGAAGATGACCGATGGGAAGATTCCCAAAAATGCTTCAGATTTTCGACTCGTCGACAAGAAGGTTTATTTAACAGTTAAATCAATGACTGAAAGAAATAGATTTGTAAGAGGTCTATATGGTTGGGTTGGCTTTAAGTCAATTGGGATTCCGATGGAGAGACCGCCGCGGTATGGAGGCGTTTCTAATGCTCACACAGCTTTGGTAATTGATCTTGCGTTCAAAGGCGTCTTCGCCCACTCATACAAACCCTTAAGACTGATTACAATTTTTGGTGTCACGGTTTCATTTATTTCCTTTATTTCGATTCCGATTTTGGCAGGAATATGGGTAACAAAAGGTGTGCCTTTTGCGGGGTTTGGAACTCTCGTCGCTATTAGTTTACTTCTATTTGGAATTACATATTTAATCTTAGGCGTCATAAGTGAGTACATTGGGCTGATTTATGAAGAAGTAAAAGCTCGTCCAAATTTTATTGTCAGCGACATAAGCAGTCAGGGCGAATCAGGAATAGACAATGGAAACAACTAAATATTCTGATCAGTTTATGGAATGGCTTAGAGAGTTGGGCTATACCCACTGCTTCTATTTAGGCGGTGGAAATGTAATGCACTTACTTGAGTCGGCCAGTTATCGTTTCAAATGTATTCCATTCGTGCATGAGGTAGCTGCAGGAATTGCAGCAGATTATTTCAATGAAGTTGCAGAGAACGGCGAACGAGCCTTTGTATTAGTTACCGCAGGACCAGCGCTCACAAATGTTGTAACAGCAATCGCTGGCGCTTGGACCGAGAGCCGTGAGTTACTTGTAATTGGTGGGCAAGCCAAAGTGTCTGATCTTTCAAGAGGTAAATATCGAAATCTTGGTTTTCAAGAAATTGATGGAGTTTCACTCTGTGAGTCGATTACAAAGAAATCAATAACGATTGATAGGCCGATTTCTTTTGAGGAATTAAGTGAGCTTACTAATCTTTCTAAAGCGCCCCGTAAAGGTCCAGTCTTAATTGAATTTTGCCTTGATGTTTCTGCGATGCCGACCCCTGGTGAAGTTTTAATTCGCAGCAAAACTCAATCAACAAGCGGCGAAATAATCACAGTGACAGATTTTGAAATAAAAGAGGTAGTTAAAATGTTGTCTGATTCTCAACGCCCATTAATCCTTTTAGGTGGCGGCGTAGATAGAGGTATTTTCACAGAGTTACGTTCAGCTTTTGAGGCCACTGGAATCCCTATTGCAACTACATTTAATGGTGCAGATCGCATTGGTGTGGACTATAAATATTATGCGGGCCGACCAAATTGGTACGGCTCTCGGTGGTCAAATATTGTGAATCAACAGGCAGACTTAGTCATCGCAGTTGGCACTCGATTGGGTCTGCTGCAGGTTGGCTATAACTGGGAAGAGTATGTGCCTAACGGCAAAGTAATTCAGGTGGACATTGACCCTTCTGAAATTGATAAACCCTTTCCACGCGTAGACCTCGGTCTGACATGTGACGCCAATGATTTTCTGCGTCGATTGCTCACTGAAATCCAATCCAAGCCAACTTCTAAGGGTATTAAAGAATGGCAGGACTTTATAATTGGTATTAGAAATGAGCTAGCCGTTCCAGATCCTGGAAACAAAGCATCTGAAGGTTATATCGAACTCCATAATTTCTTATTTGAGCTTTATAGTAATTTGAATAGAGATGACCAAATTGTCCCCTGCAGTAGCGGTGGAACTTACACAGGCACCATGCAAGTTCTCTTAAATAAAACAGGACAGAAAATAGTTACAAGTCATGCTTTAGCAAGTATGGGTTATGGATTATCCGGAGCGATTGGCGTTGCATTGGCAAATAAAGCCAAGAGAACTATTTTGGTAGAAGGTGACGGTGGTTTTGCACAAAATTTACAAGAGCTAGGAACTTTGAAAGCAAATCAACTAAATATTAAGGCTTTTATCTCAGATAACCGTGGCTATGCTTCAATTAGAACGACACAAAAAACCTACTTTAACAATCACTATGTGGGTTGCGATGAGGAGACCGGATTAGGGCTTCCAGACTGGCAGGAACTCGTAAAGGCCTATGGGATCCCGGTAATGGAAGTAAATCTTCAGAATAAATTTGGTCAAGAATTTTTAGAGTATCTAAATTCAGAGGGACCTGCCGTATTTATTGTGAAACTTGACCCAGACCAACTCTATTTCCCTAAAATCGGAAGCAGAATTAATAAGAATGGCGTAATGGCTTCCAGCCCAATTCATATGATGGATCCTCCGCTAAATCAAGACCAAGCGGCTAAATTTCTGAAATATGTTTAAAAATAAAATCGATAAGCCAGTCGTTGTTATCACTGGTGCTAATGGATGGTTGGGTAGAAGTGCGATCGCATTACTATCCGAAAAATACGTAGGAGAATTTGAAGTTTATGCTTTAACACGCAATAAGAGTGCCTTGAGTCACTTTGGTCAAGAGAGTGTGCATGTCATTCATTATGAAGAAATTCGAGATATAGAAGCACCAATAACAGGATTAATTCACACAGCGTTTAAAACCCAGAGCTACATCACAGAGTCAAATACCATTAGCTATAGAGCCGAGAATTTGGAAATTCTGAATTGGCTTACAATGTTTATAGTAGAAAAGAGCCCAACCTGGGCCATTACAATTTCGAGTGGTGCAGCGCAAATCTATTTAGAGAAAATATCGAGTAGGTCACGACTTACCCCTAAGGATTTATATGGTGAGTTAAAGGTTCTGGAAGAGACGATCCTTATGGACTCTTCAATTCCAAACGTTGCTGTTGGCCGATTATGGGCAGCGTCTGGAAGGCACATGCAAAATCACAATATTTATGCACTCGGTGAGTTTATAGAAAGTGCGTTGAAGCTAGAAAAGATCTCGATTAAATCTAATAAGCCTGTGTATCGACGTTATATTGATGCCGAAGACTTCTTGGATGTCATTTTGAACTGCGCATGGGCTGACTCTAGGACACTTCTAGATTCTGGTGGAGTTTTAACTACTATTGAAGACCTTGCCTCACTGGTAGCCAAGGAAATTGCAGTACAAACTGGGAGCAAAGTGGATATCAGCATTGGAAGTGGTGATGTAACTGAATCAAATCAAAACTACTACGCTGAATCTGATAGTTTCAATCGCGCGATGAAGCGATACGGTATTGTTGGGCATACACTAGAACAACAAATCGAACGTACTGCGCTAGCAGTTAGAAAGAGATTGGAAGTTATCCAAAAGTGATTAGCCGTAACTGCCCAATCTGCAATTCATCGGATTCGAAAACTATAGAGAAGTCAACACACGACCCACAAATGATGACTTTTGATGATTTGACAAAGGTTTTTGTTGGACTTCGAGCGGACCAAGTATTTTTTGAGTACAAGCGTTGTGATAACTGTGAACTTGTCTATACACCCAGATACTTCTCAGATGTTGAATTAACCAATCTGTATGTGCACATGCCTCCAAACTTGGTGGGAGATGACATTGGCGTAGTAGAAAAAACACACAAGAGTTATTCAAATTTTATTTCTAAGAACGTAACGTCTGCAAAATCTCTCATCGAGATAGGGGCCGATTTAGGTTTGGTCACGCGGGAGGTTGTATCTAAAAGTGGAATTTCAAGTGGGGTGCTGATTGAACCAAATAAGGATGTGCAGGATGCATTACATGAATCTGTTGGGAGAAAAGACAGTTTTCAGGTCGTGGATTACCTCAGTGATGTGACAGATTCAAAAAGCTTTGATTTATGCATCGCTGTCCATGTTGTTGACCATCTACTTCACCCACTCGTGGACTTAAAAAGAGTTAGAAATTTAATGAATCCAGAAGGACAAATATTCATTGTGGTGCATAACCAGCAATCACTTCTCGCGCGAATAATGGGAAAAAAGTGGCCTCCTTACTGTTTACAGCACCCCCAAATTTTCGATCCACAATCAATCGCTAAATTACTTACCGCAGCTGGATTCTCTGAGGTATCTGTCAGTAGAACCACAAACTGGCTTGGTCTCAACCATTCGATTACGACTCTACTGACGTTGATTCATGCGCCTTCGCGTTTATTTAGATTTATACCGAATATCGCGATTCCTGTTAAATTGGGAAACATGATTGTGAGGGCGCATGTCAAGTGAAAAGAAAGCCATTGACGAATTAGTCAATGTATTAGACTACGAAATTGAGAGTGCGCTCCATATGGAGTTGCCTTACTGGAATTACCTGGCAACTGGTGCGGGCGATGGCCAAGGGGTTATAGAAAACTCACGAATTTGGGAAAGTTACAAGATTATTCCCAGAATCTTGCGCGGTATTTCACACCCAAACCTATCTGTGAATGTCTTGGGGCGAATATGGGAACACCCAATTGGTCTTGCACCAATCGCATCACATGGTCTTTATGATCAAAATGGCGAGATTACTACTCAAGAGGGGTCACAGAATTGTGCCTCAACCTTGCAACTTTCGACTCATAGTACATATGGGATAGAAGATTTTTCTAAATCGACTAACTATCCATGGTGGTTTCAACTCTATATTCATAGGAATCGTTCTGTGACTTCTGAGTTACTCGAGCATGCATTTATGGCAGGAGCTGAAGCAATAGTTTTAACTGTAGACACTCCAATAGCGGGGTATCGTGACTTAGATCGACGCACTTTTTCAAATTCAACTGCACGGTTAACTCCTGGTCAACCTGATTCGCAATATCCAAACCTAGTTGGACTAGAACGATATTCGGATGAACGCCCGCGGCATATGAAAGTCCTAGACCCAGTGTTAGACCCAAGCATTAATTGGAAAGATTTAGAGTGGCTAGTTTCAACTTCAAAGGTTCCTGTAGTCGTCAAGGGAGTTACTCACCCAGATGATGCAAAGGCAGCACTTGAATGTGGGGTACAAGGAGTGATTGTTTCTAATCACGGTGGCCGAAATCTTGACGGTGCTGTAACAGCGGCTGAACAAATTAAAAAAATTCGAGACATAATAGGCGATAAACCATTACTACTTACCGATGGGGGCATTCGCCGTGGAAGCGATATATTCAAAGCAATTGCCCTCGGTGCGAACGCAGTATTGATTGGGCGTCCCTATATTTGGGGTCTTTCACTGTACGGCGCTAAAGGGGTTCAGAGAGTTGTTGAAATTCTAAGGACAGAACTAGAAACGACAATGATTCTTTCAGGGACGCGATCAATCTCTGAAATCTCTTTTGATTATCTAGCTTAAATTTACCAACCTGATGAACTCTCTCATCCAAGGGCCTAAGTCTTTATAGTGCGCAGTTGTGACTAGGTTATTATCTGTTACAAATTTTTCATCCTTATAAATTCCACCAGCATTTTCAATATCATCTCGGATGCTGTAATAACCTGAGACGTTACGCCCCTTGACTACCTTTGCTGAAATTAAAATCTGGGAGCCCTGACAAATGGAGGCAATAATTTTCCCTTGAGAGTTCATCGCAGTGGTTAAATCTATTAGTTCTTTGATTTGTCGCACGTACTCAATCGCGTGAGCGCCACCTGGGACAATCAAGGCATCAAATTCATCAGAATTAGCGCCTTCAATTGATAAGTCTGGCTTTATGACTGTTCCTTTATTGGTCTGACATTCCGCACCTTGTGGAGTTGCAATTGATAAATGGAAATTATCTTCCTCTGTAACTCGATATTTTGGATAGAAGAACTCATGATCTTGGATCAACTTCCCACCTATTAATAGAACTTTATAAGTTTTAGACATAGTTACCACTTAACCCCTAACGCGAATTCATAACGTAAATCATCCGGCAAAACTTTCCGATCAATATCATGCGGAGAGATAAATTCAAGGGGAGGTAATACTTTTCCGTCACTATTTTTTTCTGAAGTTTCAGCCACTAGAACTATAAGGTTCATTTGGCTTGCCCAAGTTGTTAGGGAGTCGGTTGTGGGTACAGATTCAGGGGTAAAGCGGTAAAAACTAATAACAGCTTTACCGATTACTGCAGACTCTTTTGGGGTGACATAGTCATAGCGCGAAAGCCACTGAATAAGTTCAACATCTTCTGGTGTTGAGTGATGCTCGCTCCCCTCATATGCGCTCACTGAACGGCCATAGGCGTCATCAAGACGTACAAGGTCAAATTTATCAACCGGAGTTTCAAATTCAAGCAGCCAATCGCCATCAAGATTTGTTGAGCTGCTGCGGTGGAAAACCCCTGGTTCAATATAGACGACATCTCCAGTATTTAACTTATGTGCATTGGTTAACGTGCTCAAAACAATTCCGTCAGTTAGAGCAACCATCACGGTTAACTTTTCTGGGTGGCAGTGCATAGAAGTTTGCTGATTAAATTGAAGTTTAAGTGCCCAAAGCGCAACCAAATCAGATTCACACGCTAGATATTCGAATCCCCATGGTTTTTTAACAACAACACCATCGAAATTCTTGCGTGGGGTGTTATCTCGCGTGGCAGTCGGGATCTTATTGAAAGCTGCTAATGTCTCTATGTCTTGGTGTTCAGGGCGACAGATACGAAACATTTTTAGGCTCCAATCGATTCACTTGGGAATGATACTTCATGTCCACCCGAAAGTGACGAAAGCGTGGTTCTAGCCGGATAACTTCGGCCATGGGGCATAATTGTGCTCATGGCTAAGAATCCAAAGGTTGCAGCTCAATCACGCCCACAAACGATAAAAAATATTTTTTCATCTGATTTTTCTGAATTTAGTTCTCTTTTCACCCTACTTTTTGCATCATATAGCTTCTTTATGGTGGCGTTCTGGGCTTTTTATATGAAAGCCAACCCAAGTGAGGTCACCGACAAATTGGTATTTGTCGGTGCAGGTCTATTTGCGCTACTTGCCCTTGGTTTTGCATTGAAATTCCCACTAATACTTAGGAATCCAGTCCCCTTATATGTGGCGCTAACTTCACTCTCAGTCGGTGTAATTGTAAAAGAGCACCAAGAGATGAGCAGAGAACATGTTATGGGTTTTGGATTCTCAGTTTTTATCATTGCAATCGTTTTGGCAATGTTGTTGCCGGTAATGGTTCGTAAAGTTGATGTAACGTGGGTCCAGATAACCGTTACCGTGGTTGCTATTTGCTTTTCCGTAATTGCGATTCTCTCCTTCTGGCAGACTAAAAACTCTTTGATTGAATCTCAGCACTCTGAATATGTCGTGAATGAATTACTTGCGCCACGGACGGGGTACTCACAATTTTCGAGTTTTATACCTCAGTACACATTTATCTTAGGTTACTCTTTCAAGCTAATACCGTTATCAGTTAGTTATTTGACAACTATTCAAATTGTTGTCATGACACTAACTGTAATGGCGTTCTTATCTCTACTATCTGCGATTTATATCGGTAGCAGACTATTAAGTGGTATAAAAATCCGTTGGCAGCTTGCGGCAATCATAATAATTCCATTAACCTCAGTGACTGCAGGATGGGCAAGAATCTCATTTGTGGGTCCACCAACCACATTACTTTCAGGGCCCGCTATTCGGGTTTTCTCCGGTATGGTTCTTGGAGTTTTATTGGTTTCATACTTAACTGCAAATGAAGCTAAGAGAAATAAATTCAGTTGGCCCTTGAGTTTTGGAGTTCTTGCAGGTTTTTCAAGTGTAATAAACCTAGATTTCGGAATTGCAGCAGCCCTTGCTATATTCATTACTCTTGTAATTTCTATTAAAGGTTTGAAACAAATTCTAAAATCGACCTGTAACTTTGGGTTTGGATTTGTTGGCCTTTGGCTCCTGGTTTTAGGAATCCTAGGGAGCTCAGGCAACGCCCCGATGGGATCTCGATTTGCGTGGTTCATTCGCCAGTTTGGGGGAGGTTTTGGTTCTGTCCCTATTAGTTATCCAGGCCCAGTGATGTTTGCACTACCTACAATTTTTGCTTTGATGATTTTTTCAGGCTTGTTAACTTTGAAAAATGTGTATAAAGGTTCCAGCCAAAAAGAATTATTTATGTCTATTGTAACTTTCTACTTTGCGGCCTGGACTTTTTTTTCAACCCCATATTATTTGAACCGCTCTTATCATTCAGGACAGATGTCTACCCTTTATCTCCCATTATCAATCGCAATCGTTGGACTATTTGCTATGTTAGCTAACCACCATAAGTTCAATTTAAAGAACAAGAACTTTGTTATTCCAGCAATTATTGTCAGCATTTCAGTTGGTGCAATTTGGATAAGTCCGAATCCTTCCATTGAGTTAAAACGAATTCAAGGTGGGAACCCCGATGGAAATCTGCCTAGAGCAGGGATTCAACAAGTGATCGATAATGCTGAATCACTAAAGAGTGAGTTAAGAACTCAAGGGACTTTTGGGTACTTTGGTGAAGAAGGTAATATTGTACAGTTAGCCACTGGAATTGAATCTGTGAACATATTTAATAACCCGCTCGATTTTTTCCAGAGTAAGGATTCAATCCAACTAGGATGCCAAATTTTGGTAGAAAAGAAGTTTGATTACTTGATTGTCACTCCAACCGCACTCCAAGCCTTTGCTTGGCCAGATAAATCTTTGTGCGATGGTTTCTATACAAATAGTTTTAAAGTAGGAAACATTGACATTGCAAAGAAATCGCGCTGATAGCTTTATTTGAGGATTGAGTGGCCCCAAAAGTCATTGAGTGATTTGATTATCGGGAATTTGCCTTGTGACTGTGATTCAAGCTCGTGCATAGGATTTGTTGCAACGCCTATGAAGTGGATGTCCGCAGCTGCAGCTGCTTTATAGTCTTCAATATGATCTCCAACATATTCCGAGCAGCCAGTTCTTTTCATCGCTTCTGTCTTACCATTTCCGAAGGCAGTCCCGACCAATTCCGAATAGGGAATTGATAAGTGGCGAAGTTGGATTTCGGCTGACTGCTGGTTTTTAGCCGTAATAACCACAACGTTGTAGTTTCTCCCCATGAGCTCAACCAGCAGCTCCTTTGCACCAGGCAGGGCTTTTGATTCCAAGTGGCCTGAGGATTGGTAGTAGGCAACGTACATCTCGTAAGCCTTTAGGTAGCCGTCTCCAACCCACACCTTAAAGGACTCTTTGATTGGCAGTCCCACTGAACGACCAATATCCATCTCATTTACTTCTATCTTGAAAGCTTTCAGCACTCTCTGAGCAGTGAACAGGATTGCCTTGTTTGAGTCCACTAGCGTCATATCCAGGTCAAATCCAATGGTCTGCACCTATGAAGGATATAAGCCCTGCTAGCTTCAAGCCGAATTAAGCCTGGTAAGGATTTAATCAAATTCACAATAGCCATCACTGGCACCCATTGGGGGCAAGGCTAATCGGGACTGACAACACGCTCAAAACTCTCAATGCCACCTTTACCCTTGCCCATCCCATAGACTAGAGATCTGATTCCGGCAGGGTTGTTTCACGCTGCCATTCGGCGAAAGCCCTGCTCGCACTTCCCCCATATATAAGGTAAAAATAAATCCGCCAAGGACGCAACATTTGCCCCCCAGCGGTGTCTTAGATAATAGAGGGCAAGACGTTGCTCTTCTATCTACAAACTCGCGGGAGTTACTTAAATGGCACTTTTAAAGTCAAAGGCAGCGAAACTAGCTGCACAGGCTGATGCCACCCGCCTTCTTGAAGCT
>Ga0164294_10004622_pt1 | contig 11978 bp, 11 predicted proteins | sample GEODES005metaG_FD_111479 | JGI IMG/M metagenome (GOLD analysis project Ga0164294, IMG submission 111479) | Oligotrophic lake water microbial communities from Sparkling Lake, Wisconsin, USA - GEODES005 metaG | ecosystem: Environmental > Aquatic > Freshwater > Lake | place: USA: Sparkling Lake... | reverse complement strand
TCGGAGAGATAGAGGATCGAAGACAGAAGATGGAGGATCACTCCATAGGTGAGAGGAACCGCTCGTCACTCACCTGCGAGTTGAATCGCTCTGGTAGCCAAGGCTGGAGCGATCCACATGCCGCGCTTCTCTAGGATGGTGATGACTGCTCTCATAGACGGCAGCAGGCCCGAGTGTTTGGCTTGAAGGAGAATGCCAAGCGTGCCTGTCACTTGGAGGCCAAGGGTTTGGGCGATCCGCCGAGCTTTGAGGTCGTCGAGGATGACGGCATCGTGCGCTTCATCCAACGCGGTCTGAATGACCGCAGCCTCGCCCATGTCGATCTGCGCTGAGAGCAGGGAATGGACCGCCACACGCTGGGAGCGATGGTGGATTCCTGGAAGGGATTGTATTTCCTGCCATGTCGCATCTTTGGCATGACCAGCAGCGAGTTCCTGGCCGACTTCCCAGGGTACGATGACACCACCAATCAATCCTGCCAGCGAGCCCAGCCCTCCAGGCAAAACGGCGTGGAGATGAATGGCGGGGCTAGTGTTGAAGACGGTCATGCAGGGTGCGGGCGACGTTCAGGTCATTCTCCAACTCGTCCTCACTCGTCTGCAAGGCGGAGACGCCCCAGCGTTCGAGTTCATAGAGAAAATGCACGCGAGGCATGTCGGCAAGATCGGCGGCCTGGCCGGAACTGAGTCTGCCTGTGTCAAAAAGCTTCACCGCCATGGCCATGCGTGCTTCGCGCGCAAACTCGTCTTCGGAAACGTGTAAGGAACCGAGAAGCGATTCGGGGTATGGGATGCTCAGAGTCTTCATGGCCGCAATCTATGGCACCAGAAAGGCGGAGGCAAGGTGGAGATTGGCAGCTTTCATCTGTGGTGGGTCGTCCGGTGTCGCCCATGGTAATATAAAAGAAGCAGCAACCGACAGATTCCTCACAGCCACGTTGACGAGCCATGGTGAACCTTGCTCAAGCCCATCGAAACCCATACTGCCCGCACGGCCTAAAGTCCTTTGAACATCCATGATCCCCCTGCAAGACGCTCCTGCTGAGGGTCGTTATCCGCGTTCATGTTTCGGCTGCTGCTTACCATTCTCATCCTTCTGACCTGCCTCCAGGCGCAGGCAGCGGTGGATTTTCACACGCAGATCTTGCCTGTGCTGAAGAGGGCCTGCTTTGAATGCCATGGATCGGAGACGCAAAAATCCGGCCTGCGACTGGATCAAAAGGCGGGGGCCCTGCTCGGTGGGGAACATGGGGCTGTGCTGGTTCCTGGCAAAGCCGATGCCAGTGAGTTGCTGCGCCGAATCTCCCTACCACGCACGGACAAAGACGCGATGCCCCGCCGAGGGCAACCCCTGACGATCGAGGCGATCGGGTTAGTGCGGGACTGGATCACGGAAGGAGCACTCTGGCCTGAAGCGGCGGCAGCGACAGCGCTGCATTGGTCCTATCAGAAGCCCATTAAAGCTGCGATCCCCGAGGTGAAGCAGCAAAAGTGGCCACGCAATGAGGTCGATTCCTTTGTCCTAGCCCGACTGGAGAAAGAAAAACTGCTGCCCGCGAAACAAGCTGACACGGCGACTCTCGTACGGCGGCTTTACTTGGCCATCATCGGGCTACCGCCACCAGTTGAAGAAGTCGTTCGGCTGGAAAAACTGGGCTACCCACTGCCGCAAAAGGAGATCGAGTCTCTGGTGGATCGACTTTTACAATCGAATGAATTCGGTGTGCGCTGGGCGCGCCCTTGGTTGGACTTGGCCAGGTATGCTGACTCCCATGGCTTTCAGCGCGATGATCTCCGAGAGATTTGGGGCTTTCGGGATTGGGTGGTGACGGCGCTCAATGCGGACATGCCTTTTGATCAGTTCACCATTGACCAAGTGGCCGGTGACCTCCTGCCGCAACCGCGTCCTGAGCAGATCGTGGCCACGGGCTTTCACCGCTGCACGCCGACCAATGTGGAAGCGGGCACTGAGCCTGAAGAAAGCCGTATCAATCAGGTGCTGGATCGCGTGAATACGACGGGGGCCGTCTGGCTGGGATCGACGCTGGAGTGCGCCCAGTGTCATAACCATAAGTATGATCCCTTTAGCCAAGAAGATTATTATCGTCTCATGGCCTACTTCAATAACACGGAAAAAGAAGCCGAACGCACCAATCCCAAAGTGCCCGGGAGCATCGCTTTTAATGGCATCCCCTTTCAAATGGGTGACGCAGCCTCCAATGTCGCCCGTCAGTCGCTGATGGATCAAAAGAAGGATCTGGAACAGCGTAGCGCAGCTCTCAAGAAAGACGGTGATGAACAGTTCAAAATCTGGCTGAAGCAAATCTCCACCCCCAAGCAGGTGGAGCCCGTGAAAGAACATCTGCTGAAGGTGGTGGAATTTGTCTCTGAAGGGGGAGCCAGTCACCGTGAACTGGAAGATGGCTCTATCCTGCTTTCAGGCGAGTCACCCGAGAAGGACACCTATCAAGTGGTCCTCAAATGCAGCCCACGGCAAGGCATCACTGGCATCAAGCTAGAAGCGCTGACAGACCCCTCACTTCCAGGTCAAGGCCCGGGCCGAACAGGCCGCAAGAACCCCAACTTTGTGCTGAATACCTTTCAGGCGGCCACACGTTTGGCCGATGCCAATGATGACGCCGAAAAGCCCCTGTCCTTCATCCGCGCCACGGCTGACTTTCATCAAAAGAACTTTGATCCCTCTGGTGCCATCGACAGCGATGACAAAACCGCATGGGCCATCAATCCGCAATTTGGCCAACCCCACTGGGCGATCTTTGAACTGGATTCAGCGCTGAATCTGTTGGCAGAAACCGAGATCGTCATCACGCTGAGGCAACACTTCGGTGGAGGCCGCACGATGGGCCGCATCAGGCTCAGCGCCATCACCGGTGATTTGGCCACCAAGACTTTACCGGAAGCCATCGCCAAGATCATTGCCAAAAAACCCACGGAACGTAGCCGTGATGAGCGTGTGGCTCTGCGTGCACACTTTGATGCCGAGATGCCAGCACTCGCGATTCTGAAGCAGCAAGTAAGTGCTTTGAACAAGAAGATCGCCGCCATCAAAGCACCGACCACCGAAGTCATGCAGGAACTGCCGCAAGCCCGGCAGAGTGCGATCTTCAAACGTGGTGTCTATACCGATCCCGGCCAGCCTGTCAGCGCTGGCACACCTGCCATTTTACCTCAAAAAGACGGCATTCAAAATAGGCTCGGTTTGGCTCAATGGCTGATCTCCAAAGACAATCCGCTCACCGCTCGAGTGACCGTGAACCGCTGGTGGTCAGAGTTGTTTGGCCATGGACTCGTCACCACGCTGGAAGATTTCGGCATCAAAGGTGAGCCGCCGACTCACCCTGAGTTGCTGGACTGGCTGGCCGTTCATTTCATGAAGAAAGGCTGGTCCATGAAGCAGATGATCCGGCTCATGACCACCTCTGCCACGTTTTGTCAGGATGCGACGATCAGCCCAGCCATGCTAGAGCGCGATGACGCCAATCTGCTCTATGCCCGTGGTCCACGCTTTAGGTTAGAGGCTGAAGGCGTCCGCGACAATGCTTTGGCTATCTCAGGCCTGCTCAGCAGCCACAAAGGTGGACCGCCCATCTATCCACCCCAGCCGGATGGCCTCTGGCGGAAGGTCGGTGGTCAGCAGTATGATTATGCCACAAGCAGTGGCGAGAAGAAATACCGGCGCGGTCTTTACATCGTGCTCAAGCGTGGCGCCCCTTATCCTAGTTTGGTCAATTTTGACGCCTCAGCCCGCATGGCCTGTGTGGTGAAGCGTTCACGCTCCAACACCCCATTGCAGGCACTGACACTGCTCAATGACCCTGTTTATGTCGAAGCCGCAGAAGCCTTTGCTGCTCGGATTCAACGGGAGCAGGCAGATGCTCCTCTAGACACACAATTGATTCATGCCCACCGACTAGCTTTGGCACGCGCACCGAGTGACGCCGAACTGTCGATCCTGCGTGAACTGATGGCCACTGCCAACAATCAAGGGCACGACCTTACCAAAGCCTGGTTTAGCATCGCCACGGCCCTGCTCAATCTAGACGAGTGCGTCACCAAAGGTTGAACTCTCCACTCATCACTTCGCCCGCATGAAGCACCCACCCTTTGATCCATCGATCCTGAATCGCCGCAGCTTCCTAGGCCGATCAGGCTTGTCACTAGGATCACTCAGCCTCGGCTCCATGCTGGCGAGTGATCTACCAGCGGCTAGCCGCCTGAGCTTGGATCCGGCCGCATCCCGACAGCCGCACTTTGCCCCCAAGGCCAAGCATGTGATCTACCTGCACATGATCGGTGCGCCTTCGCAGTTGGATCTCTTTGATTACAAGCCAGAGCTGATTCAGCGCAGCGGTCAGGCCTGTCCGCCCGAGCTGCTGAAAGGCAAAAAGTTTGCCTTCATCGGCAAAGAAAACGAACTCCAAGGCAGCCCTTTCTCCTTCAAACAGCATGGCCAAAGCGGGCTCTGGGTTTCAGAACTCCTGCCGCATCTCGCCACGGTGGCAGATGAACTTTGCATGATTCACTCTCTGCACACCAATGAGATCAATCATGCCCCAGCGCAGATGTTTCTGCACAGTGGTTTTGGTCAAGGTGGCAGGCCAAGTCTGGGCGCTTGGGTCACTTATGGACTCGGCACTGAGAACAGTGATCTGCCTTCTTACGTCGTCATGCTCTCTGGTCCACCTGGAGGCGCAGGCACCGCGCTCTGGTCCACCGGCTTTATCCCCAGCGTCTATCAGGGCGTTCAATTCCGCTCAGAGGGCGAGCCTGTTCTCTTTCTCTCCAACCCAGAAGGCCACAGCCGCAATGATCGACGTCATGTTTTAGATGCGGTCAAAGCCCTGAATCAAAAACGCCTACAAAGCCTTGGAGATCCTGAGATCGCTACCCGCATTAGCCAGTATGAAATGGCCTACCGCATGCAGACCAGCGTGCCCGATTTAATGGATCTGACGCAAGAATCCAAAGCCACCTTGGACATGTATGGAGCCGAACCCGGCAAGGCCTCTTTTGCCAATAACTGCCTGCTAGCCCGCCGACTCGTCCAGCGCGGCGTGCGCATGATCGAGCTCTATGACGCCGACTGGGATCACCATGGTGGACTGGATAAGCGACTGCCTGTCAAAGCCAAGGATGTGGATCAGGGCATGGCCGCTCTCATTCGCGACTTGAAACTGCGAGGTTTGCTGGATGAGACCCTGGTCATCTGGGGAGCCGAATTTGGCCGGACCCCGATCCGGCAAGGCCAGGATGGCACAGGCAAGAAAACAGGCATCGGTCGCGACCACCACAAAGACGCGTACACCATGTGGATGGCTGGTGGTGGCGTCAAAGCCGGCATCACCTATGGCAAGACCGACCCCTTCGGCTTTAACGTGGCCGAGAACCCCGTCCATGTGCATGACCTCAATGCCACCGTCCTCCACCAGTTAGGCTTTGACCACGAGCGCCTCACCTTCCGCTACCAAGGCCGCGACTTCCGCCTCACCGACGTGCATGGCGAAGTGGTGAGTGGGATTTTGGGGTGAGTGTTTTTTTAATCTTACAGCGTCCGTGTCATCTCAAGATGGTACCTCGTGCTTTTAAGAGTCCCAGTGCGAATGAGTGCCTGCTTTTCCACGAGGTCTTGCAAATCGCGCGTCGCAGTCGCACGAGAGGTGCTTGTGAGAGCGATGTAATTTTCAGCACTGAGTCCGCCTTTAAAGCCGCATGGGCCTTCTCTTATCATCCGAGCGATTACCTTGTCTTGACGTTCGTTAAACCGCCCACGAAGTCGATCATAGAACTTCGTCTTAGCGATCAAAAACTCCACAAGCTCTTGTGAATGCGCCTGTGCATCCAGAACCGTTTGAGCAAAATAAATGAGCCATTCGGTAATCTCATTTCCCTTATTGCTGCGCTCCAACTGCTCGTAATAAGTTTTGCGTCCGCGATTAATGGTGCGGGACAGAGCGATGAGTGCGGCATGACCCAACCCCTGCGATATGACCTTTTCCGCAACAGCGCGCCCTATCCGGCCATTACCATCTTCAAAGGGATGGATCGTGACAAAGTAAAGATGGGCAATGCCTGCGCGGGTGAGAATGGGCAGCGGCTTTTTCCCCTTGGGGGATGTCTGAGCGAACCACTGCAGAAAGCCCTTCATTTCAGCGGGCACCTCAGACGAAGGCGGAGCTTCAAAATGAACCTTCGGATCGTGTAGCGGCCCAGAAACGACCTGCATCGGATAGGAACCATTGCGGTAGCAGCCAATACGAGCTAGATCGCGCCTGCCATTCATCAGCGATAGGTGCCAACGAAATAGCAACTCATCACACATCAGTGCGTCAAACTCGCGATACAGGCCCACCATCATTTCGGAGATTCCTTGTTCTGCGGGCGGAATTTTTCGGTTGTCGGTGGCAAGACCGAAATTGCGACGAATGGAGGATTGCAGACTTTCACGATTCAGGATTTCGCCCTCAATCTCGGAGGAATGAACAGCTTCCTCACTGATGACTTCGATAGTGATCTGCTCCTTATCACCCTCAGTCACATGGCGAATACTGCCCGAAAATACACCAGACTGTCGAAGAAACTCAGCCTCCAATGCTTCCAGTTTACTGGAGTCGAAATGAAAATTCGGCCAGTCAGCTTGTTGCCAATTCCATTGTTTATGATCTTTCATGATGCAAAGCGTTACCGTTTATAACTCACAATAAGAGCCGAATGTGAGTTATAAATCCAGCGTTTATTGCTCATCGTGACAAGCGGACAAGAAACCAGCAGAGAGAAAACCTCCAGCAAACGAACTCAGTTTTCGAGGCGAGACGCCAGAGTCCGACTTCAATCAGGAGCCTCACCTCCGTGGGTTACAGCTAGGGCTTTATTACCTCAGGCGGGGCTTTAGGGCGGAGTTTTTCAAACGTTGCTTTTTGTTCGGGCGTTAGGTCCTGCTCGATATGGGTCAAAGTGCGCCCGACGATCTGCCAAACGGAAACCAAAGCGCCTTTTCGCAAATCACTCAACTCGCTCACCGCTTTGTCGGTGTGGGCTTCGAAGAGCTGACGTTGGGCATCTGTGGGATGCAGCTTTTCCAGACGCTTCAGGGCGCTTTCTTTCCAGAAGGCAGGATTCTCTTTCTTCTTCTCATAGGCTTTCATGGCCAGCACTCCGAAGACAAAACCGACGCCAAGACTGAAGCCAATGACAAGAGTAAGAAGGCAGCCAGCCTTGGTTCTGCGGGTTGCGATCATAACCAGGATGAAAAAGGTTCAGTGAGTGGGTTCACGGATAGCGGGTTTTCTAAGGCCGGAGTCTCGATGCGGAACTCATACCAATGAGCTGCCGCAAAGCTGGCGCTCACCAAAAACAAGGAGGCTGTAACAAACAGTGCTCGTAGTCCGAGGACAGCGAATACCTCTGACCAAGTCTCTGCCGGCGCTTCATGGAAACGTGCCAGCAACCGCGTGGTAAAACCATAGGGCAGCTCCATCGGTTCCGCTGGAGCTTGGCGGGCGGCTTGAATGCTGGTCTGCCAGCGTTGATCAAAGTTTTTCATGAATCAGTCAAGTCCTCCTTCATCAGTTCTCGGGCGATCTGCCGCAGTTTGTGTCTGGCACGCATGGCCCGCATTTTGACCATGGGCCGAGTCCAGCCTGTGATCTGAGCGATCTCTTGCGTGCTGCGTTCTTCTAGATCTAACAGGGTCAACACCAGTCGATCTGGCGGTGAAAGCTGGGCCAACAGCCGCATTACGACAGCTTTGACATCCATGGAGTGACTGGTTGGCGCAGTGCTTTGCCCCTTCATCAGGAAGTCCAACCACTCGGCCTCTCCAGCATTCAGGTCGGTGAAGCGCCATTCGGGCCGCGCTTTCTCTGCCCGCAGGGCGTCTAGGCAGGTGCGGACGGTCAAGCGGCTGACCCAATGCTCGAATGGAATGCCTGCGCGTTCTTGATAGCTGTTGAGCTTTTGCAGCAGCTTCAAAAAAACATCCTGCATCAAATCCTCCTCGCTTTCCCGTCGCGGCAAATGATTCCGCACTAGGCGCTGGACGAGTGGCGAGAGATGCAGGATCAGCGAGTTCGCCGCAGCCAGATCGCCACTGCGCACGCGTGAAAGGCAATCCTGCACAGCAAAAGTCTCGGTCATCAAGAGAGTAAAAGTTGATGGGAAAGCGTAACCACACACCCACTCAAACGCACGACAATACCCATCGGTAACAAAGAAAACGGCGCCCCAGTTTCCTGGGACGCCGTGAAGTGTTAGGCTAGCAGAAGTCGAGTTATTCGTCGATCTTCACCGTTTTGTAGCCACCAATGCTCTTGAAGTAGAGGAACAGGAGAAGGTAGATCGCTGCCATCGTCATCGGAATGAAAGAATCAGCTTTAAGCGTTGCGCGGTCGCCTTTTTGGTCAGCGGTCACAACAGCCAATTGCTGTGGAGTCTTTTCCTTGGCTTCCTTAGCAGCAGCCAGCTTGGTGCCGTCGAGGCCAAAGGCTTCAGTCGCGGACAAGTTCAGGAAGGCGCTTGGCTTCTCAGCTTTGTATTCAGCATACAGAGCAGCGTCAGCTTTATTCAGTTCTTCACCTGCGAAGCGGTCTTTGCAGTAGCCCAAACCAGGGCCACCGATGAGACCTGCGGAGAGCATGCCAATACCGCCCATGATGGACATAGCAACGGCACCAGTCTGCGGGTAACGGTCACCCACAACAGCCAACATGGTCGGCCAGAAGAAGGTTTTACCGACAGCATAGATACCAAGAGCAATCAAGGCAGCACCAAAGGTCTGCATGCCACTGGCAAGATTCAGACCCACGCAGGCGATGATGGAGCAAACCAACAGAAGGCCGATCGGGGAGAGCTTGAGTGTTTTTTCGATCCAGTGAGCGCAGAAACGCAGACCGAACATGATTGCTGAGGTCCAGATGAAGAGGTATTTACCTTGCTCAGAAGTGAACAAGTTACCTGTGATGTTCTGAATCCAGCCATCTGTGCCGAGCTCAACAGCACCGACAAGGGCGTGTGTAACGAAGAGCACAAAGAGCAGAATCGAACCAATCGAAAACTTAGAGACCACACCAACGGCGATCAGAAGAATACCACCAACGCCATAACCAATGATTTTGGCATTATCAGGAGAGATAGCTTTGCTGATGTCGCCAAAGAACAGGGCAAGCAAATAGCAGGCAACCAAAGCACCGAGGATACCCACTGGCTTGAACATTTGCACGAAGCTTGCACCTTTTTCAGCCGCTTCGGATTTAGGGAACTTCTGGCCCATGAACATGATCGCATAAAGGACTGTCGGGACGAGGTAGAGTGCCAATTGGATCTTCCAACCCATCTGCATCTTGTCGTCAAGCACCCAACCAGCGATGGAACCAAGTACCATCCCTGCAGGCCAGGAGGCATGGAGAATGTTCAGGTAATGGGTGCGGTTTTCTGGGAACAGCGTCGCGACCAGAGGGTTGGCCACGGCTTCCAGTGTGCCATTGGCATAAGCAAAGATGAACATGCCCCAGAAGAGGAAGTTATAAGCATTGTCTGGCGTGCTGGCACCAAAGGTGACAAATGCCGAGAGAATGTGGCAGATCACGGCAAGGGCGACCAATTTACCGTAGCCGATTTTATCAACGATGAGACCACCGAAGATGATGCCGAAGCAGAAGCCTGAGAAACCAGCGCCACCGATGGCACCGAGTTGTGCTCCAGTGAAGCCGTATTCTTTGCCCCAGTTGTCAAAGATACCGCCGCGGATGGCAAAGCCAACGCCGGCAGCAAGGATGGCCATGAAGCCAGCCCAGAGGAGACGCATTCGATTATTTTCGCTCATAGATGATGTATTGTTAGTTGGATGGATCGGGATGGATGATGTGCCTCAATCGGAACCGCCAAAAAAGACATTCCCGATGAGCCTGCTGGTTTTAGTAGCCAACTAGGGGGGTGACAAGATAAAAATCACTGCCCTGCGAAGGTAAAAAAATCACAATTCCATGAAAGAATCAGTGATCCCCAATCTCCACGGGCTTGTAACCACCCCGACTGCGGAACCAGAGAAGCAGGCCAACATAGCAGACTAGCATGAAGCTAGGCAGGATCGCGATGGTCGTGAAAACACTGCGCTTACTAGCTGCCTGAACGACCTCAAGTTCCTTACTCAGCTCAGTCGGCAACGCTTTAATCTTCTCCTGATCAAGCGTTGGCGCACTGCCAAAAATGCCGGGTTTTGATTCACCCTTCACCTGGGCATACAAAGCGGTGTGTTCAGTCGAAGTCAGACGCTTTTCCATATCCAAATCCTGCTTGTAGCCGATGTAGGGACTACCCAAAACACCGAGGAAAAGAACACCGACAGCGGATACTCCGTTCAAGGTAAGCGCCCCACCTTTGGGGAACTGCTCAGAAGTCAGGCCAAGAGTCGTGCTCCAAAGAAATGTTTTTCCAAGGGCATAAATCGTTGCCGCTCCGAGAATGGCCCAACCAGTTGCATTCGAGAGCAACAATAACCCGATGATGGCGATGACAGAACTGACGACCAACAAACCAATGGCCGAAAAACGATGCACGATTGGGCCAGCATAGAATCTGAGCACCGTCATGATCACCGAAACATAAACAAAAATCCAAGTCGCGAAGTTTGGGAAATCAGGACCGCTGAGCTTCAATAGCTCAGGCATCCAGCCGTCGGTGCCGAGTTCAGTCGTCGCCAGCGGGCCAATGACCACCAGCACGACAAGGAACAACCAATTCCCCAAAGAACGAGTGTACAATCCGGCCAAAACCCCCACCACCGCAGCAATGATGAACACCACGGTCCATGAAGCCTCTTGATTGAGCATCTGCGCCATGGCTGGCGCAACGAGAGCGGTAATCATGAAGAAACCAATGGCACCCACCTCTTTGAGCATGTCACGATAACTCACTCCAGCCGCCACACGTTCATTGACGGGAAAGGTGCGTGGTAGAATCAGCAGCGCGTAAATAACCACTGGGATGAAGCAAAGCGCGAAACGGAATTGCCAAACGGCACCGAAGAAAAGCTTCGTCTCTGGCAGGAGACCACAAAATAAGGCACCCAAAGCCAATCCCGCAGGCCAGCCGGCATGAAGAATATTCAGCCACTTGGCTTTCTGCTTATTAAAGACCGTCGCTACCACTGGATTGATAAAGGATTCAACCGTTCCATTGGCCACAGCAACGAGCAAGGTACTCCAATAAAAGTCCTGATAGCCTGAAGCTCTCAGCGTCAGAACCAAGGAAACGGTGTGACAAATGATCGCAAACAAAGCCACTGTTTTGTAGCCAACATAATCGATGATTAGGCTAAAGAAGATGATGCTGATAGCAAAAGGCCACATGCCAGCACCATTGATCGAACCCTTCTGCTGTTCCGAAAGATTAAAGCCATCCTGCAATAAACCAATGGTATTGGCACGCACACCAAACACAAAAGAGGTGGCGACGAGGGCAACGAAGCAAGCCCAGAACAATTTCATGTCGGGCTGACTGGAGGTGGGAGCAGTATCAGATTTCATAAGTCACAAAAAGCAGCCTCGATTACAGGGGAAAGCCTGCCATGCGGCAAACTCTTTTTTCAGCGGATCCAGGGATCAGCAATGCCGACACTGCTCAATTCGATGCCATTCATGGAACCCCAACCAAGTAATTTGAGGCTGATAAAATTGACTTGGACACCACTTGAGATTTAAAGGGTTATCGCTAGGAAGCGGTGATTGGCACCATCTCCCAGGCGCAAACATTTCCCAAACTTGTTCGAACAACACCCATGGAAGCCATTTGCCAGGGGAACCCATTTGCGGCTAACCTGAGTCCATGAGTTCACGAAGAAGAAGCCGTTCTGGCAAAAGTAATCGCTGGCTGATCGTTTTGATCTGCCTGGGTATGGTGATGGTGGGAGCTTTGCTTCTAGCCCCGATGCTGGTGACAAGTTGGGTGCGTGGCTATCTTCAGAAC
>Ga0164294_10004621_pt1 | contig 11979 bp, 9 predicted proteins | sample GEODES005metaG_FD_111479 | JGI IMG/M metagenome (GOLD analysis project Ga0164294, IMG submission 111479) | Oligotrophic lake water microbial communities from Sparkling Lake, Wisconsin, USA - GEODES005 metaG | ecosystem: Environmental > Aquatic > Freshwater > Lake | place: USA: Sparkling Lake... | reverse complement strand
TCCCTCAGAATCAGAGGAGATTTTCTTCAATGACCCCCTCCTTCTGAATCACGATCCCAAACACAGTCAATCTGAACCTAGATTCTTGGCTTTGGGCATGACGCACGAAAAACGATTGCTAACTGTGGTGTTCACACTGCGAGAAAACAACTCACTCATTCGTGTTATTTCAGCTAGAGACCAACACCGTAAAGAAAGGCTTGTTTATGCCAAAGCAAACTAAGCTTCAAAACAGCACAAAGGCCACCATCAAGGCCACCCCTAAATTCAAAAGCGAAGCCGCTGAAAGGAAATTTTGGGAGGATGCAGCTAACGATGCCACTGAATATTTTGACGCAACCAAGATGCAAGTTGCAAAATTCACCAACCTCAAACCTTCAACCACCAGTATTTCACTGCGCCTGTCAGACAGTTTGTTAGATGGCATTCGTCGTCAAGCCAATAAGTTAGATGTGCCTTATCAATCGCTTATGAAAGTTTGGCTTACAGAGAAGTTGAGTGAAACCTCCAAGAGAACATAAGTGAAACCCCTCTCGTCTTGGCCCCAAACCGCCCGCGACAAAATCGTCGGCGTGTTCACAGACATTGACGATACGCTCACCACCGAAGGAGCCATCACACCCGATGCACTTCAAGCGTTGCACAATCTCAAAGCAAAAGGCCTCATGGTCATTCCCATCACGGGCAGGCCTGTAGGTTGGAGTAGGCCCTTTGCAGCCACATGGCCAGTTGATGCCATGGTGGCCGAAAACGGTGCGGTTGCTTTAGTGCACGATGCAATTCAAAACCGAGTTAACAAAATCTACCAACAAGACTTGCCCACCCGCACGCACAATTTTCAAGAAATGCAGCGCATCGCAAAGCGCGTACTCACAGAAATTCCAGATACCGTCGTCGCTCAAGATTCACCCGGCCGCGAAACTGATATCGCCTTTGACCATAGCGAGTTTCACAAACTCACAGCCGCACAAATTCAACAAGTGGTTCAACTATTGAAACAAGAAGGCATGACGGCCACAGTCAGTAGCATCCATATTAACGCTTGGTTTGGCTCCCATAACAAATGGGAAGGCGCACAGTGGATTCTCAAAGAACTCACCGGCCGAAATTTAAAACAAGAACTCGAACAATGGGTTTATGTGGGCGACTCTACCAACGACCAAATCATGTTCGAGCATTTCACGCACAGTGTGGGTGTGGCCAACATTAGGCGCTTTGAGAATGAACTCAAGCACCTCCCTGCTTACATTGCTCAGCAAGCGCGAGGTGCGGGGTTTACAGAAGTCTGTAGGGCTTTGCTGAACTAAAGCGCTATTAAAAAAACGCATTGTCAAACATCTACTGAGCTACGCCTAGCAAACTTGAATTGACTTCATCCACTGATGTAACGGCATCGTCGCCGGCCAACGCAGCCAGCTTTACCTTGGACATTAAATACACAAATCGCGCTTGCGCTAAATCGCGTAAGGCCATGGTGTATTGCTGCTGCGCATTGAGCACATCCAGTTGCGTGCGTGACCCTGCTTTCAAAGACATTTGGGTAGACTTCATCATTTGCTCAGCAGACCGTACGGCTTGTTCCAACGCTCGCACTCGCATCACACCTTCGCTCACACCGCGGTATTCTTTGTGAACACGCACACCCAAATCACGACGCAAGGCTTCAAGTGATTCCTCGGCACGCGTTTGTTCTGCCACCGCTTGCCGAATGGTGGAATTGACATAGCCACCAGAATACAAAGGCACATTCAGCTGCAAACCTACCGATTTGTTTTCATAGCGCGAGTTAATGCGGGTGATATTTTCACTGCCACTGTTGGACCATTGCGCCACCGCATCCAAGGTGGGGAGATGACCCGCCTGAGATTTGCTCACTTCGCGCCTAGCTTGCTCTAATCTGGCCTGCATGGCTTTGATCTCTGGGCTGGCTTGCTCGGCTTTGAATGTCCAATGATCCAAATTGGCAGGTGAAGGTGCATTTAATTTCAATGCCGTGACATTGAGCTTGGCAATTTTATTGACGGGCTGATTGATGAGCAACTGAAGCTGCCTGCGAGTTAAATCTTGATTTTGCCGGGCTTCTAATTCCATGGCCACAGCCATGTCCAGTCTTGATTGCGCATCGTCTACATCCGTGCGTGTGCCTGAGCCCGCTGCCAAGCCCTTTTTGGCCGCATCAACCAAAGCGGTGTACAAAGTTTTTTGGGCCAGAACCAATTCAAGTTGTTCATCTGCCAGCAAAGTTTCAAAATAAGCGCCAGCCACTCGGACCACCAAGTTTTGCAAATCACGGTCTAAATTGGCTTCAGCTTCTTCAACAATAAACTTCGCTTGCTGAAATTGCAACCAGCGTTGCATGTTGATAAGGGGTTGACGCAATTGAATCGAGCGATTGTCGCTTGAATACTTGTCATTGATGGTGGACAAATTTCCCAATATATTGGGAGCAGTTGTGTCTAAATTGTTGTTGTTGCGGCCAGCACTTGCCGAAACTTGAGGTAACAGACCCGCACGCGCTTGTGGCAGTCTCTCACGCCCTGAATCAGCTGCAGCACGAGACGCTCTAATTGAAGCGTCTTGTTGCAAAGCGGCTTCATAGACTTGCTTCAAATCGATCACCGACGTTTGTGCTGCTGCATTTGTTGCGCACAGCCCAACATAAAGCGAGTACACAAAAGCACTCTTCCATATTTTCAAAAAGGATCTCATCACTCTTCCTTCAAAGAAGCGGCTACGCGCTTCAGCAAGGGGTGCATCAAATAGGTGAGCATGGATCGCTCACCTGTCTTGATCACAATTTCGACAGGCATACCTGGTTGCATTTGTCTTTGCCCCAGCGTTTTCATTCCCTCAGGAGTTACCTGCACACGTGCCAAATAATAGGCATATTGAGGCGCTTGCGGATCGCTTAGCAAATCGCCAGAAACAGATAGCAGCTTGCCTTCAACCACCAGTTGAGGAGAATGGGCAAATGAATTAAAACGAATATCGGCTGGCAAGCCAGTGTGAACTTTGTCAATCAAATGCGGGGGAATTTGAGCCTCTAGCAAAAGAGTTTGGTTTTCTGGCACTACATCCAACAACTTTTGACCGGGTTGTAACACAGCGCCCACCGTTTGCACCGAGAGGCCCACCACCTGACCTGCGGCTGGCGACTTAATTTCCATGCGATCTAAATCTGCTTTGACTGCAATGTATTTTTCTGCATCTGACTGTACTTCGCGCGTGACATCTGCCAACTGCGATTCAATTTCCTTGCGATACTCTTGTTTGCGCCCCATTGAACGTTGCGTCAACTCTGCAATTTGTCTTGTCACTCTTAAATTGTTGCCGGTTAAGTCTGCAATCGCGGCATTCGATTCAGCCACCATCCGCTCTAGTTCGAGTTGTCTATTGCGAGGGGCATATCCTTCTTTCACCATGCCTCGCGTGTTGTTCAGTTCCTCCGATAACAAGGCCAATTGCTGCCTTCTTTGCACCAAAATATTCTGATAAGAATTTAACTGCTCTTTCAATCCTTGAATGCTTTCTTCTACACCTTGTAAATCAGCTGCCAGTGCAGCTCTTCGAGCTTGAATAAGCTGTTGCTGAGTGACAACTTGTTGCTTGATCAAAGGATCTCCCATGGCGTCTTTGACGTCGGGATGAAACTCTATCAAATCCCTTCCAGCTTGCTCAGCAAACAATCGGCTTTGCATGGCCCTAAAGCCTAAATAACGCTGCCTGACGGATTCATAGTTGGACCGAGCCACAGCAGGGTCTAGCCGAACCAAGGGCTGCCCCTCTTTCACTTTTTCGCCTTCTTGGACCAATACCTCTTTCACAATACCGCCAGACAAGTGTTGAACCGCTTTGCGTTTGGTGTCTAAGGTCACCATGCCATGTGTTGGAACACCTTCGTCAAGAGGAGCAAGTGCTGCCCACAACAAGAAGCCTCCAAATCCGATGCCTAAAATCCAAAGACCCGTGCGTGCAACACTGCGCGTGTCTGCAGACGCACGAGGCCCTGAAGCGTCTTCGGTCAGAACAAGCTGGGCATCTTGCACAGGCGCATTGGATGATTTAAAAATATTTGGTAATGCCATGACAATCTCGTTTCAAATGTCTGAAAAATTAAGCGGCTGGCTGAGCAGCAATTTGCGCAGCCTCACGTTGTTGTTGAAGTGCTGCCAATACCCCATCTCGCGGGCCACTGGCTTGAACAGTGCCTTCGTGCAAAATAAGCAAGCGATCGGCCACACTGATAATTCCTGGGCGGTGACTAATTAAAACAACCGTTTTACGCTTGGCCTTGAGGCCATTCACGGCTCGAACCAAAGCGGCTTCGCCTTCATCGTCCAAGTTGGCATTCGGCTCGTCAAGTACCACCAAAGCTGGGTCACCATACAAAGCCCTAGCCAAACCTATGCGCTGTCGTTGACCTCCCGACAATAAACTGCCGGCCTCTCCCATCGGTGTGTCATAGCCTTTTGGAAATCTCAAAATCATGGTGTGCAAGCCGGAGGCTTCAGCTGCCGCAATGACCTTTTCAGAATCTACACGGCCTGCTCTTGCAATGTTTTCTGCAATGCTGCCGTCAAACAATTCAATGTCTTGCGGCAAGTAGCCAATGTGTGGGCCCAATTCCATTCGATCCCAACTTCCAACAGCTTGGCCGTCTAGCATCACCGACCCCGACGACGCTGGCCAAATGCCCAAGATGACACGCGCCAAGGTTGATTTACCCGAACCTGATGCACCCAACACCACCGTGACGGTACCAGCAGGCATGATGGCACTGACCGCTTTAATGATGGGTGTTGAACGGCCAGGCGCACTGGCCACCACATCGCTTAAAACCAGATCACCTTTTGGTTCTATGCCTTTGAGCTTCAGATGACGCATTGGGTGAGCTTCTAGTAAGGCTCGAAGACGAATGAAAGCTTCCTTGGCGGATAAAAAACCACTCCAGGTTGAAACCATCAAATCGATGGGGGCCAATGCTCTGGTCATGAGCACATTGGCCGCAATCATGGCACCAGGCGATAGCTCACCCTGAATGACCAACAAGGCACCGCCGCCCAAAGCCAAGGACTGCTGGGTGTAGCGAACAAACTTACTCCACGCGACCACCCTGCCCGAGACTGCTTGCGCATTCATCCCTTGACCCAAGGCCCTTGCATTTTTTTCGCTCCAGCGCCTGAACAAGTAAGGCACCATGCCCATGGCTTCTAAAACTTCGGCATTTCTAAATTTGCTTTGCAAATAGCCGTTCACTTCAAGCTGAGATTTGCTAGCGTACGCCTGCGTGGGTTTGGTGGCATTGTTGCCCCACCAAGCCAACACCGATTGAACCGCGCCAAAAAAAATCGCCATGATCCCTAGCCAAGGATGCAACATGAACAGCACTGCAATGTAAATTGGGGCCCAGGGCGCATCGAAAAATGCAAAGATGCCGTTACCTGTTAGGAATTGGCGCAATTGCGTTAAGTCATTGAAAGCACCCGAAGGATTGGTGACCTGTGGATTCAAATGCGCTTCATAACTGGCATGAAACAGTCTTTTGCTAAGAACTTCATCTAAACGAACACCAGAACGCACCAACAATTTAGATCGCGACCACTCAGAAAAAGTGAGCACACCAAAAAGAAACAGTGTGATCAATGACATGACCACTAAAGTGCCCGTGTTTTGACTCACCATGACGCGGTCATAAACTTGCAACATGTAGATGGTCGGTGTCAACATGAGCAAATTGGCCACCATACTGAACAGGCCAGCCACCATGAATTCATATCTAAAGTCCCAGAGAGTTCTGGATAGCTCGTCGCGGTTAAAAAGATCAGGTGTTTTCATTTTTTGTTCCTGTCTGTTTAAGCAGCCGCAGCAACTTGTTGTACTTGGGCTTGAGGCTGGGGCTGCAAGGCCTTCAACACTTCATCTCGGGGTCCAAACATTTGCTGAGCGCCATCGCGCATTAGCAGCATCTTGTCTGCCACACCCAAAATACTGGTTCGATGGGTCATGATGACAAAAGTGGTGCCAAGTTGTTTCAGGGCTGCAATGGCAGCAGCCAACGCGGCATCGCCTGCTTCGTCCAAACTTGAGTTGGGCTCGTCGAGCACCACAAAAACGGGTTTGCCATACAAAGCACGCGCCAAACCAACGCGTTGACGTTGACCTCCTGACAACACCGCCCCGTCACGGCCAATACCCGTGTTGTATGCGTCAGGCAGGGCCATAATCAGATCATGCAGCCCCACAAGCTTCGCTGCAGCCTCTACTTGCGCCATGTCAAGCTCGCCAAACCTAGAAATGTTTTCAGCAATCGTGCCATCAAGCAACTCCACACCTTGAGGCAGATAACCAACGTACGAACCCAACTCCGATTTGTCCCATGCATGAACATCTGCGCCATCCAGTCGCACCTTACCGCTCATAGCAGGCCACAAACCCACTAACATACGCGCCAAAGTGGTTTTACCTGAAGCAGAGGGGCCTACAACAGCCAAAACCTCGCCAGGCATCAGTGCCAACTGAATGCCTCGAATGATGGGTACGTTTTGACCAGGCGCACCGGCCATCAAACCCTCTACTGTCAATAAGCCTTTAGGTGTTGGCAGGGCCATAGACTCCGTTTTGGGAGGTATGGCCGCCAACAATGCTTCAAGCCGAGACCAAGCACCACGAAAATTAACGACCGAATTCCATTGCGCAACCACCTGACCTAAGGGGGCTAGTACTCTACCCCCTAAAACTGATGCAATGATCATCATGCTGGGACCACCGTTCATGGCATTGCCCAAAAATAGCCAAGCACCCAATCCCAGAAGCAGCGAGCCCATGACCTGCTGAACAAATTTAGACATGGCTGTCCACAAACCAGCACCCTCTGAAGCCGTTGCCTGGAGCATTAAAAATTCACGTTGTCTTTTTTGCCAGCGTTCGTGCACAGCATCTAGCATGCCCATCGATTCCATCACATGGGCATTTCTAAGTGAGGCATCGGCAAATTGCTGGGCGCCCATGGCCGCACGATTGGCCTCCATCAAAGGGGCTCGAGTGGCTTTTTCATTGAACCACGCCACACTCATCTGCGCGATCGCACCCACCAGTGCACACCAACCAAGCACTGGACTGATAGCAAAGATCAAAACCAACGCGACCAAAGCCACTGGCGCCTCCATCATGGCCAGTAAGGCTGGATTGAACAAAAATTCACGAACCGTTTTAAGGTCGTTCATGGCTTGCAAACCACCGCCCATTTGGCGTTTTAAAAATCCTTGAAACATTGCGCCATAGACTCTGGCTGATAACTTCTCATCCAAACGCACACAAGAAGCACGTAACAAAGCACCTCGAACTTTTTCAAGAAGCTCCATCACGCCGTAGGACAAGACCACCATCAGTGTCAGCATGGCCAAGGTCATAAGGCTTCTGCTGTTCACCACACGTTCATAGACCTCAAGCATGTAAGCTGTTGGCGCCAAAGCCAACAGGCTGATCACTGTGCTAAAGCCAATGGCCCTCAGTATTTCTGGTTTTAAAGGCTCAATCGCCCTCGAAAGTTCAGGGGTTGGATTTTGGGGATTCATAAAGCAACCTCTACGGATACGTAATCGGGAATGAATGACTTGGCAGCCAGCAATTCAGGGGGGACCCCCGCATCAGACTGCAGTTGAACATCTAGGATGGCTTGAGCCTCAGGCTCTGACAATGCCATTTGCTGGTCGAGATGAAAGGTCAGTTGGTACAAGCCGTCCAATTGACGAGTTAACGAAATTTCGCGTAATTTAGCTACTTTAAACAGCATTAATTGCTCATTTGAAAGGGTGAGCTGAAAATGCATGCGACCGTCCAAGGTGAACATGGACAACTTGTGATCCTTGATGCTGAGGGTGTGACGATCAAAATAAACAGGGCAACTGTCGGCAAATTGCAATAAAGGCAAGCCTTTTTCGCCCAACTTTGTCAAATTAAAGGGGCTGCCGGGGGTCTGAAAAACCATGCGAGAGGTTCTTGAGACCGCATAAATGGCGTTACAAATCATTTGTGAACCCAACGCAGGAAATTTCTCCCTTAAAACTCGGTAGTACATGTGGTGCAAAGCCACACGATTCCATATCCGGCTCTTTTGCACTTCGGGTGCTAAGGCATTGCATACCTGTGCAAAAGCAGATTGCAAAGCTTGCAATCTTGCAAATTGCTCAGGTGTTGTATTGAGAGGAATACGCGTAATGAAGTTCATATAGGAAGCGAGTATATAAGGTTCCTATATGAATTTTCAAGCGTTTCTTATATGAATCTTAAATTCTTTGCTTTTTTTGCAACAACTTTGACAAAAATCAATACTATTTTGTTACGCTCTTTGGTGATTTAATGTGAATATTTACAGGTGCTCCAAAATGCTTAAGAAGTCGGTATTCATTTTGTCCTTATTGTTTGCAACCCATCTTGCGCTGGCTGCAGACAGTTATGAGGCCACCACCAATGTTCTGACCATTCCACAAGTGAAGGTCGGAGACACCCTCTATTCAGATGTTCAAATAACTGTCGGAACGATTGTCAGCGTTGGCTCAAACGTGACGGCAGACACCTACGACACTTACAACGCGGCCAACAACCAGCTCAGCATTCCTGTGGTCACAGTTGGATCTGCCACTTATTACAACGTGGTCATTACCGCTGGCACCATCCTGAAAGTTGGCGTCTCTTGCACCATCGGCTCCACTTGCACCAAAGTAAGCACCCCCGAAATTAAGGGCATTTTGCCGGGCGATTCTCGAATCAGCGTCATGTTTAACTTCATGGGCGGCAAAATTACGGCCCAACTGAGTAACACAAAATTTGTGCCCGCCACCTCTTACACCGCGGTGTGTACCTCTAACGATGGCGGCACTGCTAGCTCTAGCCGGACTGGTTCAGAATTTAGTACCAACTTAGCCAATTACTCCAACCCTCTGGTTGTAAGCGGCCTAACCAACGGCAAAACCTACACCTGCACAGTCACTGCAACAGCCGCCAGTGCTGTAGCTGCCACCTCAACAAGTTCGACTTCAACCATTCCCAATGCGGGCTCAGTTGACGCAACGGGGGTTCTGAGCAGTATCGTGAATACGGCTCACACCGCGGCATATCCTAGCTACTCCGCCTATTGCAATTACACCAACCAAAGAGCGACAGGTCTTCCCTTACCTCCCACCGTTACTTTTTACAGCACTGCAGGCTCACTGACCAGTGGCACCAGTGAGTCCACTATTTCTTGCACCAGCACGCAAAGAACCATCACAGGCAACGCCATACCAGACCACAGATCGTCTGAGTTCTTTACAAATGGTTTGACGGGTTATACAAGCTCGCCCTATTTTTCTGGCAACCCCAATAGCATTGGCGCTAAGTCTGTCAGTAAAACAGTACCACTCACAGGCACCATCTCAACCCTTTACAACAAGGGCGCCAATGGCTACGACACGGAAGCTTGCTACAGCTGGACAAGCTCTGCCGAGCCTAGCACGAGCGCCAACAACAAGTGGACTTCAGGGGGCAAAGTATGGTCGACAGGTACGCTTAGATGTACATGGATTGCTTATTACTCTTACCTGAACAACAGTGTGAAAGTTGAAGCAGGCACCGCTGAAACTTATACGAGCAGCGGCAAAACATACAACGTGGTGGGGAAAAATATATACCAAGACGTGGGCCTAGATCCTAGCAACTCCCACAATCAACCCACCATGTCGCCTGGTTCTTCAAGTACCCAAAAGTATGGCTACTACCATGTACATGGTATGCCAGAAGGCCAAATTGCGCGATTGGGCAAAGGCAACAACACCATGACCCTCATCGGTTTTGCAGTGGATGGTTTTCCAATTTATGCTCGCTACGGCTTCACCAACATCAATAGCACCACTGGGGGTGCGACAGTCATGAAATCAAATTATCGAATTCGAACCGTCGATGAACTCGCAGCGGCCGGCTACAGCTCCCGTCCTTCTGCCAGCATTGCACCCTACGGCACGTTTGAACAAGATTGGGTGTTTGATGCCAGCAGTTCGGCCAGCAGCAAAGGGCATTTAGATGCCTGCAACGGCAGATATGGCGTGACGCCCGAATCACCCACCACAGCGGTCTACCATTACTTTATTACCGACGCCTATCCATTTGTGCCTAGGTGTGTGTTTGGTTCCCCGGCAACTTGGGGCAACGATGGTTCTGCTAATTAACCACAAACGCATCGTTTGATTGACGATGTCGTTGGGCTGAATGTTGAAGTTTTTTAAAATGCAACTAAGACAATTCTTTGTCTTCGTTTTATTGGCGTTTGCTGGTCATTCAACCCATGCACACCTCATTAATGCGGGCAATCTCACTCTCAATGTATTGCCCGACAAAGCCGTTTTACTGGTGGGTGTTCCTGTGGCTTTTTTCAAGGGCATTGATACCAACCAAGATGGCCTTCTGCAACCCGATGAAATTAAATCTCAGCGTGATCAGATCATTGAGCAGCTTGATCAGGCCATTGAAATCAAAATGGGTGGCCTGAAAGGTGAGGTGGTAGATGATCAAATCATTGCTTCTCTGCATGTCGACAGTCAAAGCAGCACGCCTCAAATTGAATGGCTGCGGCAGCTTAAATTCTCCGAAGACAACTTCGATCTCCCAGTCAACGTTGAATTTTCCGAGCGACTGTTGGTCAACCCCTACTTTCTAAGGGTTCAGCGCGCAGGTGGTCAAGAAGTGGCCGTGCTTTCAAGTGCACATCCTTCTCACGCCTTCTTTAAAGACAGATGGCAAACATTTCTGTCTTTTGTCATTGAAGGTTGGGTTCACATTGTCTTTGGATATGACCATGTTGTGTTCATCATCATCTTGTTGGCCGCAAGTGTGCAAATGAAACGATGGCTGTGGGTTTTAACTTCATTTACAGTGGCGCATGGCATGACTTATGCATTGGCCACTTTTGGCCTGGTGCAAGTGAAGCCCGAGTTGATTGAGCCCATCATTGCCATCACCATTTTGCTGACAGCGATGTTGAACCTCTTTAAAATTCAGCCCCGACTGCGCTTAGAAATGGCAGGCGTATTTGGACTTGGCCTTTTTCATGGGCTTGGTTTTGCCAGCGCCATGTCAATGCAATTGAATGGTGCGCGTTTTCCTGTTTCCACAGTTCTGGGGTTTAACTTAGGCGTAGAGATGGGGCAAGTTGCCATTGCTGCTGTGTTAGGCTTTGTTTTTTGGGCGCTCAAAAACCAGCCTGAATTGCTAGAAAAAATTCGCAATGGCATGATTTGGTTTGGTTTTTCTGCAGGTGCTTTTTGGTTATTTGAAAGAATTTAAATGAAATTTTTTTCTAAAACTTGTCAATTCATTGTCGGCTTTTTATTCTGTTTCAGCTCACTCAACGTGTTGGCTGCCGACAGCTACGACGCCGCTACAAACACTCTGACCATCTCTAGTGTGGCTGTGGGCGACACCCTCTACACCAACGTCAAAATTACAGTGGGCACCATCGTGAGTTTAGGCTCACAAACCCCCACAGACTCCTATGACACTTACAACGCACTGAACAACCAACTCACCATTCCTGCTGTCAGTGTGGGCACAGCCAACTACTACAACGTCGTCATTACGGTAGGCAACATTATCAGTGTGGGTGCCTCGTGCTCGGGCGTCACCACTTGTTATGCGGCCATTGTTGCGGCCGCCAACAGTTCAAACAGTTCTAGCGCCAAGTACTATGCACCTTCTCCATTTATCTCTGTGCTGCAACAAAGTTACAAAGCCACCAGTTTGGTTTCCGTAAGCGCATTGACCACTCGCAGCAGGTACATGCTTTCGGACAGTGCTACAGCAGGAACAGCAGGCAACTTTCTGACAATTGGTGACACCTACAACGCCACAACCGGCTACACCATCGATTCAAGCACCCTCAGCAGCACTTCAACACTGAACAACTATCTAAGCAAGTTGGTCATTGCGGTTTCAGATTCAAGCGGCAAC
>Ga0164294_10004619_pt1 | contig 11985 bp, 14 predicted proteins | sample GEODES005metaG_FD_111479 | JGI IMG/M metagenome (GOLD analysis project Ga0164294, IMG submission 111479) | Oligotrophic lake water microbial communities from Sparkling Lake, Wisconsin, USA - GEODES005 metaG | ecosystem: Environmental > Aquatic > Freshwater > Lake | place: USA: Sparkling Lake... | reverse complement strand
TTGCGGGCCGCCTTCTCCATCACCCGCATCAGGCCTGAAATGGCTGACATTCTGCTTCAGCCCACCTTGCCGACGTAAGTACGCTCGTAGACGTCAACAACGATGCGCGTCCCGCTCGCGATGAACGGCGGCACCATCACGCGCACGCCGTTGTCGAGGATCGCCGGCTTGAAGCTGGAGGAGGCGGTCTGCCCCTTCACCACGGCATCAGCCTCGACGATGGTCGCCTCGACCTGCTCGGGCAGCTGCACCGAAATCGGGCGCTCTTCCCACATTTCGAGCAGCACGGTCATGCCGTCCTGCAGGAAGGCCACGGCTTCGCCCAGCAGGTCGGCCGGCAGCGTGATCTGGTCGTAGGTTTCCACGTCCATGAAGATCAGGTCGTCGCCTTCCTTGTAGAGGAACTGGAAGTCCTTTGTATCGAGACGCACGCGCTCGACCGTGTCGGCGCTGCGGAAGCGCACGTTGGTCTTGCGGCCATCGATCAGGTTCTTCATCTCGACCTGCATGAACGCGCCGCCCTTGCCGGGCTGGGTGTGCTGGGTCTTGGCAACCTTCCAGATGCCCTTTTCGTATTCCAGGATATTGCCCGGACGGATGTCCACGCCGCTGATCTTCATGATGGAAAGAGCCCTGCTGAAAAGAAGACATGGGATGCACGCCCAAGGCATGCGGGAGCGCGGCCCTTAGCGCCAAGCGGCGATTGCTTCAAGCCGCCGTCGCATGCTAGCGCGCAAGGCATGATCCGCGCCGCCCTTTCCGCCCTCGCTCTCACCGCTGCCGCGCCTGCGCTCGCGGCGCCCGGCGGCGCGATGTGGACCGTCGCGCAAGGCCGCTGGGCCTGCGAACTCCCCGGCGACGCGACCACGCCGCCGACCCCGCAGCCGGAGCACAATTTCAGCATCGTGCCCGATTCCAGCTATTTCGTGAATGGCCAGCGCGGCACCTACCTCTTGCTGGCGAACAAGTTCACCATGACCTCGGGCCCCTTCGCCGGGCGCCGGTTCGACAAGGTCGGCCTCTCGCTGATCCGGCTCGGCCCCGATGGCAAGCGCGAACCCTTGCGCTGTGTCCGCGCCGGCGCCGTGCGCGATGAATTCAGCGCCGAAACCGCCGCGCCAGAGGAATAAAAGGACCTACCCTGTGGCCTTGCCAATCGCCGCATGCAGCGCGCGCACGCCTTCGGCCTCGTCCCCGCCCCAGACCGCATGGCTCACCGCGAGGAAATCGGCCCCCGCCGCAACCAGCGGCGCGCAATTGGCCGGCGTAATCCCGCCGATCGCCACGCAAGGCAGCTCGAACAGTGTCGCCCACCATTGCAGCAGCTCGGGCTCGGCAACGTGCTTGGTATCCTTGGTCGCGCTCGGGAAAAACGCCCCGAAGGCGACATAGTCGGCCCCCGCCTCGCCCGCTTCCATGGCAAGGTGACGGCTCGCATGGCAGGTCACGCCGATCTGTGCCGCCTTGCCAAGCCGGCTGCGCGCATCCGCCACGCTGCCATCGTCTTGGCCCAGATGCACCCCATCCGCGCCGAGTCGCTTGGCCAGGCTGATCGAATCGTTGACGATGAAGGCCACCTCGCGGTCCGCGCAGATGCGCTGCAAGGGTTCGGCCAGACGCGCCGCGTCGTGCTCGGGCACGTCCTTCACGCGAAACTGGAACGCAGCCACCGGCCCTGCATCGAGCGCGCGGGCCAGACGGTCCGGGAAGGTACCGCCCACATCGAGCGGCGAGATCAGGTAGAGCTGGCTGGCAGGTTCAGACATGTGGGGGCCTTAGCGAGCCTCATCCGCGAGAGCAAACCTCTCCCGATGCTATCCCTCACCATCCCCCGATCCTCGTCATTGCGAGGAGCGAAGCGACGAAGCAATCCAGAGCCACCGGGCGCAACCGCACCGGATGGCTTCGCTTCGCTCGCAATGACGAAGGTTGGGTCCGCTCGCTCAGACCAGCTTCACCGTCGAACCGCGATGGATCTCGTCGATCGCGCCGCCCAGCGCGGCATCGAACGCGTCATCGTCCATATGTGCGCGCAGGTCTTCGAGCAGCGCGCGGCTGAAGCTGGCGATGATGCCGTTGTTCTTCGCCAGTTCCACGCAGGCCTCGGGCCGCTTGTAACCGCCCGACAGCGCCACCACGCGCAGCACCTTGGGGTGCGCGGTGAGCGGATCGAACGTGCCCGGAACCACGGGCAGCGAAAGCTTGAGCATGACCTGCGTGCCTTCGGGCAGCGCGTCCAGCGCCTTGAGCAGCTCGTCGAGCAGGATCGCGTCGCATTCAGCGCGCGTTTCGCTCTTGATGTTCACCTCAGGCTCGATGATTGGCATCATGCCGTGGCCGAGGACCTGCAGGCCCACGTCGAACTGCTGCGCGACCACCGCGGCAATGCCTTCGCGGTTCGCCGAATTGATCACCGAACGTTCCTTGGTGCCGAACACGCCGAGTGCCTTGGAACGCACCAGCAGCTCGTCCAGTGTCGGCATCGGCTTCATCAGCTGGACACCGTTCACTTCGTCCTCGAGGCCCTTGTCGATCTTGATGAAGGGCACCACGCCCTTGGCGATCAGCGCAGCCGGGACGGGCGTGCCGTCCACATCGCCGTCCATCGTCCGCTCGAACAGGATTGCGCCGATGACCTTCTCGCCGGTGAACGTGGCCGAGCGGATGATCCGCGCGCGCATTTCGTGGATCAGGCCGAACATTTCGGTCTCGCTGCTCCACGCGCCTTCCGCGATGCCGTAGCCCGCCAGCGCCTTCGGGGTCGATCCGCCGCTCTGATCCAGCGCCGCAATAAAGCCATCACCAGCGGCAATCTTTGCCATCATGTCAGCGTAATGCATGGTCCACCCCTGTGTTTGTGCATTCGAATGCACGGGCAGCCCTTAGTGCGGAGTGCGCTGCACCGCAACATCTGTGAGTCCAAAAAATGCGGCGGCTCAGACCGGGCGCTGCGAAGCCAGAAACCGGCGCGTCAGCGCGCGCCGAACCGGTCCGTCGATCCAGCGCGTACACAGCGCCGCCAGCCCCAGCGCCACCGCCAGATAGACGGGCGCCAGGGCTACCTCGGGCAGGCCGAGGCGGACGGCGACCCCGCGCCCATAGGAAACGAGCGGCAAGTGCACGACATAGAGCGCGTAGGACACTTCCCCTGCGCGCGCACCGAAGCGCACCATCGGGCCCGGCAGTTCGGTCCGGCTGCAGAACCACACAACCAGTGGCCACAGCAGCAGCACGGTGGCAAGATCCGGCGCGAGCCGCAGTACCGGCGGGATCGGCAGTGCACAAATCGCGCCCACGCCGATCACGACAAGGCCGGCCCGCCAGTCCGCAGGCCGCGCCCCCGGCGCTGCCGGGAGCAGTCCGAGCAGGATGCCCGTGTTGAACGCGAAGCCGCAGCGCAGCAGGGCGATCGGAATCTGGCTCCACCGCGTGCCGTCGCCCACCACCGACCGATGGATCAGCGCCGGATCAACCGTTGACAGATGCGTCGCCACGATCAGCAACGCGCCCAGCAGCACCGACCCGGCGATCAGCGCCGGGCGCGGCAGACGTACCCAGCCAAGCGCAAACAGGCACGAGGCCAGCATCTCGTAGAACAGCGACCAGGCCGGCCCATTGAGCGGAAACAGCACGAAGCTGTAGGGCGAAGGCAGCAGGAGCACATTGAACGGGAACGAATGGACCAGATCGGCGAGCGGCATCCGGCCGGGCCGCGCCCGCAGCAGGCCCTGCACCACCGACAGCGTGGCGATCAGAATACCCGTCACATGCAGCGGATAGAGCCGGATCATCCGCTTCAGGATCAGCCGCCCGGCACCAAGCCCTGCCGCCAGTTGCGGCGCATAGGTACGGGTCAGAATGAAGCCGGAGAGGAGGAAGAACAAGTCGACCGCAAGGTAGCCCGCCGGCACGATTGCATTGTCATAGTGGCCGAGCGCAACCGCAATCGCCGCAACGCCGCGCAGGCCGTCAAGCGCGCCATATCGCGGGCCGGCAAGCGCAGGGCGGGCAGGTGCCTGCATCGCGCGCCAGAGCGTCAGGCTGCCCGCCGGCTCACGCCCCGAGCGCGGCCACACCCGGCAGCACGCGGCCTTCCATCCATTCGAGGAAAGCCCCGCCCGCGGTCGAGACATAAGAGAAGTCGCCTGCCACCCCCGCATGGCTCAGCGCAGCCACGGTATCGCCGCCGCCGGCCACCGAAACCAGCGAACCCTCGCGCGTCAGCGCCGCCGCCGTGCGCGCCAGCGCCACGGTCGCGGTATCGAACGGCGGCGTCTCGAACGCCCCCATCGGCCCGTTCCAAACCAGTGTCTTGCAGACCTTGAGCACGTCGGCGAGCGCCTCGGTCGCTGCCGGACCCACGTCGAGGATCATCTCGTCCGCCGCCACCTCATGCACATTGCAGGTGCGCAAGCTCGGCGGATTGGCCGCGAATTCCTTCGAGACGACAACGTCATAGGGCAGATGTACGGTGCAGCCCGAAGCATCCGCCGCATCGAGGATCGCCTCGGCGGTCGGCGCCAGATCATGCTCGCACAGCGACTTGCCGACATCGACCCCGCGCGCGGCAAGGAAGGTGTTGGCCATGCCGCCGCCGATGATCAGATGATCGACCTTGCCGACGAGGTGCTTGAGCACATCAAGCTTCGAGGACACCTTGGCGCCGCCGACCACCGCCGCCACGGGATGCTCGGGATGATCCAGCGCCTTGCCCAGCGCTTCCAATTCCGCCTGCATCGAACGCCCCGCATAGGCCGGCAACACGTGCGCCAGGCCCTCGGTCGTGGCGTGCGCGCGGTGCGCCGCCGAGAACGCATCGTTCACATAGATGTCGGCATTGGCCGCAATCGCCTTCACCAGCTCGGGGTCGTTCTTTTCCTCGCCCTTCCAGAACCGCGTGTTCTCAAGGCAGGCGATCCCGCCTTCGGGCAGGATGCCGACAACTTGGCTCACCACCGGCCCGGCAATTTCGGATACGAACATCACCTCGCGGCCGAGCACCTTCTCCACCGCGCCGATCACCATGCTCAGCGACTGGGTGGAAACCCGCTCTCCCTTGGGCCGGCCGAAGTGCGCCAGCAGCAGCACTTTGGCGCCCTTGTCGGCGAGCTCGATGATCGTCGGCTTGGCGGCCTGCACGCGCGTGTCATCGGTCACCGCGCCGTCCTGCATGGGGAGGTTGAGGTCGACGCGCACCAGCACGACTTTGCCGCGCACGTCGCCGATATCGTCCAACGTCTTGAAGCTCATTGCTCGATCCTCACTTCGTCGCCCAGGGCAATTTCACCCTCGCTGATCACGCGTCCGCAGATCCCGCCGCGCCAGTCCGGGGTCAGCGCCGCGCGCAGGCCCTCGCGCAGGGCGTCCATGCGGCTGCAGGGATCGCATTCGCAGCGCACCTCGATGCGCAGACCGTCGCCGATGGCAATAACTTTGCCCGCCTCACGCGGCAGACGCACGCCCGAAACCAGCAGATTGGCGCGCCGATCAGACCAGACGAGGCCCTCTGCTGCCGCGCCCAGCTCTGCAACAGCAGCCGCCCAGCTTTCGGCCTCGATCACGGTGATCTGGCGGTTGCCCTTCTTGCCTTCGGCTACCTGCCCCCGGCAATCGCCTTCCAGCCCCTTGTCCGGGGTCACGAGGGCGCGGTCCAGCGTCTCCATGGGCCCGCGGGACACCTTGTGCCGGGCAATGCCCTCAAGCCGTCCCGCGACCATGGCCTTAGAGCAGCCCGCCCATGACGCCGGCCGTATCGACCATGCGGTTCGAGAAGCCCCACTCGTTGTCGTACCACGACAGCACACGCACCAGCTTGCCGTCGATCACTGCGGTTTCGAGGCTGTCGATGGTCGAGCTGTGCGCATCGTGGTTGTAGTCGATCGAGACCAGCGGTTCGTCGCTGAAGCCCAGCACGCCCTTGAGCGCGCCTTCCGACGCCGCCTTGAGCAGCGCGTTGACCTCTTCCTTGGTCGTGTCCCGCGCGGGCTGGAAAGTCAGATCCACCACCGAAACGTTCGGGGTCGGCACGCGGATCGCCGAACCGTCGAGCTTGCCCTTCAGTTCGGGCAGAACCTCGCCCACCGCGCGGGCGGCGCCCGTGGTCGTCGGGATCATGCTCATCGCAGCGGCACGCGCGCGGCGCGGATCCTCGTGGATCTGGTCAAGGATCTTCTGGTCGTTGGTATAGGCGTGGATTGTCGTCATCAGCCCGCGCACGATGCCGATCTCGTCGTTGAGCACCTTGGCAAACGGCGCGAGGCAGTTGGTGGTGCACGATGCGTTCGAGACAATCGTGTGCTCAGCCGTCAGCTTGTCGTGGTTCACGCCGTAAACGACCGTGAGATCGACGTTCTTGCCCGGGGCCGAGATCAGCACCTTCTTGGCGCCTGCCGCGATGTGCTTTTCGCACGAAGCGCGGTCGGTGAAGAAGCCGGTGCATTCCAGCACGATGTCGACACCCTGCGCGCCGTGCGGCAGGTTTGCCGGATCGCGCTCGGCCGTCACATGGATGCGCTTGCCATTGATCACGAGGTCGGTGCCGTCGACTTCAACGGTGCCCGAAAACGCGCCATGGACGCTGTCGCGCTTGAACAGCAGCGCATTGGCCTTGGCGCTGGCCAGATCGTTGATCGAAACCAGTTCCAGCCCGCAGTCCGGCCGTTCCAGAATGGCCCGCGCCACATTGCGCCCGATGCGCCCGAACCCGTTGATCGCAACCTTGGTGGCCATGCTTAATCTCCAATCACATCAGTCGGTCAGGAAAGCCGTGCCAGAACGCGCGGCAGGATCTTTTCAGCCGTCAGGCCGAAGTGGTCATAAAGTTTGTCGATTGGTGCCGAAGCCCCGAAGCTGTCGATGCCGACGATGATCCCGTCGCCGACATACTTCTGCCAGCCCAGCGTCACCCCCGCCTCGATCGAAACCTTGAGTGTATCTGCCGGCAGCAGATCGGCGCGGTAGGCCGCGTCAGCCTCGTCGAACAGTTCCCAGCACGGCATCGAGACGACGTCCGCCCCGATCCCCTGCGTCTCGAGCGCGCTCGCCACGTCCTGCGCAATCGCCACTTCCGAACCCGTCGCCATGATCACCACCTTGCGGGGTGCCTTGGCCGCGAGCAGGCGGTAGGCGCCCTTCGCACTCTTGAACTCCGCATCGCAGCGCACCGGGGGCAGGTTCTGCCGGGTCAGCGCCAGCACCGAAGGCCGGTGCGCATTCGCCAGCGCGAGGCTCCAGGCCTCCGCCGTCTCGATCGCATCCGCCGGGCGGAACACGAGGAGATTCGGGATCATGCGCAGCGACATGACATGCTCGATCGGCTGGTGCGTCGGGCCATCCTCGCCAAGGCCGATGGAATCGTGCGTGAACACATAGATCGCGCGCACATGCTGCAGCGCCGACATGCGCACCGCATTGCGGCAGTAGTCCGAGAACACGAGGAATGTGCCGCCGTAGGGGATCACGCCCCCGTGCAGCGCCATGCCGTTCATCGCTGCGGCCATGCCGAACTCGCGGATGCCGTAGTAGACGTAGCGCCCGCCGTAGCTGTCCTTGGTCAACGGCGGGGTCGACTTGGTCTTGGTGTTGTTCGAGCCCGTCAGGTCCGCCGAACCGCCGATCAGCTCGGGGATGACGGCCGTCATCGCCTCGAGCGCCATCTCGCTCGACTTGCGCGTCGCGACCTTGGGCGGATTGGCGATCAGGCTCTCGATATAGGCGTTCTTCGCGCCGACATCGGCCGGCAGTTCGCCGGCCATGCGGCGCGTCAGTTCCGCGCTTTCGGGATGGGCCGAAGCCCGCGCTTCCCAAGCCGCCCGCGCCGCCGCGCCCCTGGCACCCAGCGCGCGCCAGTTTGCCATGATGTCCGCCGGAATCTCGAACGGCGCCGAAGTCCAGCCCAGATAGTCCCGCGCCGCCTCGATCTCCGACTTGCCGAGCGGCGAGCCGTGGACGTTGTGCCCGCCCTGCTTGTTCGGCGCGCCCTTGCCGATCACCGTGCGGCAAGCGACCAGCGAGGGGCGCGGATCGGCAGCCGCTTCAGCCAGCGCACGCGCGATATCGGCAAAGTCATGCCCGTCGCAGGTCGCGGTGTGCCAACCGCTCGCGGCATAGCGCGCAAGGATGTCCTCGCTCGTCGAAAGCGCGGTGTCGCCATCGATGGTGATCTTGTTGTCGTCCCACAGCACGTTGAGCCGGCCGAGGCCGAGCGTGCCGGCAAGACCGACCGCCTCGTGGTTGACGCCTTCCATCAGGCACCCGTCGCCCGCGATCACCCAGGTCCGGTGATCGACGAGTTCATCGCCGAATACCGCATTGAGGTGCCGTTCGGCAATCCCCATGCCTACGGCCATGGCAAGGCCCTGCCCCAGCGGCCCGGTGGTGCATTCCACGCCTTCGAGCATGTCGTTTTCGGGATGCCCGGCGCAGGGACTGCCCAGCTGGCGGAAATTGCGGATGTCATCCATCGTCGGCGCGGCATAGCCCGTCAGGTGCAGCAGCGCGTAGATGAGCATCGAGCCGTGGCCCGCCGAAAGCACAAACCGGTCGCGGTCCGCCCACTTCGGCGCGGCGGGATCGTACTTCAGGAACTCGCTGAACAGCACCGTCGCCACATCGGCCATGCCCATCGGCATGCCGGGGTGTCCGGAGTTGGCGGCCTCGACCGCATCCATCGCCAGCGCGCGTATGGCGTTCGCCATGCTGGCCAGCGTGGCCTGATCCCGTTCCATCAACAATCCTAGCCTTCGATCCCGCGGCAAACGCCGCGCTTCTACCGCCGATTCGGCAGCGGGCTCTCTTTGGGAGCGGCTCCCCCCAGCGTCAAGGTTGGGGAAACCGGGCGCGTTCCCGGCTTGCGGCTCTAGGCATTTATGCTAGCGAACAGGGTGATGACCAGCGAAGCGCAGGATTCCCCGCTCGATGCGGCGCTTGACAGGATCGAGCAGGCCCTCGCCCGGCTCGAAGCCGCCGTCACGGCCGCCCCCGCACCCGCCGAAGTGGCCGAATTGCGCACCCGGCACCGCAAGCTCAAGGAGCGGGTGAGCCAGGAAATCCAGCAGCTTGACCTGCTGCTCGCCAATCTGCCGCAATAGCCGAAAGCCGAGTCAGCGCATGAGCAACGTCACTCTCACCATCGGCGGCCGCCCCTACACCGTCTCCGCATCCGACGGCGAGGAATCGCATATCGAAATGCTCGGCCGCATGGTCGCCGAACGCGCGACACGCGGGGCCGGCCCAGGCATCAGCGAAACGCGCATGCTGCTGTTTGCCGCGCTCATGCTCGCCGACGAACTCCACGACCTCCACCGGCAGATGCCGCCGCCGCAAGACGCGGTGCCCGAAGCGCCCCCACAAACGCCGACCCAGCCGGCCGAGGAAGTCATCGCCCGGATCGAACTGCTCGCCGCGCGCGTCGAAAAGCTCGCGGCCCACCTCGACGAACCCACCACTTGAGCCCGCCACTTGAGCCAGCCACTTGAGCCAGCCACTTGAGAAAGCGCCCGGTGTCGCCTACATGAGGTGAGACGGGTACTGCCCGGCACGTGCCACATGAAATCCCTGAGGCTATAAGCAAAATCCTTGGGGGCTGTCCCTGCCCTGGCCCTGGCCCTGGTATATGGTCCCCACCTGACGTGAACGCGTCAGAGGATTCTCCTGGAAACGACCCATGGTGGTCCCGTCACCCCCGGCACGCTGCCCCCACTCCTGATTGCAAGCGAGAAAGGACCCTGCGTGGAAAGCGTCGATGCCGGCCTTGCCAAGGCCGCCCTGCGCAAGGCGCTGCGCACCGCCCGGCGCGAACATGTCGCCGCGCTCGATCCTCGCGTCAAAGCGCTGCTGTTCATGCGCCCGCCCGCCGCGCTGGCCGCGCTCGTGCCTTCAGGCGCGGTCGTCGGCCTTTATGCCGCCGTTGGCGATGAGGCCCCCACCGCCGCCTATGCGCGCCATTTCCACGAGGCGGGCCATCCCGTCGCCATGCCGTGGTTTGCTGAACGCGGCGCGCCGATGGAATTCCGCCACTGGGCCGCGCCGCATATCGACGAGCTGATGGAGCCCGGCCCCTATGGCGCCGCGCAGCCGCTAGGCCATGCCGACCGGTTGGAGCCCGATATCCTGTTCGTGCCGCTGGTGGGCTTTTCCGCCCACGGCGCACGTCTCGGCCAGGGCGGCGGCCATTATGACCGCTGGCTCGAGCACCGCCCCCACGTTCTTGCCATCGGCATGGCCTGGGACAGCCAGCTCGCCGAAAACCTGCCCACCGAGGCGCATGACAGGCCGCTTGCCGCAGTGGTAACGCCCACCCGGCTCTACGGCCCTTTCTGATCGGACGCATGATGGACGAACCCGAAACCTGCAAGACTGAGTCCTATAGGCCGACCTGGCGCAAGCCCTTCGGCATTATCGCGCTGGTCCTCGGCCTGTTCGGCTATGCCTTGATCATAGCCGGGCTTTCGGGCCCGATCAGCGTACTGCCGGTGCTTGTGCAGACGCTGGTCTACGTGATTCTCGGCACGGTCTGGCTCCTGCCGCTGCGCCGCTTCCTGATCTGGATGGAAACCGGCCGCTGGGGCTGATTTCAAACGAAAATCCGGCCCTGCAAAAATAGCCGTTCAAGGGCGTTGACAGCCAGAGGCTCCTCCCATAAATGCGGCGCTCCCAAGGCGAGCGGGTGTAGCTCAGTTGGTTAGAGTATCGGCCTGTCACGCCGAGGGTCGCGGGTTCAAGTCCCGTCACTCGCGCCATTGGGAAAACTATTAAGGCACCTTCGGGTGCCTTTTTCGTTGCTCGCGCCGCACGGTCTGCTTGCCGCGCCAGCGCAGTGCCCGAAAGCCGGCATTAACCAAACTTTATCGGCCCTTGTGCGAAACCCTTGAAAGTCGGGGCGCAAGGGGTGCGCCCAGGGGAAGCACCGGCATGATGAGGACGGTTATCACATGCGTGGCAACGGGCGCGGCCATGGTGCCCGCCGGAGCCCATGCCGCTGCCCAGGCTTCTGGCGGCGTCCAGTTCGCCAGCGATGTCTTTATCGAACGCTTCCAGCCCGCGCCCGGCGGCCGCACCGCCCGCGTCCTCGAACGCGCCGACCAGCTCCGCCCCGGCGATCGGGTGATTTTCGTGGTCAACTGGTCCGGGCGCAAGGACGCCGGCTTCACCGTTACCAACCCGCTCCCGCGCACGATTGCCTTTGCCGGCGCCACCGAAGAGACGCAGGAGGTCTCGGTCGACGGCGGCCGCACCTGGGGCGCGCTCGAAGCGCTCAGCATTCGCACTGGCAATGGCCAGACCCGCCGCGCCTTGCCCGAGGACGTCACCCACCTGCGCTGGCGCATCCCGGCCCCGCAGGCGCTGTCCGGCACCGGTCAGATGACCTGGCGCGGCGTGGTGCGTTAATCCGCCAGCAGCAGCACCGGCGTCTCGATCAGTCGCTTGAGCGCCTGAACGAAGCTCGCCGCATCCCAGCCATCGACCACGCGGTGATCGCAGCTGATCGACACGTTCATCAGCTTGCGCTTGGCCACCCGCTCGCCGCCCATCCCGTCCGGCACGAACATCGGCCGCTCGACAATCCGGTTGGGCCCGATGATCGCCACTTCGGGCCGGTTGATCACCGGCGTCGTCGCCACCCCGCCCAGTGCGCCCAGCGACGTGATCGTGATCGTCGATCCTGAAAGTTCGGCAGACGTCGCCGTTCCGCCGCGCGCCGCCTCGGCAAGCCGGGTAATCTCATTGGCCAGCTGCCACAAGTTGCGGTCCTGCGCATCGCGGATCACCGGCACCATCAGCCCGCCCGGCGTCTGCGTCGCCATACCCAGATGCACGGCGCCGTGCCGCGTCACCACGCCCCCCTCGTCGTCATAGCGCGCGTTGAGCATGGGATAATCGGGCAAGGTCTTGCCGATCGCGGTGATGAGCAGCGGCAACATGGTGAGCTTTGGCTTGCTTCCACGCGCATCGTTCAATTGCGCGCGCATGTCCTCCAGCGCGGTG
>Ga0164294_10004618_pt1 | contig 11986 bp, 4 predicted proteins | sample GEODES005metaG_FD_111479 | JGI IMG/M metagenome (GOLD analysis project Ga0164294, IMG submission 111479) | Oligotrophic lake water microbial communities from Sparkling Lake, Wisconsin, USA - GEODES005 metaG | ecosystem: Environmental > Aquatic > Freshwater > Lake | place: USA: Sparkling Lake... | reverse complement strand
TTTGACCACAGGCGCCTATACTGATTCAATCAGTAATTCTATTGGCTGTAGGGCTGGCTCGCTTCCAATGAATATACTTGTAAAAGCAGCTCCTGTTAAACCAATTATCAATTGGAATGGAACAATTTTGTCTACCAACTCAACCGCTTCCACTTACCAGTGGTCAGTCAATAATGTTTCATTATTTGGTTCTAATCAATCAACCTATAAACCACTTACCATTGGCTTTTATAAAATTCAGATAACCAATTCAGAGGGATGCCAAAATATTAGTGATAGTTTTAACTTGGTGGTTACCGCTCTAAATAATCCAGCAAGTACTATTTTAACCAATCTTGCCACTGTATATCCCAATCCGGCTTCCCCTGTTTTGTTAGTAAAATTTAGAGAAGTGCCCAATACAACACTTGAAATAAGACTCGTAGCTAGCGATGGGCGAAGTATTCAAGTGGTAAAAACAAAAGAAAAATTAACTACCATTCCTATCAACAATGTGCCTGCCGGTAGATATTATGTGAGGATTACTGGAAAGAATTACAATCAAACAGAAACTGTAATTATTAGTAGATAATTGTTGAAGAACTGAAAAAATAGAAAATAATTCTTCATTGACTATTCACTATTGCACATTAACAATTGTCCATTAATTTGATAAAAATTATCAAAACTTTCATTTGGTTTATATTTGTTTTATCAATGGCAACTGCTAAAAAATATAAAATTTCAATTCTTACAATTGTCTTACTAATGGCATTTTCTTTGGAAAACTATGCCCAAAGAAATTATGCAAGTACCTCTGTTTTATCTACCGGCAATTGGTACAAAATTGCAATAACAAAAGAAGCTGTTTACAAAATTGATCTTGCCTTTTTATCTCGTCTCGGCATTAATACTTCTCAAATTAGCACTACCTCCATTCGGCTATTTGGTAATGGTGGCGCAATGATTGAAGAAAAAAATAACACCCCTCTTGCAGATGATTTAACTGAAAATGCAATTGAAGTAATCGATGGTGGAGATGGCATACTGAATGGAAATGATTATTTTATTTTTTATGCGCCTGGTCCACATAGATGGCTGAAGGATAGTGTTAATAAAAGATTTCAGCACCAAAAGAATTTAGTAAATGATACCTGTTTTTATTTTCTGACGATTTCCGATAAAGGAAAAAGAATTGCAATTCAAAAAAATACAGGACCTTCTAATAGTCAAGTCACCAGTTTTAATGAAAGAATTTTTCATGAAAACGATTCTGTAAATCTTTTAAATAGTGGAAAAAATTGGTATGGAGAAAGTTTTGATAACAACCATTTATCACATTCTTTTAAAGTTGAAATTCCTAACCTTGAATTGCAGCAACCTGTTCACATTAGTAGTAGCATGATTGCCAGAAGTATTGCTACCGCTGCAAAATTTACTATGGGCGTCAACGGACAAAGCCCAATAAATATAAATATCGATGCCGTTACAGGTAATTTAATAGATGCATATGCAAAACCTGCATTTTTTGAAACTGATATTAATTCTACCACCAATACAATCAACCTAAATTATACTTTTTCAGCTGCTACTACTTCATCCCAAGGCTGGCTAGATTGGTTTGAAGTGCAGGGAAGGCGGACATTAATTTTACCTAATCAAGATCATTTGTCTTTTAGAGATTGGGCGTCTGTAGGGCCCAATAAGGTGGCAGAGTTTGTAATAAATAATACTTCTGCAAACACAGAAATATGGGAAGTAACAGATCCCTTACAGCCTCTAAAAATGGATCTGTCTCTTGCTGTTACTCAATCTAAATTTATAAATGAGAGCAATGAATTGAAGGAATATATCGCTTTCACAAAAAATAATTTGTCTTCTCCAATAGCGGTAGGAAAAATAGTCAATCAAAATTTACACCAGTCTTCGTGGGTAGATTACTTAATAATTTCTCCGAATATTTTTTTATCAGAAGCTCAAAGGCTCGCGAGCTTTCATCAACGACAATACCGCTACACCGTAAAAGTAGTTTCAGCAGAACAGGTATACAATGAATTTGGTGGTGGAAATATCAATCCTGTTGCTATTCGGAATTTTATTAAAATGTATTACGACAAGGCAGGAAACGATACGACTAAAAGGCCTCGATTTGTTTTGCTCTTTGGAGCTGGATCTTATGCCCTCAGAAATTCGAATAGTGAAAAGAAAAACTTTATCCCCTGTTACGAAAGCAATAATTCTTTAGACGCGCTCTCCACCTATACTTCAGATGATTTTTACGCTTTGCTAAAAGACGAAGATGATATTAATACGAACTCAACATACGAAAATTTAGACATTGCAATAGGCAGATTGCCCATCACTACTATCTACGAAGCAAAAACAATTGTAGATAAAATAATTCGCTACCATTCAAAAGAAAGTTTAGGCGACTGGAGAAATAATCTAGTTTTTGTTGCAGATGATAAAGACGCTAACACTTTTTTAAAGAATGCAGAAAAATTATCCAAGAAGGCTGGTTCTACCAATTCGCTTTTTAACACTACCAAAATATATGTAGACGCCTATCCGCTAAAAACTATATTAGGTAATACATCTTCGCCACAAGTAAACCAAGCCATTGTTGAACAATTTTTTGCTGGCAATGTATTGTTTAACTTCAGCGGACATGGCAACTTTCAACAACTTTCTGCTTATGCAATTTTATCAAAACAAGAAGCAAAGTTATTTAACAACCCCAACAAATTACCCTTACTAATTACTTCCACTTGTGATTTTGTTCCCTTTGATGATCCAAAAAAATCATCCTTAGGAAGCATCCTTTTACTAAATAATGCAAATGGAGTCATAGGCTTACTTACCACACCCAGATTAGTATTTGCCACCAGCAATGAAGTAATACATGAAAATTTTATAAAATTTGCATTAGAAAAAAATAGTACTTCTAGTTATTTATCATTGGGCGAATCTTTTCGTAAAGCTAAAAATTACACCAGTCTAACTTTCTCAGATATTATCAATAAAAGAAAATTTTCTTTAATCGGTGACCCTGGTATACAACTAGCGTTCCCAAAATATTCGATCAAAATTATCAGCATCAATCAGCATCCAATTTCTGAAAAAGACAGTCTTCAGGCAGGAAAAAAATATGAGATCACAGGTGAAGTTGTAAACGAGTCTGGCTTGGTAAAAGAAGATTTTAATGGAATTATTTATCCTAGAATTTTTGATCTCCCTACCACAGTCAAAACCTTAGGTAGTGATCCAGGCAGTATTACAACCACATTTTTTCAACAAACAAATACTTTATATAAAGGAAAAGCTTCTGTAAACAAAGGGAAATTTAGTTTTACAATGACTGTTCCAAAAGACCTGCCAGTAAAAACAGGAAGGGGAAGAATGAGTTTGTATGCGGAAAATGGAATAACTGATGCCAATGGAATTGACAGTTCGTTTTTTATAGGTGGCGTTGGAAATAATTTGAATGCTGATAATAAGGGCCCAGTTATTCAACCCTATTTAAATAATTATCAATTTATAAATGGAGGCACTGTGAATGATTGCGCCCTATTGCTGGTAAAGCTTTCTGACAACGATGGAATCAATACTATTGGAAATGGCCACGATATTACTGCCATTATTGATGGAGACGATCGGACGGTCTACTTGTTAAATAATTTTTATGAGACTGAACTAGACAGTTATCAACGAGGCAATATTTTATTTCAGCTACCATCTTTAACCGAAGGAAAGCATCGCATAAAAATAAAAGCTTGGGACAATCAAAATAATTACACTGAAGTGGTGATGGATTTTTATGTGTCAGAAGAACGTCCTTTTAAAATCAGTCGTCTAATCAATTATCCGAATCCATTTAATAGTAAAACAAATTTTTCCTTCGAACACAATCAACCCGGTGAGTCACTACATGTATCCATCCTGATCTATACCATAGAAGGGATATTGGTTCAAAAAATTCAAAAAAACATTCAAAATGCAGAGAGCAAAGTAAATCAAATTAGTTTGGATGCTCCTTTTTCAATAGGAGGCACGTTTAAAAAAGGAATTTACTTTTACCAAATCACGGTAACCAATTCAATGGGACAGGTAGCTACTGCTTCACAAAAGATGATGATTCTTTAATTAGACTTATCACTTTTCCCCTCTTCGCTTATTTTCTATCATCTTAAAGAAAATATTACACGCATAGTATTAAATTATTTGACATAATAGTTGTTTGGATGCCCTCGAATAAAAAGTGCTAGAAATATTAATTATCGGCCGTTAAAAAAGCAATCTATTTCAAAGGAAATTCCAGAAATATATAACTGACTATATCCTTCTATAGATGCAATACAAATTATAAGGTTATTAGCCATTTGACTAATTACCTGCTATTTGTTTACGGTATCATTTTGATCAAATGCATAACCGAAAAGGCTCCTACAACTTTCCGAGAGATCGGCCATATAGCGTTAAAAAAAATACGAAAAAATTAACCTAATGGTAAAACAATTTACTAAATTGAGTAACATTAAAACCTTATTCATGGCACATTTATTTACGCGGTCAATTATCGTATTTTTATTTTCAGGGTTATCCCTCGTAGCATTTTCTCAAAGACAAGAAAATAATCGTTCAGATTCATCTAGATCAAACAACAACCAAAACGCTGCTCCAGCAGCACCAAAAACTTATAAAGAGGTCATCACCTCCAAGGCCATTTCTACCAAAGGTTTCTTTTTGGTGCATAAAGTAGCTGACAAATTCTTTTTCGAAATTCCAGACTCCATGATTGGACGAGAAATTTTGGTGGTTAACCGCCTTTCGAAAACACAGGTAGGGTTGGGTTATGGTGGAGATCAAATTGGTCAAAAAGTAATTCGCTTTGATAAAGGACCAAAGAATAAAATATTTTTACGTACAATATCTTACGCAGTATATGCAAAAGATTCTACCTCTTCTATGTTTTCATCTGTTAGCAATTCCAATGTACAATCCATCGCTGCAGCATTTGATATCAAAGCTTTTTCAAAAGATTCTGCTGGCAGTGTAATTGATATCACCGACTTTATAAATGGCGATAATGAAGTGCTTTATTATGGCAGTTCTGCTAAAAATGAATTAAAAATTGGAGCAATTCAACCAGACAAATCCTATATCAATAGCGTAAAGTCATATCCAATCAATATTGAAATCAATACCGAAAAAACTTTTGGAAGAATTCCATCACCACCTGGTGTTGGTGGAGGTCGTGGTGGTGGTGGAGCCTCTGGAAACATCACAGTAGAGATGAATAGCTCGCTGGTATTGCTTCCTAAAGTTCCTATGCAAGCAAGACATTTTGATGCGAGAGTAGGATATTTTACTGTAGGCTACACTGATTTTGATGCAAACCCTCAAGGTGTAAAATCTATTAGTCTTGCTAAACGTTGGAGATTAGAGCCCAATGATACAGACATTGAAAAGTATAAAAAAGGAGAACTAGTGGATGCTAAAAAACCAATCGTTTTTTATATTGACCCAGCTACTCCTAAAAAATGGATTCCTTATCTGATTCAAGGAGTGAATGATTGGCAGGTTGCTTTTGAAAGTGCTGGATTTAAGAATGCGATATTTGGTAAAAGAGCCCCAACTAAACAAGAAGATAGTACCTGGAGCTTAGATGATGCGCGCAACTCCGCCATCGTTTATAAACCATCCGATATTGCCAATGCAAGTGGTCCAAGCATATCCGATCCAAGAAGTGGAGAGATTATGGAAAGCCATATTAATTGGTATCACAATGTAATGGAGTTAATTCGTAACTGGTACATGATTCAAGCTGCTCCAAACGATCCGCGCGCAAGACAAATGGTTTTTCCTGATGAACTGATGGGTGAATTAATTCGATTTGTTTCTTCTCATGAAGTTGGGCATACACTTGGACTTCGTCACAATTTTGGCTCAAGTTCTTCGGTACCGGTAGAGCTTCTTCGCAACAAAGCATGGGTAGAAGCCAATGGACATACTCCTTCCATCATGGACTACGCGCGTTTCAATTATGTAGCACAACCTGAAGATAACATTTCACCCAAAGGATTATTTGCCAGAATCGGCGATTATGATAAGTGGGCAATCGATTGGGGTTACAGAATGTTTACAGAATATAAAAGTCCAGAAGCTGAAAAATCTCATTTGAATGAATGGACAATAAAAAAATTAAAAGACCACCGACTTTGGTGGGGAGACGGTGAAACCAACTCAGATGATCCAAGATCTCAAACAGAAGATTTATCAGATGATGCAGTAAAAGCTAGCAACTATGGTATTAAAAATCTTCAACGTATCATTCCACAATTAGGTGCTTGGACCAAGGAAGAAAATGAAGGTTATGAAAACTTAGGTGATATTTACAGACAAGTAAGCGGCCAATTCAATCGATATATGGGACATGTATCAAGGAACGTAAGTGGAATTTACAAAACACCTAAAGTAGTAGAAGATCCAGGACCCGTATTTGAATATGAACCAAAAGCAAAACAAGTAGACGCCGTTGATTTTTTAAATAAGCAATTGTTTGCTACCCCTAACTGGCTAATCAACCAAGATATTTCTGCAAAAACAGGTATCAATCCAATTACAGTAATTGGTGGTATTCAAGATGCAACACTGAATCGATTGATGAGTGCAAATACGTTGAGTAAATTGATTGAAGCGGAGAGCTCTATTGGTAACAAAGCTTACAAAATAACTGATTTATTTGGCGATCTAAAAAAAGGAATTTGGAGCGAGCTAACTAGTCAACAAACTATCAGTGTTTACAGAAGAAATTTACAGAAATCTTATGTAGCTATTCTAAATAATTTACTCAATCCTCCTACTAATAATGGTCTACGAGCAGTTGGAGGCTTTGGTCCGCCACCGGTAAATACAGATATTTCTGATATCAAAAGTGTAGTAAGAGCTCATCTAGTAACACTCAAACGTGATGTAAATGTTGCAGCAGCAAGCATTACAGATCCTATGAGCAAATATCATTTACAAGATGTAGCCAATAGAATTTCTAAAATACTTGATCCGAAAGACTAAGGAAGACTAAGAAAAATAAAAAAGCACAATTAGAAAAATCAATTGATTTCTCATTGTGCTTTTTTTATTTTCTAATTCTAAACTTTTCTCTTATCCAACTAAAAAAGGGTATAACTATTCTAATTATAAAGTAAACGAATTTACAAGTTGGTATAATCTGCACTAAATTGCATTTAGTTTCATTGTATACCAAACAAGCCGTTTATTTCAAAAAGAATTAGTAATACGCTATGAAGATATTACACACCGCAGATTGGCATTTAGGAAAAAAACTAGATCAGTATTCACGACTCGAGGAACAGAGAGAAGTGATGTTAGAAATATGTGAAATCGCTGATCAGCAAAACGTAGATATCGTAATCATTGCAGGTGATCTCTATGACACTTTTAATCCTCCAGCCGAAGCGCAAGACTTATTTTTTAAAACCGTCCATCGGTTATCCAATAATGGAAAAAGGCCTGTAATCGCTATTGCAGGCAATCACGATATGCCCGAGCGAATAGAAGCTCCTCACCCTTTGGCAGAAGCAAATGCAATTATACTCTGTGGTTTTCCTGACACCTTGATTCAGCCATTTACAACTGAAGCGGGTGTGAAAATAATTCAAGCTGAACCTGGATTTATTGAAATACAAACGCAAAATAGTACAAGCACACTCCGTCTTTTGTTTACACCTTATGCCAATGAGCTCAGACTAAAAACATATTTAGGGGATGAACAAAGTGAAGAAAATCTTAGAAATTTATTACATAAAAGATGGTCTACGCTAGCAGATAAGTATTGTGATGAGAAGGGAGTTAACCTACTGATGGCTCACTTATATTTTATGAAAAAGGAGGGCGTAATTGAAGAAGAACCAGAAGGAGAAAAATCTATCTTGCATATCGGTGGCGCACAAGCGATTTATTCTGAAAATATTCCACCTCAAATACAATACGTTGCACTAGGGCATTTGCACAGGTACCATAGCATTGACGAAAAACCTTGTCCCATTATTTACAGTTCTTCACCTCTTTGCTACAGCTTTGCTGAAGCAGATCAAATAAAAAAAGTGGTGATCATTGATGCAGAGCCAGGAGAAAAAGTTAATTTCCATGCAATTGACTTAAAAAAGGGAAGGGCTTTAACCAGAAAAGAATTTGGATCAGTAGAAGAGGCGGTAACATGGCTAGTTGCCAACCAAGAAACATATATTGAAATCACCATTAGAACCGACACTTATCTAGATGGAACAGCAAGAAAGCAACTAGCAGATGCACATTCCTTTATTGTAGATGTAATCCCAAAAATAATTAAATCTGAAGGTGAGGCAAATATTGTAGATCCTTTTCAAATTGATGACAGCAGAGATTTAAATGCATTATTCATAGAATATTTTAAATACAAGAACGGTCCCGAAGAGCCTTCAGAAAATATTAAAAGTCTGTTCAGAGAAGTAATTAGTCAAAATACAGAACTATGATTCCAATTATTTTAAAAATAAAAGGCCTTTATTCTTATGTAGAAGAACAGACAATCGATTTTAGTCGACTAACTGATGCTGGACTTTTTGGAATCTTTGGAGAAGTAGGGAGTGGTAAATCAACCATACTAGAGGCAATGGCATTGGCATTGTATACAAAATCCGAGCGATTGAATATTTCTGGAGATGATCGATATTATAATATGCTGAACTTGAAAACAAATGAAGCTGTCATTGAATTTCAATTTTTAGCAGGTGCTCAAAAAGATATTTTTAAATCAATACTTCGCTTTAGTCGCAACAAAAAAAATTTCGAGGACGTTAAGTTTCGTAGTCATGAGTTTTATCAACTAATAAATGGGGCAGACCCAATTCCTATTGAGCAAGAAAAGGTGCTTGAAGTGGTAGGAATTAGTTATGAAAACTTTAAACGAACCATCATAATCCCCCAAGGACAGTTCAAAGAATTTTTAGATCTTAGCTCCACTGAAAGAACTAGAATGCTAAAAGAGTTGTTCGATTTGCAAAGATTCGAACTCTCGCCAAAACTTACTGCCATAGAAAGTGAGAACAGGGCTGCACTTCAAAGAACAGAAGGTGAACTTAATTCTTACGAAGGTGTCAGTTCTGATTCTATAGAAATTATTGAAAAAGAGTGGCAAAAGAGCAAAGAAGAATCAGAAAGGCTGCAGATTGAAAAAAACAAATTAGAGGCTATCGTATTGAATTTACAGGAATTGAAGAAAAATACAGAGCAGCTAAACAATAAAAAAACGATTCTTCAACAAAAGGAAGTGCAGGAATCAAATGATTTACAAAAGGAAGAAGAGCTACAGGAGTTTGAAAATTTGATGAACAGTTTTCAACAGCCCTATCGCGATCTTCGAAAGTACAAGGATGCAATTGATGCAGCTGAAATTCAATTAAAAGAAGGTGCTGAAAGAAATTCATTTATAGAAAATGAATTAATTGAAGTAAATAAACAACTTCTTGACTTAACCAATAAAGCTAAACAGGCAGAAAATTTTCGCAACAAATTACAGGAGTTAGATAAAGTTATCGCAATCAACAATGCCAATGAAAAATTAAACGAAATCGACAAAAATATTTCAATAACAGAAAACAAAATCAATGTTTTAAAATCAAGGGTAAAATCCAAGAAGACAGAAAGAACAAATTTAGAAGAAAAGAAAATTGAACTTAGTAAAATAGTTATTTCAGAATCTATTTTATACGAAACAAAAAATTGGTTTAGAGAATTAAGTCAACAAGAAAAAGAGATTAAATTACTAATTCAAGAATCAGAAAAAATTAATACCCAAATTCAAACCATTGATATACAACTAAACTCGCATAATTTAGAAAGTTTCAATAACTATGCTGAGTTTGAATCAATCTATTTGAAACGCAATCAATTGATTGAATCAGAGAAAGACAATGCTACCAAGGCCCTTAATGCAATCAATGTTCAAAAAGAATTACAGCATCATGCCGCTTTGTTGGTAGATGGACAACCTTGCAAGCTGTGTGGATCAGAGCATCATCCCAGCCCAATATTGATAAAGGATTATACATCCGACATCGAACAACTAAGCCAACAAATAGATCAATATAAAAAGCAATTAGATGAATTAAATACACTCCGCACATCTGTAACGGGACTACTTGAAAATAAAGTCAGACTCCGTGACAATTACATACTACTAAATGAAAATTTAGATAATGCAAATTGCATCCATATAAAAACAAGAACATCTCAGCCTAATAAAAAATATGGAGTAAATGACATTGACTTATTTACTGAAAATGAAAATAAATCTAAAGACACTAAGATTCAATTAGATGAAATTGAAAAGCTAATCCAAGAAGCTTATTCGTTTATTGAATTAGAAAGTGAGAATGTAAACAAAATAGAATTAGAACATAAAAATTTACAATTAAATCAAGAAGCACTTAAAACAACTATTATTAATAATTCGGAAGGACTGAAAGAAGTTGCTCCTAAAGCTTATGCAAATATTTCTACCAAGGCAATAGAAATTGAAAAAATCCAACTCCTTGCAGATATTCAATCTAATGAAGCGGCACTAATTGAAACTCAAAAAATAGCAGATGACTTAAAAAATGAACAAATGCTATTGACTGGAAAGATGTCGGGTATCAATGAGTCAATTAAAAATATTGAAAAGCTAAAAGAGCAAACTCGAGAACAAATAAAGTTACTTGTCGACAAGGGGCATTTAAATGAAACAGAGATTATAGCGATACTAAAAAAACAACTAGATGTTACAGCGCTAAGAAAAATAATTACTGACAATAGAAAATTATTTCATTTACTCCAAGGAGAAATTGCTGTTCTTGAAAAATTAGTAGCTGGAGTTAGTTTCAACGATTCTGATTTCAAAGAAAAAATCGAAGCGTTCAACAATACCAAGGAGCTACTAACTAAGGCTACAGAAAAAAAGGGAAATTTAGAAGGGCAATTAAAAAATCAAAAAGAAGCCTTAGAGAAAAAAATGCTGTTACAAAGTCAGCAAGAAGCTCTGATAATTCGTGCTACAGATATTGCTACTCTAAAAAAGCTTTTTAACGCTAGCGGATTTGTTGAATTTGTATCAAAACGATATTTGCAAAATGTAGTAGCATTGGCCAATAATCGCTTTGGTAAAATGGTGCGACAAAAATTTGGAATGGAGCTTTCAGAAAAAGGGGATTTTATAGTACGTGATTATCTAAATGGCGGAAAAACAAGATTGTTAAAATCACTTTCAGGTGGACAAACTTTTCAAGCTGCTCTATGCCTCGCCCTAGCGCTATCTGAAAGTATTCAGCGAAATGCAGGTATTGATCAGCATTTCTTTTTCTTAGACGAGGGGTTTGGAAGTCTTGATAAAGAAAATCTTCAAATCGTATTATCAACCTTACAATCATTACGACAAGAAAACAGAGTGGTAGGATTAATTTCGCATGTTGAAGAATTACAACAAGAGATGGATGTATTTTTAAAAGTTGAAAATGATCCAGTAAGCGGCACGATGATAAAAGAAAGTTGGAGAAATTAATAATACCATTTCTTCTTATCTACTCAAGGCAATTAATTTTTCAACTGTTAATTTAAAAACATTTCATCCACTAGTATAAAATAATTATTCTTTTTCGTTTTATCCTTAGCATTAAGATTAACCGTTGGCTTTGCAATAATTTTAAGATAAGAAACCTTGCGAGCCGCAAATACCCCCTCTACAAATTTAAGCGATACTTTTTCTTCTTTTTCTGGTTGCTTAGGTGATATTTTTGTTATAAGACGCATGCTCTTAGGATTGTCTCCTCCCCAAACCTCCACAGTCTTGGGCGGATAAATACCAGTTACTTCTTCTACCATGATGTGCATTCCAAAAGAGCTTAGCGTAATAGGAGATTTAAATATACATTCAAGAACTAAATCATTGTCACGAACTGCAGCCCAGTAGTTT
>Ga0164294_10004617_pt1 | contig 11986 bp, 15 predicted proteins | sample GEODES005metaG_FD_111479 | JGI IMG/M metagenome (GOLD analysis project Ga0164294, IMG submission 111479) | Oligotrophic lake water microbial communities from Sparkling Lake, Wisconsin, USA - GEODES005 metaG | ecosystem: Environmental > Aquatic > Freshwater > Lake | place: USA: Sparkling Lake... | reverse complement strand
TGCATTGTGGTTCTTCCAGATTAGAGCAATCGGAGCATAGTTATTTAGATTAAAGGGGCTGGGGCAAATAGCCTCAGCCCTTTTTGTTTTTAATGTGAAATCCCTCGAATTCGGGCTTACTTAAGTAAGTGGGTGGTGAGGGACTCGAACCCCCGACCCGGTGATTAAGAGAAATCACTGGGGAGGGATTCGGGTTGTCTTGGCTTTACATCCTAAGCGTGGACCACGCTCAATGACTAGTCTGCAATTACACCCATTTACAGGCATTCTGGGTTGCTTACCGGACGGAGAACGGACGGTCATCTAAAATCTTTTTATGAAACTCTGGCAGCAAATGAACAAAGAAGAGAAGAGAACTTCGTACAGATATCTGGGCACCGGATTTTTCACCGGCTTAATCGTGACCCTGGTGGGTGTTCAGGACATCGGCGCGGGTCTAATCAACGGACTGATTCTTGGGTTCGTGGCTCAGTTGATTTATTCTGTACGACTCTAAACCTGAAAGTTTAGGGTCTACCCCAGGTGCTTAAATTTGCGCTCGCAGGGTTATATACAGTCCCAAAAAATATTTTTCCTAATATTTGAATCCGTACTGAGTAAAGTGTTCTTTCATAACATTGATGTGTTCTATATCCGTCAACTCATTGGCATATTTACGACGCAAATCAAGGGCCAGTTCAGAAAGCCCTTCTTCCCAAGGATAGACGCCTTCCTTATTGCGTCCATTAAACACATATGCCGGGGTCCATTTCATTACTAGTGAACAAATCTCTACAAAGTTAACCTTCGTTTTCTTGCAAGAACGTTCTACTAACAAGAATTCTGCGCTCAAGGATGTGTAGACCGAAGAATAGTGGGCAAATACAGAGTCATCCTCATCAGAATTTAGGGAGAAAAGAAACAAATAGTGCAACTTTGCAAACCCAGTAAACAACTTATGTGCAACGAATTCAGTTGCATCTTCGGGCTTGTTATTTCTAATCAACATCTGAATTTGATTCTCTTTGTACGGACTAAACTTAGTTTGCACAACCCTTGCAAATTCTCTTTGAGCCTGCAGAATTTCACCCGGGGAGTATGAGGCGGACTTCTTTTTTGAGGCCATACCAAAATAGTATCTTCTCTGACTGGAAGCATTGTGGAGATTCGCTCCTTAGCGAAAGTTAACTGGTGTAAATCATCAATGAGTTGAAGGCATATCTACCTCCGACCCATACAAGATGACCAGGCAGGGGAGAAGTAGTCCCAACTCCGGGGTTTTCCTGCCTGTTTGGGGCATTGGAGAACTTCCACATTTCCTTGCCGAACAATGATGGCTGGCAATCAAGTGCCTTAGGATTGGAATATGAAGGTGACCCAAAAGACAATTGGAGCGATTCTTCTTTGCTTATTTCTAACGGGGTGTACCTCAAGCACAGAAACTTCTATTGACCCAATCACTGGAATGGACAAATCATTTTGTTTGGAGTTAAAGCCAGATATGGAGAAGGCTGACAAGGATTTTTGGACACTTGGCAATAAAACTTCGATGGATACTCTTCTAAAATCTATGCTGGAAGTATCTCAAGACGCCAATTTAATCGCGACTGTTTCAGTCGAGCCGGCACAATCTTGGTTGACTCAAGTAGGAACAAACGCAACAGATTTCATTGAGTACTTTACTGGAGATTTATCAGGTGGCTCAGAAGAGTTGCTAGACATCGCCTCCCGCTGGAAGGGAACATACTTGGAGTTGCCCAAGTATTGTGACTAGGCTGGCTTGACCCTGGGTTGTTAAATCTGCGCTCGCTATGTATACCTATAGTCGCCACAAAATTTTCTGTTACTAAAGTGACAGGGATTCGGGCTTTGAGAAGTTAACCTTTGAGTATGAAGCAAGCCATAAAAGTCACCAAAAAGCAGATGGTGTTCTACGTCCTAGTATTCCTTTTTGGACTTGTTTATCAGCCGAATTGGGTACTTGATAATTTTTGGTTAAAAGCAGACTTTTATGATGACATCCCTTTCCAGGTTCCGTACTTAGTCTTTCTAATAATTTACTCATACCTAAGCCTGATATTTGTTTGGTATGTAGTGAAGTTCGTCAAGAAAAACCTCTAGTAAATAGAGTCAAAATGAGTAACATATAAGTTATGCAAAAGCCAGAAGGTAAAGCCGAGGCGGGTTGGTACGACCACCCGACAGAAGTTGGCTATGAGAAATATTGGAACGGTAAATTTTGGACAAAGAAGTATCGGTTGCTTGGTGAGGAAGGCCCCTTAGCCATTCCTGCTGACCAAAAGTATTTGGGACGTTTACTCTTTAGATACCCAATTGGAAGTGATGGAGCGTTTATCGCGTATCTCATTACTGTTGCCCTTGGAGTTTTCTACATACTCAAACAAGAAGTTTCGAGTGGGTTTGATTTGGCGCTTGTTATCAACGCACTTTTGGGTTCATTGCTAACTATTCCTTGGGTATATATCTTGTTCTTGATTTATCTGGTTCCTCGCAGAATCGTTGACAAAAAGCGTGGGATGCAAAGATATATACACGACAGCGATACAGATATCGAGATTAAAGAAAATGGTAAACAATCTAAAAAGGTATTGAGCCTTGTCGGAGTCGTTCTTGTTTTGTCATTATTGATTTCCGTTGGGTTGAGAACCACAAGTAAATCCGCGGGCGATAAGTTCTTCGAAGAGGAACAAAGAATTTCCGCGATAATGGGTGAGTGGAATCAAGAAGTAGCAGCATTTGTTACTTTAATTCAAGGCATCTCAAGTGGAAGTATTGGTGTGGGTGAAGCACAGGAAAGGGCCACAGTATTGAATTCCACACTAGGACCTATTTTAATTCGACTGAGCGATGAATGCTCTGACGTTCCGAATGAACCGATTACCGGTCAAGGTCAAGAAAGAGCAATCCAACTTTCCTGGAAAATGCTTTCAGTTGCTTGCGAGGTTATTCCACAGCAATACACAGAAACTCTTGCCATTTATAAAGCCCAAATCTCAGAAACATCAACTCAAGCAGATATCGATTATCACGTTGCACAGTTGACTGCTCTCGGCGAAAGAAAAAAAGCCGCCGCAATTCAAGCAATCGATGCGATAAGCCCCTATGCAACCGCGGGAGAACTTGAAAACCTAAAGAGAATGAAGGCTTTGCTTGGGCTTTAGATGTTAGGAACCATTGCCTTCTTAGAAATTATTCTAAGATTAGGAAGACACCAAGGAAAACTAGGCTTGCCCAAGATTGCTAGTTCGAACACTCACAATAGGCGGATGCCCAAGAGTTCTCCTTGATGCCAATCTAAATGTAAGCCTGAATAGCAGAGACCTGAATAGGGATTCCCCGACACTTCTAGTGAATTGTCAGTCGGTGGGGGCAGAATAGAGATATGGCAGTTCCTATCACTGAAGCGGCAGCGAAGAAAATGTTCCTTGCTAATTCACTAAAGCCACTTGTTCCCTATGTTGATTCGATGACCCCGTGGAAATCTCAGTGTTTAATTTGCAAGAAGGTTGTCTCCCCAAATTACAACAAAGTACGCCTCCGCGGTCATCAATGTGGTTATTGCTCTGGCACTCGAGTCGATGCAGAAGACGCTTTTACTCTTATGAAAAAGAATGGATTTAAAGCATTAGTTTCATACCCTGGGAGTAATAAGCCTTGGAAATCTCAATGTCTAAACTGCAAGAAGATAACTTCACCAACATTCTCAAATGTAGCAAAAGGAATCGGCTGTAAGTTTTGCAGTAAACGTGCGGTCGACCCTAAAGATGCTGTCGCGGCGATGAAAAAACGAGGATTCAAAACCCTAGAACCATTTCCTGGAGCAGTTGCCCCTTGGCGAGTTCAGTGCTTAACCTGCAAAAAGAAGTTTGAAGTCCCATTCCATAGTCTCAGTACGAAAAACGGATGCAAATACTGCGCAGGAAAAGTAGTCGACGAGAGCGACTTATTAATTAGACTGAAAGAACTCAGATTAAAACCAATGGAAGATTACCAAAGTGCTAAAGTCCCTTGGAAATGTAAATGTTTAGTCTGTAATCACATTGTGCAACCAACTTGGAATCGTATTAAACAAGGTAGAGGTCATTGCGCATACTGCGCACAAAGAAGAGTAGATATTCCATTGGCTTTGAAGTTTATGAAATCAGTTGGATTGAAGCCGCTTGTAGATTTTCCTGGTGGCAATAAACCTTGGCTGTGTCAGTGTCTAATTTGCAAAGCAGAAGTCACCCCTCGGTGGAGTGATTTACGTCGAGGGCAAGGGGGGTGTTCAAATTGTGCAGACTACGGTTTGAATTATCAAAAGCCTGGGTACATTTATCTGATAACAAATAGTAAATTGCAAGCACATAAAATTGGGATTGCGAATTCTTACAAGAGTAAGAAATACGATGACCGTATGTATAACCACGAAAAGCAGGGATGGTTGCTTCACAAGAAAAAGACATTTACAACAGTCAAGCAGGCTTCTGATATTGAGACTTCGATATTGAAATGGTTGAGAATGGATGTGGGGCTACCAATTGCTTTAACAGCGAAGCAAATGCCACAAGGTGGTCATACAGAGACTGTCGATGCCTCAGAGATAGACCTCCCAACTATCTGGGCAAAGGTAGAAGAGTTGAGTAAGGTGAAGAGGTGAAGCGCCTTCTCTTGGTTTTCTTTTTGAGTCTAGGAATAATTTCCCCTTTAGCACAGCCAGCAATTGCAGGCGATGGCATATTGTTTATATCAACTGACCAACTTGAAGGATATGACAGAGCACGATTCAAGTTGTGGATAGATGCCAACAAAAATGGCTGTGATACAAGAGCAGAAGTTCTAATCGCAGAGGCGATAGTTAAACCCAAAAAGGCTGCTAAGTGTAAATTGACTGGAGGCAAGTGGTTAAGCAGTTATGACGGAATCAAATATTCGGATGCATCAAAATTAGATATTGACCACCTTGTACCTTTGGCAGAAGCCTGGCGCTCTGGTGCTTGGGCTTGGACTGACCAACAGCGAATGGAATATGCCAACGATTTAGAGGATGAGTGGGCGCTTAATGCAGTGACTGCTTCGGTAAATCGCAGCAAGGGTGATAAAGATATTTCACAGTGGCTTCCTAAGAAAAATGTGTGTGCTTACTTAAGTGGATGGGTAACTATCAAAGCCAAGTTTGAACTAACCGTGGACATCGCAGAAGCCAAAGTCATAAGTAAGTACTACGAGAGTTGTGGACTTGGTTATCAAACAAAGCAATTAGAGCCAGTAGCAGCATCACCAACTCCGACTGCCTCTGAATCCCAAAGTCCAACCCCTTCGCCAAGTGCGTCAACAACTTCCATTCCCTCACCAAGCCCTACGCCTACTATCACTGCATCACCTACGGCGGTGCCAACAGTTACGCCAGGTGCTTTTTGTACCCCTGCTGGTGCTATCGGAAAGTCTGCATCAGGTGTTCTATATACCTGTAAGACTTCAGCAACGGATACAAGAAATCGGTGGAGGCCATAGTGGGTAAAGTTTGGAATTGGATTCTTACATTATTGGCAATTGCTTTTTTGATTGCATACTCATATCCAGCGTTTGTAACAAATGTAAGTTCATCCTCCCAGTCAATTCTTGATGGTATTCAATGGGTATCGTGGATTGCTTTTGCTGGTGATTTATTATTTGGAATATACAAATCACCCAACAAGACTCAGTTTCTAAAGAAACATCCTCTAGAGATTTTGGCAGTTGCGCTGCCGTTCTTGAGACCATTGCGCCTTCTCCGCTTCATTTCATTCGGAACTCTTGTATTTGAAAAAGTGAACCTTGGTAAAAGTATTGCCATAACTTTTAAGGTGATAGTTACTTCTTTGTTTCTTACTTACTTGGCAGGAATCGAAATTACTATGGCAGAGCGCGGTAAACCTGGAGCAACAATTCAGAGTGTTGGAGATGGCTTTTGGTGGGCTATCACAACCCTGACGACTGTCGGCTATGGGGACATATATCCAACAACAACCGAGGGAAGATTCATTGCAGTTGGTTTAATGGTTTCAGGAATTTGCGTCTTAGGCTTCATTAGCGCAACAGTTGCCGCTTGGTTTGTGAAAATGACGCAGGATGATTCTGAACAGAGGCAAAAATGATTTGGAAAATTATTGGGACGATTTGTTCATCAACTTTTTTCTTTACTGGTTTTTCGGTGCTTGGAGACCCAAATTGTGTGACCGCAGAGATTGGTGGTGGCAGAGTAATTGGTGTTACTTGTAGAGCGGATACATACGGGACCTGGTCGGGTGGCGCAGCAGCCTCAATAATGCTTTTAATTGGTACGGCCTTATTGACTTTTGTCTTCTGGAGAGAAATCAGGAACCTAATCTCCGCAGGGTCTCAGACTGCTATTGAAACAACTCCTTCTAGAATGAATACTTCTATGCGTTCGACTAATCCGGGACCTAAGTCGGTGGCTGCAAAGAACTTTCATTTGGGTGCCTATGCAAATGCAAGCAAGAAAAAGTATAAGCAATGTACCAAATGCAAGGCGAAGATGACCTATGAGTGGGCTCATTGCAGTAAATGCCTTAGTAATAAACTTATCGACATTACCGAGGAGGAGATGATAGGAATGACCGACTTAACCTCGGTGAAAGTTTGCACTAATTGCGATACTCCGGTTGAAGAAATGTGGCAGTTGGAGTGCAAGCAGTGTGGTGAAACTACATTTATTCATAAGCAAGTCCAGGCTCCTATTATTGAAGCAATTCCAGAATTTAAAGACTGCCCAATGTGCGCTGAAGAAATTAAGTTTGCAGCAAAAAAGTGTCGCTATTGCCAACATATGATGGAAGCCTAAACAAATGATTTGGAAGGCAATCGCTCTCTTCGGCGCAGGCAGTTTCTTCTATGTTGGCTGGGGGGTCTTGACTGACCCACTGTGCAACTCGGTTAGTTTTCGTGGAGGCGGCGCAAGAACTGTTGTGACCACCTGTTTTCCAGATAGCAGTGGAGATTTCAGTAAAGCATTTGCCGTATCGGGTTCATTCTTAATCGGCCTGGCTATTCTTACTATTCTATTTTGGCCATTCATTAATGCTTATATCGAAAACTATAAATTTCAATTGAGTTTGAAGCAGATGGCTCAGGAGGTAGATGAAAAGCAAGAGGACGAGAATAGCGAATCAAGTACATCGCCTGGAGAGTCAACACAAAAAGACTCAACTATCCCTAGTTCACTTCGGAAGTTGTCTGAAAACAAGTTGATAACCATTGGTCTGATTGCAGTATTAGTTTTCGGGTTTTATAAAATAGCCGCACCAAAGATTAGTCTTTTGAATCCAATCACTTGTTCAGGTCTTAAGAAGGAGTTGGCAGCAAAGGACGTTCAAGGACGACAAATCTGGGACGAATACCAATCCGAAGTCTCAAGACTTGGATTGATTGACCCGGGAATAAGTTATGAAATCTGGCGAAATCAAGTTGGAAATGTTCAACGAAGGGCAGTGCAACTAATCTCAAATGACCTAGCCAAGTATGAAATAGGCTACACCAAGCCACATTGTGTAAAAATTGCAGACCTTAATTATCTGAACACTATTAGTAAGAAGAATTTGTCTGTACTGGCTGGGCAGACTCCATTAGATAATGGAAATTATTGGAATATTGACTACGGTTGGGCAACAGGTATTTACTCTAAATATTTTGAATCAGAGTTATTTCTCAAGTAGTTATTTGGTTGTTACATAACTGTGTACAAACAGTTTCGAAGTGACCTAGTAGGTCACGAAACACCCCATAAATCACTTGCTACTGGAAATCAGTTATCTGTCTATCGTTAGTTATCTACTATTAATACTGTTTACATATATTAACTTCGGCTACGTTTACACTTCGCCGAGGCCTTAGAGCCGAGGCTGTCGCTCGCTAATTGCTCGCTCTATTGTCTAACTGAACCCCCAGAGGGGGTGTATTACGTAGTAATAGGGGGAGAGTTCACCCGTACACCCGTACATACACCTACCCAGGCAGATAGTCTGATGGTGCATTTTTGTTGTTATATGGATTGTTTAAATTCTCCAATGGAATTAGTGATTCTCCTGGAACGACTCGTCCGTTATCGAGTTTCAACAGACTTTGCTCCTCCCATCTCTTTGCCATTGACCTGCCACCATTGTTAGAAATACTGAAACCAAGCCGCATTAACTCCCTACCCACCCCTGACCACGAAGTTAATTGCAAAGGGTCAGCCTTCGCCAGGAACTTCCTTACCAAATCGGGTGAATCCCGATATGACGTTGATTTTTCTATTGAGGCTTTAGGCTGCTTGAGTTCGATAGTTTCTGGTGTTAATTTGATTCGAAGCGTTTCATCGCCGGATGTATTTGAAACCAACTCAAGACTTCTTGAGCCATCTTTTCTCTTATCTGAGATACGGATGAGTGCTCTTGCTTCACCTTCAATTGCTACTGAATGGGCTGCTCGACCATTTGAGAAAGGACTCTTTCCCGCTTGGGCAATTAATAGGACTGCAATCCCAAATTCCTCATAGATTGGCCGCAGCAGATTAGTTATAACTGCTACTTGTTCAGCATCATTTAAACCAAGAGCGCCAGCCAGCCCATACAAATGGTCAATGATTAATAGCGTTACCCCGTTACTTTTTAGAGATTTTGCGAGTTGTAACCAGACTCCAGAATCTAAACTCCGAATAGTGTCAATCAGAATTATCTTATTATGGGAGCGACTAATCCATCTTTGGATTACTTCCTGTTTCCAACCTGCGTCATAGCCAATCCAAGCAACTAGGTGATTTGTTCCAGAGACCTTGCGCCCTAAGAAAAGTTCTTGATTTATCAATGAGATAGCCATATGACCCGCCATTATGGATTTACCGTGCTTTGGCTGGCCTGAAAGTAAAGTTAGCCAAGGCGAAAGTAAACCCTCGATTAACCAATCCTCAGGCGCTTCATCAAATTCATTGATTCGAGTTAACCTAATCATTTGGAACTCTCCAGACCCAGGTACCAAATTCGTTTGGTGTTGCGATAAGGCCTTGATTTGCTGGTGGAAGGCAAACGAACTGGAATCGGTGCAAGTCCCCAGCCTCTGTAGTTCCAAAGTTTTCAAAGCAAACAGGGCAAACCTGCTCTTTGTTCTGGAGCAGTTCCTTCGTCTTTGGGTTCCGGTGCGGGGGACGGAAAGCCTTACTCACCTTGCCCTTGGCTATTCATCCAGGCATCCAAGTCAGATGTCTTATATCTGTACTTGGTACCTATGCGAGCGCGAGGGACTCCAGCGTCTTGACCCTTTTGGTAGAGCCAACTTCTGCTTACGTTTAAGTGCGCTGCGGCTTCCTTGAGGGTAATCCAACGCTCCGATATATCTGTCATAAGTCTGCTTCCTTCTTCGTAGTATGTCGTTTAGCACTCACTACCAATAAACACGTGGTAGTGTGTACCTACGAGAAAAGGTAACAGGGATTAATGAATCTCGCTTGTTGAGAGCGACTTTTATTTCTAAGCGTGTCGCAGAGGAGGGCTTTAATTGTCACAACGCAGCAGCAATATCTGGGGCGTAACAAAAATACAGTGTAAAGAATGGCTGCAGAGTGGCAGTCTTGCATCTGTATGGGCCAGCAATTGGTCTGACGACTCAATTGCTTTTGATATGTCTTGGCATCCAGATGGCTTTAGCGTTATCTATAACATCGAAATTGATTTTTTTTCTGATGACATATACCCATACCAAGGCGAAGAAATTATCAATGAATACATCTTGGACGATGTTGAGAAAACCCTCTCAAAGTGGTGGGCCAAAGTTGAACTTGCTAAAACCTGGGTAGCACCTGCTAAGTGGCAATTACGGCGAGGACTTCCGACAGATGAAGTTTTATATGCCTCTCTTGCATATTTGTATAGTCAGCGGGCAGAGATGTTTCCACTCGGAGTCACCCAGTTGCTTTCAGATGATATGTCTATGCCGCTGAGCACGGCTAAGGAGCGAATTAGAAGAGCCAGAGAAAAAGGTTTCCTTACCTCACCCGGTAAGGGATTGAACGGTCAGGGAGAAGTAACAAAAAAGGCAATAAAACTACTAATGAATGCGGGGTACGAAATTGAAGGATAAAAAGAATCTAGTGATTTACGTTCTTACAACTGCTCTATTTTTTCTTGGTCTTATTAGCATCAACACGGCTAATGGCGCTACAAAGGTTAAAACAATTTACTACGTTTCAACTGGCCAATATGGCTGTGGTTCAGGCGTCCAAGTAGGTGGAGGATTTTTTGATACAGGATACGGCTCTCTAATTCGCTGCTCTATCAGAGTGAGCGGGTAACAAGTATGAAACCTAGTAAGAATCTTCCAATCTACTTATTGTCATTTTCGCTTCTGTTTGTGGGGGTTACTTCAGCATCTCAGGCGCAAGCGGCTTGGACTAGCAAAGAAACCTCCCGAGTAAAAACACTTGAAGCAAAGGTGCAACTATTAGAAAAGCAATTAGGTTCCCAGGAATTAGTAACAGTTCGCTATTTAGCCACAACTGGTAGTGGTGGAACTATGAATGATATTTGCCCTGGCTACGACAATTTGGAAAGCGACAGCACCTCAGGAATTGGAAGACTTGCACCGAAGACAGACCTCTTTGGAAGGCCTGTAACGGATATTCGCGGTGATGCAATCACATATGCGGTCTATACCTGCAAGATTCAATTTTACGCCAAGAAGAGCAACTAGAGAAAGAAGGTAAATGAATGCCCAAAAAAGTAAATAGAAACCCTGGCATAGGAAAGCGGGGTGATAAATGGCAAGCACGTGCTTTCTTTGATGGTCGAGAGATATCAAGAACCTTCGCCACGCAAGACGAAGCAATTCGTTGGAAGCGAGAACAGGAACGGGCGATGGAGCGAGGGGAGTGGATAGACCCATCTCTTTCAAGCATCACCTTTGCGGAATGGTCAATCAAATGGCTGGAAGCAAAGACAGATATAACCTCAAGCACAAGACGTGGTTACATCGCAAGATTGAATACACATCTCTTGCCCGCTTTTGGTTCCTCAAAACTGACATCAATAACCAACAACGAAATTGGTCAGTGGATAGCCAAAGCAGTTGAAAATGGTGATGGCCTAACGGCCATTAAGCAATCACACGGGGTTCTACGTCAGATTCTCAAAGCAGCAGTACTTGATGGTCGTCTCATTAGGAATGCTGCAGAGGGTGTGTCACTCCCACGCACTAAGCCTAAAGAGAAAACCGCCCTGACTCTCGCGCAACTGCGAGCGCTCGCAAATGAATGCGGAGAATTCCAAACTCTCGTAATCCTTGCGGGGACTACTGGTATGCGCTGGGGTGAAATAGCGGCTTTGCAATGCAAGGACGTTTCACTTCTCAACAAAACTCTCTTCGTTGGCAAGGCCATTTCTACTGGGCTTAAGGGCGAGAAGGTAATGGGCGGAACAAAGACACATCAGAACAGAACAATTCCATTCTCGAAAGAATTGTTACCTGCTCTGACTCAATTAATTGAGAACAAGAATCCAGAGTCTCATCTCTTCCAGATGCCAGGCTATGGAACATTGGAGTACAACAACTTTATGACGCGCTACTTCAGGCCAGCCCTGGAGAGATGCAATCTGAGAGGAATTGGATTCCATTCACTTCGACATACAACTGCAAGTCTTTTGATTTCGCAGGGAACACCAATCACAACAGTCTCAAAGATTTTGGGACACGCATCAACACAAATGACTCTGGATGTATACGGACATCTCTATGAAGATGATGCAATGACATATATGGACCGTCTTGGAGATTCACTTTTCAATACGGGAACGGACAAAGAACGGACAAACATCTTTCCTGCGACATTAAAGGAAAGCGTTTAACTGGAAACACGCCTCGGGCCAGCACTTTTAGTGTGGGTGGTGAGGGACTCGAACCCCCGACCCGGTGATTAAGAGAAATCACTGGGGAGGGATTCGGGTTGTCTTGGCTTTACATCCTAAGCGTGGACCACGCT
>Ga0164294_10004613_pt1 | contig 11994 bp, 10 predicted proteins | sample GEODES005metaG_FD_111479 | JGI IMG/M metagenome (GOLD analysis project Ga0164294, IMG submission 111479) | Oligotrophic lake water microbial communities from Sparkling Lake, Wisconsin, USA - GEODES005 metaG | ecosystem: Environmental > Aquatic > Freshwater > Lake | place: USA: Sparkling Lake... | reverse complement strand
GCTTTAGCGGTAAACCGGAAAGCGCGCGGTCAGCGCGTGCACTTTGGCGCGCACTGCTGCGATATTGGCCGCGTCGTGCGGATTGTCCAGCACGTCGGCGATCAGGTGCGCGGTGGCGCGCGCCTCTTCGTCTTTGAAGCCGCGCGTGGTCATGGCCGGGGTGCCAATGCGCACACCGCTGGTGACCATGGGCTTTTCCGGGTCATTGGGAATGGCGTTTTTGTTGATCGTCATATGCGCATCGCCCAGCACACGCTCGGCGTCTTTGCCGGTGATGTGCTTGGAGCGCAAGTCCACCAGCATCACGTGGCTTTCGGTACGGCCACTGACGATGCGCAGGCCGCGCTCGGTCAGCGTCTTGGCAACAACGTCGGCATTGGTCAGTACCTGTTGCTGGTAGGCCTTGAAATCAGGCCCGAGCGCTTCTTTGAACGCTACTGCCTTGGCGGCAATCACGTGCATCAACGGACCGCCTTGCAGGCCGGGGAAGATGGCGCTGTTGACGGCCTTCTCGTGCTCAGCCTTCATCAAAATAATGCCGCCGCGCGGGCCGCGCAGGCTTTTGTGGGTGGTCGACGTCACCACGTCGGCATGAGGAACGGGGTTGGGGTAGACGCCCGCAGCAATCAGACCGGCGTAATGTGCCATGTCCACCAGGAAAATGGCGCCCACGTCTTTGGCTACTTTGGCAAAACGCGCAAAGTCGATGCGCAGGGAATACGCGCTGGCGCCGGCGATGATCAGTTTTGGTTTGCTCTCATGGGCCTTGCGCTCCATGGCGTCGTAGTCGATGGCCTCGTTGGCATCGAGTCCGTAGGACACCACGTTGAACCACTTGCCGCTCATATTGAGCGGCATGCCATGCGTCAAATGGCCGCCCTCGGCCAGACTCATGCCCATGATGGTGTCGCCGGGCTTCAGAAAGGCCAGAAACACTGCTTCATTGGCGGACGCGCCGCAATGCGGCTGCACGTTGGCAGCATCCGCGCTAAAAATTTGCTTGACGCGGTCAATGGCCAGTTGTTCGGCCACATCCACGTTTTCGCATCCGCCGTAATAGCGCTTGCCCGGGTAGCCTTCGGCGTATTTGTTGGTCAGCTGGCTGCCCTGGGCGGCCATGACGGCGGGCGAGGCGTAGTTTTCACTGGCGATGAGTTCAATGTGGTGCTCTTGGCGCGCGTTTTCGGCGACGATGGCGGCCCATAACTCGGGATCGGTTTGTTCAACAAGAATGCTGCGGTCGTACATGCAAGGGTCCTGGTTAGTTATGAATAGTTGCGAGGCAGGCCGGTCGGTGCAGGGGGGGGTACGGCGTACCGGACCCGTTTCATCCTCTGCCCGCACGGAGGTTTTGCCGCCTGCGGCTTCGGAGCTTCGCTTGCCACTGCCGTCAGCGCTAGATTCTATTTCAGCGCCAAAGCCCAGTCTCGGCCAAGGGGCGGCAGTAAACGGTCTGATTACGCCTTGTCCACGCCAGGCGCAGGCGTTGCTGCCGCAGCGCCCACCGGCAAGGGGCGGCCTTGGGCTATGGCCTGTAGACGCGCATATTCGGCCAGTACCTTGGCCGTGTAGCCGCCGTCGTCCTCCATATTGGCGGCGCCTACATAGTTTTTGAGACCCGCCTCGAGTGAACCTGCGCGCGCAATGCATTCTTGCAACACTTTGACTCCGACCCGCATATTGGCCACCGGGTCAAAGGCGGCAAGCTTGCCGCCAAAACGAGCGTACTTCTCACCGTGCACTTGGGTCATAACCTGCATCAGGCCCTGTGCGCCAACCGGGCTTTGGGCAAACGGGTTGAAACCTGATTCCACGGCCACAACGGCCAAAATCAGGGCCGGATCGAGCTTGCTGCGAGCCCCGGACTCAAAAGCCTCCACCACCAGCGCGCTGAGCGGCTCGGGGGCGATGTTGTACTTTTTAGCTAGCCAAAAGGCCAATGCAGCCTGTGGTTTGGGCAGGTCTTTTGGGTTGATGGCCGTCACACGGTCGGTGGCTTTGCCCGACACCAGACCAGAGAATGATTCCTGGCGTTCCTGTAGCCATTCCATTAGTTGCAACTCGCCGGCTTGGCGCATATCGGGTTGCGTAGACAGCATGACGGCGCAAAACATCACCGCCAGGCCCAGTAGTGCAAAACCATTGTGGGTAATTTGAAAAAAGCCATCGACGATGTCTTTGACCACCGTGACGAGAGACGCTTGGATGCGCTTGACTGTTGTCATGTGTTTCCTTCAAAGAGGGGTCCCAAGGACCCGGAATGCCGCGCCCCATTTGCCGGGACAAACGGACCTTGTGTTCCGTTATCAGCGTTTCAAATTGCGCCGCGGACGTAGTGACGCGGTGCCCACAAAAGCCAACTACGGGGTGCGCGGCACCGCATTTGTTGGATCCCTTTATAGGACGGTGAAATTTTAAAATCGGTTTATATTCTCAGTCAATTATATAAAACAATTTCATTATTCATTAACCCCCGTGGTTTCACCGCTAAAAAATCCGAACAAAGAAACTGTTGGGCCGATTCAAAAGCCGGATTGGCTGAGAAATTTCGGTTTCCCTCCTAATTCGCGGCGAAAATACGCGCCTGTCATTTTTGCTCCCAACTAGAAAAGGCTCCACGTGCCGTCGACTTCCGCAAACAAAACTTCCGATTTAGCCCAACTGGACAAAATTACCGGAGGCGCCTTCAGCGCTGCCACCGCAGGCGAGCGGGCCAGCCGTGTACGGGAGTGGCTGCTTAGCAACCCGGAAAACGATGTGCTGGCCGACGTTTTCCGCGAACTCAGCAGCAGAGACAAAGGCGCGGCTAAGTTGCTGCGAGAGCGCTTAGATGACGCCAAGCGTGCCAAGCTGCAAGAGTCGATGGCAGCCGAATGGGCTGCAAAAGCCGAGGGTCTGCTGGGTTTAGCCAAGCTCAATATTGCCGACGCCATGGCCTGGCAGCGCGATGCCGCCAAAGCCGGAGCGCCTCTGAGCAAAGAGCCATTGGTCGGCCTCAAGCTGCAGATTGCAGAGCGCGTGCGCGTGATCGAGGACCTACAGCACCAAACCCAGGTGCAGCGCGAAGCAGCGGTGCTGCTGGCACAGCGCATTGAAGTGATGTCTACCAAAGCCTGGCGCGAGGCGCAGGCGGTGTCCGAGGGCTTGGGCGTTGACGTTGCGCACTGGCAGGCGCAGGCGGCGCTGCTGATGTCGCACGCCAGTTGGCCCAGCACGGACCTGAAATTTACCCCTATGCTGGAAGCCTCGCGTGCGCAGCTGCTGGTGGTTTGGGACGCGTTTGAGCAGGCGCTGCAACAAGCGCTGGCCGCTGCGCAGGATCCCAACGCACCGTTGCCCAGCGTTAGCGTGTGGGCCGAGGAGTTGCGCGCAGAGCGCACCGCCGCTTTGCCTAGCCCTAAACCGCCAAAGGCGCAGATAGATCCGCAGGTCCGCGAGGCGGCCAATTCCACGGTGCGTGAGGTGCTGGCTCAACTCGAACTTCAAACCAGCGAAGGCCACGGCAAAGCCAGCGCGGGGGCCGCCAACGCCTTGCGCCAGGCACTCAAGGAATTTGGCAAAGTAATCGACCACAAGCTGGAAAACCAGGTGCAGGCTGCACTGGCAGCTGCGGGTGAACTCGAGGGTTGGCAACGATGGCGTGCCGACCAGCTGCGCGAAGAGCTTTTGATCAAGGCCGACGGCCTGCTCAAACGCCCCGAAGGCCAGGCGCTGGGTGGCCGCAAAATGCAGGAAACGCTACGCACCATGCGAGAGCAGTGGAAGCAAACCGACCAAGGCGGCGTGCCCAACCACGCGATGTGGAAACGCTTTGACGAGGCCTGCAACGAAGCCCACAAGGTGGTTGAGGCCTGGCTCGAAAAACTCAAGGCCGACGCCGTGGAACACCGCGCCCAACGCTTGGCGCTGATTGCGGAGATCCAAGCCTGGGCCGAAGAAAACCGTACTGCCCGCGACGGCGATTGGAAAGGATTTAGCCGTATCCTGCACCAGTTTGGAGACCGCTGGCGCGACGCAGGGCACCTGGGCGAAAAGGCGTTTGCCGAGCTACAACCGCTTTGGAAAGCAGCCATGTTGGCCGCTGCGGCTCCACTGGAGGCGCTGCAGGCGCAAAGCCTCGAACTGCGCCGCGCCATGATTGAAGAAGCCAAGCTGCTTGGCGAAGCCCCGTTGTTGCGCATTGACGCCGTGCGGGCTTTGCAGCAGCGCTGGCAGGCGCAAGCGCACCAGGTGCCGATTGACCGCCGCCAGGAGCAAAAGCTGTGGGACGCCTTTCGCAAGCCTATTGATGATGCCTTTAACCGTAAAACGCTGGAGCGCGAGAAGGCCGAAGCCTCGCTCGGCCAGCGCGACCGCGTGGTCTTGGACGCCGCCAAGGCGCTGCAAGCGGCTAACGCGGGTGGCGACGCCCAGCTTATCCGCAGCTCGATTGCCGCCCTGGAAGCGGCGTTGCAAGGACAAGCCCAGGCCCAGGCCCATGTGACGGCTGCCGGTGCCCAGGAAGCGCAGGTTCAGGCCGTCGCCGACTCCGTGGCCCAGGCCGGTGCCGCGTCAGTAGAAGCTGCTGTGGCCGAAAGCACGCCAGCCGAAGGCGCTGCGGATGACATCGCCAGCGGGCCGCCCGGCATGCCGACCGATCCACCCAGCGAATCCGGCGAAGTGCAACGTGCCACATCCCCGACGGACAGCGCTGTGGTGGCCGAAGTGCCCGCGCCCAAACCGGCGCCCAAGCGCGTGGTAGCCATGCGCGGCGATGACCGCCCCGGCATGAAGCGTGACGTGCCCGCGGCGGACACAGGCCGCCCGGGTAAATGGGGTGACCGCAAGGACGCCGGACGGGGCGGGCGTGACGCGCGCCCTGGTATGGACAGCCGTTCCCGACCCGATGCGCGTGGCGAAGGCCGCAGTTTTGGCGTGGGAGACTCCGGCGCAGAGCGTTTTGATCCACGCAATGCGCCCCCACGGTTGGGTGACGCCGCCTTTCGCGCGCAGCGCGAGGCGCTAGAAAGTGCCCAAATGGCGCTGCGCAAATTGGCAGCGCAAGCCCACGGCGAGGCGCTAACCCACTTGATGGATGCTTGGCAAAACCGCGATGGCGCCGCCGTGCCCAGCGTGCAGGAGTTGGGAAGCCAGGTCAATGCCGTGACCCGCAACGCCTGGACCAGTGCCCTCGGTGGCGCGCTGCCTGCCCATCGCACCACGCCGGCCGAGGCGGTGCTGCGGCTGGAGATGGCAGCCGAAGTACCCACTCCGGCCGAGCACCTGGATGCGCGGCGGGCGATGCAGTTGCAACTGTTGACCCGGCGCAACGACCCGCCACCGGCCCAGACTTGGGGCCACGATGTGGCAATTGCTCTTTCCGCACCCTATGCGCCAGAGGACGCACGTCGCTTGCAAAACTGCCTCAAAGCGCTGCTTAAGCGATAACACCCACGCTACGGGCTGCGTAGCGCCGCAAAGTAGGCGATCAGGGACCGGGTGCGGTGGTAACCAGGTCGACGCGCTCAATCGTGCCGGTGTCGATCAACAGCCGCAGCACTTGCGCACGCGGTGGCGTCGCGTGCAGGTCCCAGTCGCTCAGCACCCACCGTGTGTGGCCGCCTCCCAGGTCGTGCTGGGCTGGCTGGTGGGTGTGGCCATGGACCATGTGGTTTGCCTCGGCGTGCGCCAAAGCCGCTAGGCAGGCTGGCGAATCGAGGTCTATCCATTGCATATGGGATTGCGCATGTTGCTGCTTTTTCGCTTCGCTCTGCGCGCGCAGTGCACGGGCAGCCACCTGGCGCTGCACCAAAGTCTGGGCTAGAAATTCAGTTTGCCAAGGTTCGCCCCGTACTTGCTGGCGAAAAGCGAGATAGTCGGTGTCGGCCAGGCACAGCGTATCTCCATGCGTAAGCAGCCAACGCTGTGTTCCCGCCGCCAGGACGCTGGGATCCTCGAGCCGCTGAGCGCCACATGCAGCCATCAGACCTTGGCCCATAAGGAAATCCCGGTTCCCGCACATGATGAACACGTCCAGACGCTTGGACGCTTGGTAAAACTGGTCGGTCACTTTCGCTTCAAAGCAGCCGTCGCCGCCCAGAGCGTCGTCGCCGATCCAAACCTCAAACAAATCGCCCAACACGCACACGGCCTGGGCTGGCGTAGATTGCAGGTAGCGGCGCAGGGCCGTCAGGGTCAGCGGCGTTTGTGCATCGAGATGCAAGTCCGAAATAAAGTCAACACAGCGCCAGTGCGGTGGGGCAATAAGTTCCATGGAGTCCACCGGACCGGTGCCCAAGGACCTAGATCGCAACCGCCTTGCTGATCACGATGTCGACCTTGGGTACATCGTCGTGAAAGCCTTTGCGACCGGTTTCTACGATCTTGATTTTGTCCACCAAGTCTTCTCCACCGATTACTTTGCCAAAGACCGCGTAGCCCCAGCCTTGTGACGAAGTCGCTGTATGGTTAAGGAAGGCGTTGTCGGCTACGTTGATGAAAAACTGGGCAGTGGCCGAATGCGGGTCGCTAGTGCGCGCCATCGCCAAGGTGTAAGGCGCATTTTTCAAGCCGTTGGTGGCTTCGTTTTCAATGGGCTTTGCCGTTTTTTTCTGGCCCATCCCCGGCTCCATGCCCCCGCCTTGGACCATAAACCCGGGGATCACGCGGTGAAAAATGGTGTTGTCGTAGTGGCCATCGCTGACGTACTGCAAAAAATTGGCTGTCGATAGCGGGGCATTTTCTTGGTCGAGTTCGACCGTAATGACGCCGTAATCAGCAATGTGGAGTTCGACTTTTGGGTTACTCATGGTAGTTTGACCAGGTTGATAGCGTTGATGGTGAGGGGTGTCAGGGGAACGTTCTGAAAGCCGCCTTGGTTACCCACGGCGACGGTGCGAATTTTGTCGATGGTTTCCATGCCGCTGACCACTTTGCCAAAAACGGCGTAACCATGGCCATCGGGTTGGGGCGCATTGAGGCCATCGTTATTTGCCACATTGATGAAAAACTGCGAGGTCGCAGAATTTGGGTTGCCGGTACGCGCCATGGCGATGGTGCCCCGATCATTTTTTAGGCCGTTACTGGCCTCCAGCGCAATGGGACTGCGCGTTGGCTTTTGCGCCATATTGGCGGTGAATCCGCCCCCTTGCACCATAAAGCCATCGATCACGCGGTGAAATATGGTGCCGTCGTAGTGTTTGTCAGCCACGTAGCGCAGGAAGTTTTCTACGGTTTTCGGCGCTTTCTCCGGCTGCAATTCCAGCACAAAATCTCCTTGGCTGGTTTGTACTTTAACCCGGGGTGCGGGTTCTGCTTGGGCGGCCGGTACCGCCACCATGCCGCCTGCCCACAGCAACAGAGCACCCCAGCATGCCCATTGGACTTGAACTAAACGCATCAATGTACTCCTTCAAAAAAAATCTTCCACTCTTTGTTGGACCGAATCCAATACTGGCGTTTGTGGACCCCGCTGCGCTGCCCTTTGGCGACCTCGCCAAAGCTCACCACCATGGTTTCAGCCGAGTCGTTCCATTGCAGGTAGGACAAGTTCTTGAGTTCCAGATCCCGTCCTTTTAGCGCCTTCAATTCTGATTTCAACAGGGGCGTGTATTGGTCCAACGACTTGCCTGCGCTTGAAAAATCAGGGGTATAAAAAGCGAGCATTTTCTTCAAGTCACCCGAGACTTTGCTGTTGCTCCAGGCATTGAGGGCCGATTGAAAAGAGCGCGCCGGGTCTTCGAGCTGGCCGGCGGATTTCCAGACAAGTTGTGCGGCCACTACCACCGGCGTGTTGCGCACCGCGATGCTTTGTATTATGGCCAGCAGATCCGGATTGGATAACACTAAGCAGCCATCGGTCGATCGGGGCGCCCGGGAATACTGGTGGGGTGGTGTACCGTGCAACCAGATACCGCTGCCGGACTTGCCACGCCGTTGGTCCAGCATGTTAGGGTAGTTCAGGGGCAGGGCACCGGCGCCGTAAAAATCATTGAGCGCCTTGGTATCTAAAGTGCTGGTAATAAAGTAAACCCCCAGCGGCGTGCGCTGGTCGCCCTCCTGGGTCTTGAGGGTTCCAAATTTACCAACGGACACGTAATAGTCGCTTTTGAGCCGCAAGCCCGAGGCGGTGTTTTCAAACAAGTACAAACGAGAACGCGAAGCGTCAATGGCAATAGCGTGGCGCGTTTGAGGGGCGATTTTTAAAAACTGGGATGGAACGGTTCCCGGCGGTGGGGGGTCGGTAAGCGCGGTGACGCGCCGCAGTGACTCCTCTTTGAGGTCCAGCAGTGCCGGTGCACCGCCAAGCGCTGACGCATCCGGAACATCGCCTAAGGATTGCAGCCTGCGGGTGCGCGCCGCGAGCAAGTCGCCGTAGACCAATTGCGCCAGTTGAAAATTGGGTTGGTCGCGAACCAGTTTTTCGGCCTTGGTCAATGCGTCACGTGTGTTTCCATTGGCCATCAGCTGGTAGATGTCGAGCAAGCGGGCTTCAGACTGCCCATCCGACGCGCTAAGACCCGGTGTGGACGCCGGCGCCTTGGCTTCGCTCAGCGACGGTGTAACAAGCAGCGTGGCAAGCAGCCACCACGTGGCAGCAACGCCTCGCAAGGACCGATGCCATCGTGTGGTGGATTGCAAGGCGTGGCGCCGTAACGCTTTACGCACCGACTGACTCACGAACGATTTTCCAACCGTCGCCATGCTTCACCATTTCCAGCGTCTTGCGACTGGAGATGGCAATGCCATTGGCGCGGTAGTCCTGGCGAAATTTGGCCGTCGCTTTGCTGCCATTGACCACGATTTGCAGGCCTTCGATACGCACGGAAATTTTCGCCTTCCCCTCAATACGACTGCGCCTCTCTCTCTCCCACTCGCTGCGGCTGAGCTTGCCCGAAGGCGTGAACTCTCTGGCGTAGGCGGCAAGGTAGGTCTTGACGTCTTTGGCCGACCAGGCGCTGACCCAGTTTTGTACTGCGGCTTCCGCTTCTTTAATGGCCGCAGTGTCAAGCGCTGGTTTGGGCGCGGCTGCAGCGGCAGTGGCGGATTCTGGTGCGGTTTTTTGCTGTGGGGTCACGGCTTTTGGTGGTGCTTCTGCCATCGCAACGGGAGGCACCGGTGCTATTCCTTTGATGGGTGCAACGGGCGCTATGGCGGCGGCCTTGGCGAGGTTGGGCGCCAAAATCTGCCGGATCAGCGCTAGTTTGGGGCTGACTGCGTTGCTGTTTCCTTCGATTTGCAGCGCTTTGCTGTAGGCAGCGCTGGAGAGTTTGGCGTACACATCGCCTAGGTTTTCATGTGCAGTGGAATAACTTGGATTGGTGCGAATCGCCATCTCCAAAGCCCCCCGCGCTTTTTCGATCTGGTTCTGGTCAGCGTACAAAACCCCCAGGTTGTTGTAGGGCTCGGGCAGCTCGGGGAAGTCTTCCGTCAGGCGCGAAAAGGTGCTTATGGCATCGGCGGTGCGGCCGGCATCGCGCTGGGCGATACCTTTGAGAAAGCGCATTTGCGGGTCGCGTGGTTTGCCCGACAAAAAACTGTCTGCCTTGGCCAGCGCATCGGAAAATTTCCCGTCCCGGGTCAATTGCGCCACATCGCTGTATTCGTCCGCCCATACAGCGCCAGCCGCCAGTGCAGCGCACAAACAGAGCAGGCGCGCAAATTCAAAGCTGGAACTTCGGGGCTTCATATGGCAATCATTATTTGGTGATTTGGCAAGGAAAATGCCGTCGATATACTGCTAGTCATTGTAGCGGAGGGGCGAAATTTTCATGAGTTTGCGTATTTACAACACCCTGTCTGGGCGGTTGGAGCCGTTCACACCGATCGAGGCTGGCAAGGTGCGCATGTACGTTTGTGGAATGACGGTCTACGATGTGTGCCACCTGGGGCACGCGCGCTCCATGCTGGCCTTTGATGTGGTGCAGCGCTGGCTCAAAGCCAGCGGTTGGGATGTGACCTATGTGCGCAACGTTACCGACATTGACGACAAAATTATTCGTCGTGCGCTGGAGAATGGCGAATCTATCCGCTCCTTGACCGACCGCATGGTCGACTTGCTGCACCGTGACGCCGATGCCCTGGGAATTGAGCGACCCGACCACGAGCCCCGCGCTACCGACTTTGTTCCCCAGATGCTCTCGCTGATTGCCAAGTTGGAGCAGCAGGGTTTTGCCTACCGCGCCAGTAACCAAGATGTCAATTTTTCGGTTCGCAAGTTTGCAGGTTACGGCAAATTGTCTGGCAAATCGATCGATGAATTGCGAGCCGGCGAGCGTGTGGCGGTAGATGACGGCAAGGCCGACCCGCTTGATTTCGTGCTCTGGAAATCTGCCAAAGCGTCCGAACCTGCGGACGCAAAGTGGCCCAGCAGCTACGGCGAAGGGCGCCCGGGCTGGCATATTGAGTGCTCGGCTATGGGCTGCGAGTTGCTCGGAGAGTCCTTTGACATCCATGGCGGGGGCGCTGATTTGCAGTTTCCGCACCACGAGAACGAAATCGCCCAAAGCGAGGCCGCCTCAGGGAAACCCTTGGCGCGCTACTGGATGCACAACGGGTTTGTCACCCGCGACCATGAAAAGATGTCCAAGAGCCTGGGCAACTTTTTTACCATTACAGAAATTCTGGCACGCTTTGACGCAGAAACCACGCGCTTTTTCATCATCCGTGCCCACTACCGCAGTGCCTTGAATTACAGCGATGCGCACCTGGAAGACGCACACGCCGCGCTCAAACGCCTCTACACCACCTTGCAAACGGTGCCGCCGCAGCCCCAGGTGGGTGCGCTGGACTGGTCGGCGCCTTACGCCCAGCGGTTCAAGGCTGCTATGGACCTTGATTTCGGCACGCCCGAGGCCGTTGCCGTCTTGTTTGAACTGGCCTCGGATGTCAACCGCACCCAAAGCGGAGAACTGTCGGCCCAACTCAAGTCCTTAGGTGCAGTGCTGGGCTTGCTGCAGTCGCTGCCCGACGTCTTTTTGCAAGCCGGTGCCGCGGTGGAGGGTGCAGACATTCTCGAACGCATCGCCCAACGGCAGGCGGCCAAGACGGCGCGGGACTTTGCCTTGGCGGACGCCATTCGCCAGGAACTGCTGGGCCAGGGCATTGTTCTGAAAGACACGCCGCAAGGCACCACCTGGGAGGTGACTGCGCCATGAGCCTTGCTATGCCACTGCCCGCAGCGATGCCCGAATTTTGGGATGACGCATGCAAACACCTGATGAAAAAAGACCGGGTGATGAAGCGCTTGATTCCCGAATTCAAAGACACCACCCTGCAGTCGCGCGGCGACGCCTTTGGAACGCTGGCGCGCAGCATCGTCGGCCAGCAAATATCGGTCAAGGCCGCCCAAACCGTGTGGGACCGGTTTGCCTTGCTGGCGGCGGCCATGACGCCGCAGCGGGTGCTCAAGCTCAAAGTCGACGACATGCGCGCAGCGGGCTTAAGTGTCCGCAAGGTCGAGTACCTGGTGGATCTGGCGCTCCACTTTGACTCTAACCGCTTGCGCTTGGACCTGTGGCCCAGTTTGGACGACGAGGCCATCATTGCGGAGCTGACGGCGGTTCGGGGGATCGGGCGCTGGACGGCAGAGATGTTCTTGATTTTCCACCTCATGCGCCCCAATGTGCTGCCACTGGACGATGTGGGGCTGATCAACGGAATAAGCCGTAACTATTTTTCTGGCGAAGCGGTCAGTCGCAGCGATGCCCGCGAGGTGGCCGTAGCGTGGGCGCCATACTGCAGCGTGGCGACTTGGTATATTTGGCGTTCGCTGGATCCGGCGCCCGTGGCGTATTAAAGGCGGCTTCGCAGGGTCAGCGGGCTTAAGGCCTATGCAAAGGAAAGCAACGTGAGCAAAAAAACATTTTTAGACTTCGAGTCGCCCATTGCCGAGCTCGAAGGGAAGATCGAAGAACTGCGTTACGTGCAAAACGAGTCTGCGGTCGATATCTCGGCCGAGATTGACCAGCTCAGCAAAAAAAGCCAGCAACTCGTCAAAGACATCTACAGCAATCT
>Ga0164294_10004612_pt1 | contig 11995 bp, 10 predicted proteins | sample GEODES005metaG_FD_111479 | JGI IMG/M metagenome (GOLD analysis project Ga0164294, IMG submission 111479) | Oligotrophic lake water microbial communities from Sparkling Lake, Wisconsin, USA - GEODES005 metaG | ecosystem: Environmental > Aquatic > Freshwater > Lake | place: USA: Sparkling Lake... | reverse complement strand
GGTCTGGGGAGTAGGCGGAAAAGCCAGTCTCCGATGGCTCTAGGATGATGAGATAACGGCTCATGGTTGTTTCAGACCCGACTGCTTTAAGATACTATTTTGGGTCCCGGGGGCAAGATCGTCCCCAGGATGACCCGCCACTGTCACCAGACCCTTCTTGGTCGGATGCTTGTACTGGCGATGGCTCCCCTTGGTTCGGGCCAAAAACCACCCATCATCGAAAAGCTTTTTCAACATATCCCGTACCTTCATGCGATTCCTTCAACAAAATCACCCCCCATCCGGGATCAAACCGCTCAAAACTCAAAAGGGTTCGGTCATTTTTAACTTTTTTACATTCTCACATTCAAACCCTTCAATTCCCTCGCGCTAGCGAAAAGCCAACCCATCGCGGAGCGAGATTTGCGAATGGGCGGGGGCAGGTCTTAGGGGGCCATAGCTCCTCCCGAGTCCGCGAGGTTCGGAGCAACGGAGGGCCACCATCTTCCAATGATCAAAACGTCGGTGTTTTGGGGTCAGTAACTTCATCCATGATCTTTTAATGCTTCCATACCTCAGCACTTAGAGGCAGCTCGTTGAGCTCAGCTCTTGCTTCCCGCCAGGAAGGATAATGCAAGTTAAGAAGGGTAATAAAATTCGCGTTATGTGTCGGTGTAATAAGATGAAGCATCTCGTGGACAACTACATACTCAAGCAGGTCTTTAGGTTTTTTTACCAGTTCAGTACTTAGACGGATGTGCTTAGCACGGTGATTGCAGCTTCCCCATTTCGTTTTCATCCGCTGAAGGAAATATCCACGCGCCTTCACGCCCAGCCTGACCTCCCACTTGCGGATGAGATCGGGCACGCAGGCGTGGAGAAGTGACTTGTGCCAATCGTGAAGCAATGATGCGCGTTTGGCCGCATCGGAGCCCGGACGAACAAAAAGCGTGATCCTTCGGTGATCGAGAACAACTTCAGGCTTGGCTTCACGATACTTGATGGTGAGCAGGTGCCTCCGTCCCCAGAGGAAATGACTTTCCCGCTCCACAAAACGGCGGGGAGCCTCACGCGCCTGGGCACGGAGCTTCGCCTGCTGCTCGCGAATCCAAGGCAGCTTTGAAATCGCGTAGGCGCGGGCGACATCCAGCCGTGTGGATTCGGGCGCGGACATAGTCACCCGCCCACTCGGCGGATGCACCGAAAGATGCACGTTCTTGATGGCCTTCCGGGCGACCTCAACCGTGAGGTCGCCAATCTGTATCTCCTGGCTCATTAGTAGCCCGGCTGGTTCTTGATGATCTCGAAGACCGCCCGCGTAGCCTGTTTGTCACGCTGCATCACGGGAAACAGTGCGTTGAGTACAACCTTCTCACGTGCGTGGTCGCCCTTCCACCCGGCGGGTGCGTGCTCTCGCATGACCAGATCAATCCTCAGAGCGAGCTGGGCACGTTCCTCCACTTCGAGCGGACCTTCCTCGCACAGCACCGACGTGCCGCCCGCAAGGATGTCGGGCAGATTATTAAACAGCACCACCGCACCGGGTTTGCCGTGAAGGATGGCGGGCACGCCGTCTTCAGGCTTTTGCTTTGCCAGCCGCATCGCCAGTTCCTCGGCCTTCTTGAGCCATGCCTCATAGGCTGACGCATCGGACCGGCTCTGCTGAATCAAGTCTTCCAGCAGTTTCGACATCTCCACGTAAAACTTCGGGTCGGTAAGCTGGTCGCGGATGATGGTCTTGCGGACGTTGTTGATGATCGCCTCGGCGACGGCGTTGTTGGACAGCTTGCCCTTTTCATTCAGTTTCCGAGCGATGGCGTCGTGGATGCCCGTCTTGATGATGAGGTCGGTCAGGGGCAGCGAATTGAGGTTGCCCAGGTCCGCCGCCGGGTCCGCCTGCACGTAGGTATTAAGCAGGCGGCGCATGTCCGCCTCGTAGGGCTTGATGTCCAGCTCTTCGCCGGAGTGCTTTTTCATGGCGGCCCGGACCTCCCCGAAGAAATCCACCTCCTTTTGCAGGGCCGCGGCCTCGGCCTCCGTGTAACCGGCCTCGGCGAGGTCACTGGCAATGTCCGCGTAGGCGCGGACGAAGGTTGCGACGCTCTTGTAAAACGAAATGCGTAGCGGCTCCGTTTCCGCGAGGGCGTCCGGATTGGCAGCGTCGCCACAGAAATAGTGCAGGAATTGCTCTACCTCCCGAGGCTGCAACACGGGATCGCACAGGTAACGCAGAGCCTCGCGGGCCGCATCGAGCCGCTTGCGCCCCTCCTTGAGCCAGTCCTTCAGCTCGACGTTGTTAGTGCCGCCATTGCCCTGATCAATGTCCAGTTCGTCCGAGCTGTAAACCGCGATGGCCTCCTGCACGTCCTTGAACAGCTCCTTAAAGTCCACGATATGGCCGTAGTCTTTGTCGTCACCGTCGAGGCGGTTGGTGCGGCAGATGGCCTGGAAGAGGTTGTGGTCGTGCAATTCGTTGTCGAGGTAGATGTAGGTGCAGCTCGGCGCATCGAATCCGGTGAGCAGTTTGCTCACGACAATCAACAGCTTCAGGTTCGCCGGTTCCTCAATGAAGCGGCGCTTGGCCTCATCCTCATACGCCTTCGTCGTCTGGTCCGGCTTGAGGACGTGCTTCGTGTAGGTGTCGAACTTGTAGCGCTCGTCGCTGTTCGCCGGCTCGCGGGAGATCGCGTTGTGGTTCGGCTCGTAGGAGGTGATGATCCCGCAGAACTGCCCGAAAGGCGTGTTTTGGAAGAGCCGGTAGTAATGGCAGGCGTCGTAGATGCTGGCTGCCACAAGGATGGCTGTCCCTCGGTCGTTGTTCAGGCGCGGCTTCAGGTCGAAGTCTTCGACAATGCTATGGATGATCCGCTGCTTACGCTCCTGGGCGCTCATCAGCTCCTCCATCGTCGCCCAGCGTTTGCGCAGCAAGGCCTTCTGAAAGTTGTTCAGGTTCCTCGTCTTCTTCGCAAAATACGCCTCGATGGCCTGCGGCGTGGTGATCCGCTGCGGCACGTCGCGGGCCTCGTATTTCAAATCCAGCACCACCTTGTCGGCCACGGCTTCGTGGAACTTGTAGGTGTGGATGTAGGTGCCGAAAACCTCCCGCGTGGTCTGCTTGTCTGTCTTGAGCAGCGGTGTTCCGGTGAAGCCGACGAACAGCGCACCTTCCAGCCAGCGCTTCATTTGCCGGTTCATGTCACCGCCCTGAGTCCGGTGGCATTCGTCCACGAATACATAGAAGCGCCCGTGGATGAGCGGCGGCGGGCCTTTGAGGTCAGCGGGATCGAACTTGTGAATAAGCGCGCACAGCAGCCGGGGCGTGGTTGCTCCCAGCTTAGCTACGAATTCGGCGCGATTCTGGATGCGCGGCGAAGGCGCATCCTGCGGCACAACCCCGGCGTTCTTCATCACGCCCTCGATCTGCTTGTCGAGCTCGTCGCGGTCAGTCACGACGAGAATGCGGCCCTCGGGATCATGCTCCAGCAGCCATTTGGCGAGCAGCACCATGAGGATGCTCTTGCCGCTGCCCTGCGTGTGCCAGATCACGCCGCCCTCCAGCTTGCGGATGCGCTCCTGCGCCGCCTTTACGCCGGCATACTGATGCTGGCGCGGCACCTTTTTGATGCCGTTGTCGTGGATGACAAAGTTGCGGATCAGGTCGAGCAAGCGCGACTTCTCGCATAGGTCCGCCAGCGGGCGATCCAGAAGCGCCCCGGCGAGAATCGGCGAACACTCCGGCAGCGGGGCCGCACTCCACTTTACGAAGAACTCTTCCTTCGTGGTCACTGTGCCGTAGCGCAGGCCCTGCGAATCGCTTCCGGCCATGAGCAACTGCACCGTGGGGAAGAACTGCTGGTTGAAGATCGCCTCCTGGTTGGTGATGAGCTGGCGCACGCCGTCGCCGATCTCCACCGAGCTGCGCTTCAGCTCGATCACCGCCACGGCGATGCCGTTGAGGTAAAGCACGAGGTCCGGCCGCCGCTCGTGGCCGCCCTTGAGCGTCACCTCCTCAGCTAGCGCGAAGTCGTTTTTCTCCGGCAGCTGCCAGTCCACCAGATGTACCGTCTCGTAGGGTTTTCCGGCGGCGATTTGCACCGGGATCCCGTAACGCAGCAGCTTGTAGGTGCGCAGGCTGGCCTGATAGAGCGTGGTGCCGATCGTGTCGACGGCGGCGAACAGCTTCTGCAGCGCGGCGGAGATGTGCGCCTCGGAGTAGCCGCGTTCCAGCAGATTGGCTCGCAGATGTGCGACCTCAATGCAGCGGTTGTTGGGGCGCTCGTGCCACTCGCCAAGATAATCGTAGCCGAGGCAGCCGGGACGGGCCTGGTCCGTGAACAAGGCAATGACGCGGTTCTGCGTCTTGCGTTCGGAGCGTGGGATTTCAGGCATAGGCTTGCCTCGTTGAAATGAGCCGGGTTTTGCCGGTGAGAAGCTCCTGCATCATGGCCTGCTTAAGGGCGCGGGTCTTCTCCCGGCGATGCGTAAGCACCGCCAACTCACCGTCCATCTCCGTCAGCACCTCGGCGATGGCGGTTTGTTCGGGGAGTGTCGGAGGCAAGGCGATGGGAAGCTGTTTCACTAGGCTCGCTGTGTAGCTTTGCTGCTTTGTGCCCTGACAATACTGAAGAGCAAGGAACTTGCCGCGAAACACGTAGTAATGGAAAAGGTATTCTCCAGCTAAATCATCCGTGGGGAAGACTGCCATGCATGATTGGTTAGTAGTGGATGGTGCACCAACGATTGCGCACGCACCGCGAGTTCCCTCCGCCTCAAGGCCAGTTATCGCCATCAAGAACGTGCCGACCGGATGAATCGTGAGATTTGTTTCGGCGACGGCTTCGATGCTTATCTTCTCCATTGTATCATTGATGACGTTGTAATTGAGCTCGCCGCTCGTAATCCATCGAACGTTGCCTTTGTAAAAGTCTGGACGACTTCGGCGCGGCGTCGCGCCGCTAAAGCAGTGCGTTATAACATCCCCCAGCCGCTTCACCTCCCATTCGCCGTGGAAGCCGGGGAGGCGGGTTTGGCCGGTGAGGAGTTGCTGCATGGCGGCCTGTTTGAGGTCGCGCTTCTTGGCGATGAGCCGGTCCAGCCCGCCCAGCAGCCCATCCACATCGCTAAACGCCGTCGCGATGGCTCGTTGTTCGGGCTCAGTCGGCGGAACTGGAATCCGAAATGAATTGAGACTCTTGTTCGTGATCTGGTTGATCGTAGCGCCGAGATGTTCGTTGATTTGTCGTTTCAGTATCGCCGACTGGAACAAGTAGCTGGCCAGCTTGCCAATTTGACTGCGGTAAACCGCCATGAATGCCCCGAAGGTCATTCCTTCTGTTCGCTCATCAAGAAGGGCGGACTTACCAATCAGACCACGGCTGCCATTCCTGACACATATCAGCACGTCGTCCGTGCGAACTCTGATACGCTCCGGAATGACAGTATCAACAAAGACGTTGTCCTCGAATGCGAGCGTATCGTTCTGGATGTTGGAGGACCGCAGAACGAGCGTGCCATGTTGACGAACGTCAGTTGGTTTATAGGTCAGTCCAATCAAAGCCTCGCCGATTTCCCCAAGCACCTTCACTTCCCACTCCTCCGGGATGATGCCCACCTCGGTCTGCTTGTAGCCAGGCCTCACTTCCATACCGCTCCCATCTTTTTGAGGTGTCCGTCCACGCGGGCGGCGAGCGTCGCTACTTCCTCGGTGAGCTGCGGCAGTGGGGTGGCGTAGCGTTCGGCGAGCTGGCGGATGCGGCCGGTCAGGGTTTGAGAGACGTGATCGAGTTCGCCCTGCACGGCGGCGGCAATGGTGGCCAGCCATTTGTCCTCCACCACGAGGGTTTTGATTTCGTCTTCGGTGAGCTGCGGGTATTTAGCAGCGAGCTTGGCTTCCAAATCCTCCTGCGCCGTTTTCAACTTCTCCCTGACATTGGATTGCTGCTCGACGAGGGCAAGATAGCGAACCACCACTCGCAGATCATTGAGCTCTTCAGGCAGTGGCTCTTCGTTCAACCGCTCCATGATTTGTGGCTCGATTTCCGTGAACATCTGCTGCGCTTGCCGGTTTACCTCTTTTGCGCTTTTGTCGGTGTCCACATATTCGGAAAGAATTGCGTGCTCGGTTCCGTCGGACATTTTTTTCAGGCGATCTTTAACGGCCTTGAGGGTCAGCTTGCCCTTAGCATTTCGCAGTGCTGAAAAGTGATGATCCTCACCCAATGTTTTCAGTTTGTTCTCTAACTCCGCAGCCTTGGCTGTGAGGTTGCGGTATGCTTTACACGCCTTGGCATCCTGATCGTCCCAAAGGGTGATGATGCACTCAACGCGGGCCGCCTCAGCTTCGGCGTTTGAGGTGACATCTTTGAGGATGCCTTCGTCGCCGCTGTGCTCTTCGGTCAGCTCTTGAAGCTGTTGCTCAAGCCCAGACAGTTCCACCTCCAAAGCTGCAATCGCATCACGCTCGGCAACAAAATAGCGATCAATGAGCACACCGGCAGGAATGAGGTCGGACTTGAAACGACGAGATCCGACCTTGAAATCGTGCGGTTCGGGCCACACAAGTTTCTTCTCCTTGTTTTCGACTTGAAGAATTTCGCGGGGTTGCGCGCCCTCCTTCCACCCGACAGCGGAGATGAGGTAGGCATCGTCCTGCATCGTGGTAGTCCAATAGTCCAAGAGGTGCTGGTAGACATCGTAAGCGTCGAGCAGCGGCACAGTTTTGAAATCGGCGAGCAAATTTTCGGAAACGGTCTCGATGAGTGACTTGGGATGGCTGGACTGGGCGAAACCTTTCAGGTGTGGAGTATTTGATTGCTTCCACTGGCCAAAGAGCGCGGTGACGGAGTTGTGAAATGCAGTGAACTCGGGATGACCAAAGATGGCAGCTTTCACCTCTGCGATGGGTAGGCGCAGCTGACTGTAGCCGGGACGGGTGAACGGTTGGAACAACGCTGCGCGCAATGTGGGCATGATCTTCCAGTATTTAGCCAAGCCTTCGACCTTCTTTTCAGGTTCACCATCGATGTCCCACTGGGGAACTCCGCCGCGCAGGTGGCCGTCAATATCCTGCAAGTCTTCCGGCTCGGTGCTGTCAATGTAGCGCGGGAGGTTGAGGTTGAAGGCGTTCTTCGCGTCGGCGATTACCGCGACGGGCACCATACGGGCATAGCGCGGGTGGCTTTCGTACTGCCGGCGAAAGGTGTCCACGATGCGGTGGATGTCTTGCTCGCGGAGGCGGTTCTTCGGACCGTCTTTGCGAAAGCCTTTCGAGGCATCAATCATGAAGATGCCTTTGCGGGCGGTGGAGTTTTCCTTGTCGAGCAAGAGAATGCAGGCGGGGATGCCGGTGCCGTAGAAGAGATTGGCCGGCAGGCCGATGATGCCCTTGAGAATGCCGGAGCGGACGAGTTGCTCGCGGATGACGGCCTCGGCATTGCCCCGGAAGAGCACGCCGTGCGGGAGAATGCAGGCAGCCTTGCCCGTGCTCTTCATGCTGCGGACGATGTGCAGCAGGTAGGCGTAGTCGCCCTGCTTTTTCGGCGGCACACCCCAGGTGAAGCGCTGGTAGCGGTCGCCGCCACCGCTCTCACCCAGCGTGAGGCCGGTGGACCAGGTCTTGTCCGAGAAGGGCGGATTGGCGACCACGTAGTCGTAGGTGCGGAGCTGCTCGCGGTCGTCGAGAAAGCGCGGCTTCACCAGCGTGCCCTCGCCGCCGGAGGCGATGTTGGCCGTGGGGAAGTCGTGCAGGATCATATTCATCCGCGCGAGACCGGCGGTGGTGCTGTCCTTTTCCTGACCCTCAAGGGTGATGCGCTTGCCCGCCTCGGCGGCGATCTTCAGCAGCAGCGAACCGGAGCCGCAGGTGGGATCGTAGGCGGTGGTGGAGGCGACAGTGTTGTGCGGCCCGATGCCGAGCACCTGAGCGATGATGCGGCTGACTTCCGCCGGCGTGTAGAACTGTCCCTTGCTCTTTCCGCTCTGGGTGGCGAAGTGCCGCATGAGATACTCGTAGGCATCGCCGAGAATGTCGTCGTGCTCGGCGCGGTTCTGCGCGAAGTTGAGCTTCGGGTCGGCGAAGATGGCGATAAGATTGCCAAGACGATGCACGCGGGCCTCGCCGTCGCCGAGCTTGCCGGGGTCGTTGAAGTCGGGGAAATCGCTGCGGGCGAGGCGAGGATTGGCGTCAATGAGCGGCTGGATTACCAGAGTGTTGATCTTGTTCCCAATGTCGCTGTCGCCCGTGAGCGCCACCATGTCCGCGAAGCTCGCGCCCCTAGGGATGACGATGGGCGGCTCGAAGCCGTGGTAGTCAGCGTATTTGTCGGACACGTATTTGAGGAACAGCATGAACAGGACGTAGTCCTTGTATTGGCTAGCATCCATGCCGCCGCGCAGCTCATCGCAGGAGGCCCAGATCGAGGAGTAGAGATCAGATTTCTTGAGGGCCATGGGCTAAATTCCTTTCAGTTTGCTCAGCAAGAATGGAGGGATTTGCACAGTTTGCTTTGTGGCTGTCTCGTCTGGGGCTATCCCCTTGCCTTTTCTGTGCCTGGCCATGGCCTATTTTTTTGAAAGCGAAAAATTAACTTTGTAAGTAAAGAATTCGATATTTTGAACCATCGTTAAGGCACGTTTAACTTTTATATTATCATCGTACGCGATAATCAGGCCTTTTACGACCTGATCCTTTTCCGCAACCTGCTCTTTGATGTAACCCATGTAACGCAGGATTTGTCCGACGGCAGAATCGCTCGCCTCATCTTTTTTCAGCTCAATTACTAAAAGCTCTTGGCCGTCTTTACTTTCTGCCAGAATATCGATTTTTCCGGTATCTGTTTCGTACTGCTGACCTACTAGTTCGCCGTCCTCTTCGTAGATTTTATACTTCTTAGCCAAATCAAGTGTGCCCCAATTTTTTACGAGAAATTCCTCTAAGTGTTTTTCGAGACCAAAAACGCTTGGATTTTCAGCGGTTTCCTCAATTGAGATAAGCCGGGCAGGTGTCTTACCCTCACAAAGATTTTTCAACTCTTCATGGTGTTGTGAAATATTGCTGACGGTCCCAATTGAGCCTGCTGAATGACGCAACGAATCACTCATGTCATCCCGGCTTATTAGGGTGGTAGACCAGGCTACCTTTCGTCGGTGAGGTAATACTTGGCCTGGTGCATAGTAGTAATCGCCGATCACCTCACCCACAAAGTAGCTGCCTTGACCGTTTGGAGACAGAATTGTGTCACCCTGTTTAATGCCCTTACTGACCGTCCAAAGAGCCCCACAAGCTAGTCCGGCAGCCACCTTCTTCTTTTCCGGGTATTTCTTTAGATAAACCGGGATAAACTCCTTATTGAAAATACGCCACGCATCAGGAAGTTTCCCGGTTAAATCCTGTTCAATTCCAAAGTCTGCCCCGATAAAACCATCCCTCTTACACTCATCGGCATAAATACTCCCCTTACCCAGCATCACCCGATAATACTTCTTCATTTTAAGGTATTTCTATTTAATGACTTCAAATGCCCCATTTTTTTTCCCCTCTTCAGCTTCATATTTAAAAGCCATATTCAGCGATGGCTTCCATAAGTTTCTTCTTTTCGGCACTACCCATTTTCCCATCAGCACTACGTAGGCAGTGCTGCCTCACCTTTTTTTCAAACTCCCCCTGCCCTTCACACAGCTCTTTAAATGTCCCCCACCACTCAATCTGGGCATAGTTTTTAGCCGCAGTATTGATCCGTCCAAAAGCTTCATCTCTTTGGATTTTACCTTCGGACAAATCATTGAATATTTCCCAAGCTATTCCGAAGACCCGCTCATGGTCATCCTCTGATGGCCCTGGCCCGCTAGCTATAAAATAGTTGGCAAGAAACTGATACAGCTCGCGCCAATCTTTAAACCAAAGGAACATGCCAACTCCTCCACCAGCCGCAGGAGGGCCATCGTTGTAGGAAAATACCCCTACGCCTTTAGGCTTACAGGTCGTTAGGTCCTTGGACTCAATAAGCTCCCCACATTCTTCAGCCATTTTTTCTTCGTCAAATTTCATCTTTGTTAATTTCATGTTTTATTCTCCTTGTTGTTGTCCTTACGCCACTTATCCCACCTTAGCTTCATCGCCTGTGAGACTTTTTTGTAATGCTCAGTCGATAGCTTACGTGCCTTCGAGGGTCCTTTCACGCTTCCACCCTTTCTGCCTTGTAGGGACAAATATTGCTTAATGATTTGCTCTTTATTCATTTCTGTAGCTTTAATCATTCGAGTGCTTTGAAATTGTTTAAATATTTAGACACATCTAGGCAGGTCTGGGAATTGATTGAAGGAAACTTGCTACGCCGACGCCAAACGTGCCAGCCCGCCCCCTCAACTGCTTTGGAAATATAAAGGACCCTTCTTTTACCACCTTTTACAGAAGGTGATTTTTGAATGATCCTATGCAGGTCAGCGCTAGGAAAAAGCAGCGTGTCCTCCTCAACCCTCTGATTGGGGTGACCAAAAACAAAAAGAACAAATAAGTTTGACCGGTGATCAGCGAACTCGTCGGACTTTACTTCGTACCAAAGCGTGGTCGTAAAAAGCTTTCTCGCCCAACTTGAGGGACTGTTGTCGTAAAACCGGCGGTATTTGACCTGGATTTCACGGTACTCGATTTTCCCTTTTTTTCGACGACGCAAAAGAAGGTCAACTTTGTCGACGTCTAGAAATCGCGAGTAAGGATTCCACCCGTTTTGAAACAGCAACAGCTTCGCCGCCGTCTCCCCAATTACCTCCAAATGTCCCGCTTTTTGTTTTGTCACACTCATAAAACTACTGAATTACTTTCCGCGCCCCAGTTTTTTCACCCTACAAATTAACTAGTTTTAGGGGAGTGTTTTGACCGTATTTGATTTAACCGCTCTTTGAGGCTCGGCCTGCTACGTTTCCCCGCCTCTTCAGGAGTTAAAATCACCATCCCACTAGTATCATTCATTCGCATCGCCACAGGATTTCGTTCCGTCACGCTGGCGGTTTTTAGGTGATCAAAAAACTCCTGTGGCAAACTATGCTCCACCCCGCCCTTTCGGATCACGTCGTAATACACCCCAGATGGCCTGTGGTAGAGGTACTTACGCCTTTCCTCATCCCCCACCTCGGCCTGGTAAGTTAAGCACGGCTGCTTAGCCTCTTTTTCATCAACCACTTCTATCTCCTTCCGGTTGTAAAAGTTTTCTTTCGGGTCCCGACCCTTTTTATACCCCTCATAATAGTCGATCTTATCCAGTTGCTCCTCAGTTAACTCATAGATAGCCCCCCATACCCTCGACCCAGCCTCAGGCACAATATCGGCCACCCCACCCTTCCAGGTTTTCGAAAGGATCGTGAATCCCAGCCTGTGGTCCGCCAAGTAGGCCTCGCTGATCACTTTGGGCCTCGATTCGATACGCTCCCGCATCTGCTCCAATGACAAATTCGAGCCATAGGCGAAGTATAATATATTTTCACTCAAAGCTTGGTCCCTCCAAACTCTCGCGAAGCTGATTGCCCTCATCGTCCCGGGAATGTGCCACCACCATCGCATCATCAGGCCACACATGGTGTTCCTTGGTAACTTCCAGCATCAGGAAGGCCCGGGTCAACATGGCCCTTAAGAGTGGCTTTGCATCCTCCGGCTCTGGCTGGTTAGCCGCCAGGTGCTCCAACGCCGCCTGTGCCAACAGCTCGTAAAAGCCGTACTTGTTCCCGTAATCCAGCCAGCCGTCGAACAGATCCCGCATCTGAAACACAAACCACGTCGCCGGCCCCGCGTGTCGCGTCCGCACCGTCAGGTCATGGTCGAAGTAGTTTGGATTATTGAAATCCGTCTTAAAGTCACTCGTGATCCGCATGTCAGCCCCCCTCCACTCCGGAATCCTTTCCATTTCAGGATGCGCCCAAGGACCTCCGGCCTCAATGGCCCTACCCATATCCATCAACCCGTCCTCAATCGCCTCCGGCCCCTTCACCTTGAGTTTCGTCTCCTTGGTCTTCTTCATTTTCTTTT
>Ga0164294_10004611_pt1 | contig 11996 bp, 11 predicted proteins | sample GEODES005metaG_FD_111479 | JGI IMG/M metagenome (GOLD analysis project Ga0164294, IMG submission 111479) | Oligotrophic lake water microbial communities from Sparkling Lake, Wisconsin, USA - GEODES005 metaG | ecosystem: Environmental > Aquatic > Freshwater > Lake | place: USA: Sparkling Lake... | reverse complement strand
GTTGGGGCCAAAGGGCACAGCGCGCCATCGCCTGCTGGGCCGTATCTGGGCGGCGCTGATGCTGGGCAACGCGCTGCTCACCTTGTGCTTCAACGCGGGTTCCCGGCAGCTGGGCGGGGTGTTTGTGGGCGATTTTTCGCCCATCCAAGCCATCAGCCTGTTTGTGGCCATTTCGGTTCCGCAGGCAGTGCTGAAGGCGCGCCGGCATGACCGGGCCGGGCATGAAGGCAATATCCGCGGCCTGGTGATCGGTAGCCTGTTGATCGCCGGCCTGTTCACCTTGCCGTTCGGGCGCACGCTCGGCGAATGGCTGATGGGCCGCTGAATCAGCCCTGCTGGTGCAGCCCCTGCACGCGGGCGCCGGCGGTGCGCAACCGTTCGGCGCCGGCTCGCCGCATCATCTGGCGCGGACTGTTGAAATAGGCCAGCGGCGTCATGCCCATATAGGCCCTGAATTCCCGGATGAAGTGCGACTGGTCATAATAACCGCCGTCGAGCAACGTCGCCAACGGCTGGTCGAGCCTGTCGCCGATCTGGGCCAGCGTGCGCAGGAAGCGCTGGCGGCGCAGCAACTGCTTGGGCGAAAAGCCGAAAGCGCGTTGGCACAGGCGCGCCAGGGTGCGCTCCGTCATGGCCAGCTCGTGGGCGAAATCCTGCACCGTATCGATATTGCCGCTCACCAGCGCCTGCTCAACCCGTTTGATCAACGGTTCAGGCGGCGGTGCGGCAACAGCCAGTTCGCCGAAAAACCGATCGAACAGCGCGCAGCAGCCTTCCCAATCACTGGTGCACAGATCGGCCCACAAGCGATCGGCACTGGGCCCGTAGACCTCGGCCAGATCGTGGATGCGATTGGCATGTTCATGCGCTGACTGCTGTACCAGCGTCGCCCAGCCCATCGCCGTGAGTCCCACACCCACTGTCCGGCCCGGACCAGCCGAACGGACAATGGCGGTGCGATCTGTGGGCCCGAACAGGGCGCCGCGCGTTCCGGTGGGATCGGTGGAGCCGGGCCGTTCCACCGTCCATTCGCCGGTGATAGTGAAACGGATATTGCCCCATTCGGGATGGAGTTGATCTTCCAGCGCGACCGGCGTTGAAACGCCATAATAAGTGGTGATCAGTGGCCGCAGCTGTTGAGCCGGAAGCGCAAAATGCACATCTGGCAAGACATTGCGTGTCTGCATGTCATTGGCACTGAACACGCCACCCCCAATCCCTGATCCCCTTTCTGCATTAACGGCCGGCCCTGCAACCGCAAGCCATTCACATCATTTTACCAATAGTTCATTTAACGCGAGGCCTGCCGGTTCCCGGCGCGTACCTCACATCGCGCTGATGCCGCCATCCACGTACAGGCCATGGCCAGTCACCATCTTGGCTTCATCGCTGGCCAGATAGACGGCAGCCCAGGCGATATCATCCGGTTCTCCCACCGCGCCCAGCGGGATCTGCCGGCCCAGCTTTTCCAGCCCGGCTTCGCGGCCCATGGCGTCGGTGATGCCCTTCAGAATCGGCGTATCGATGAACACCGGGTGGATGCTGTTGCAGGTGATGCGATATTTCTGCTTGGCACAGTGCAGCGCCACGCTCTTGGTCAGGTGGCGCACGGCGGCCTTGGCGCTGTTGTAGGCGGCGCTGTTGTGGGCGGCGATCACGCCGGCGATGCTCGAAAGATTGATGATGCTGCCGCGCACATCGGTTTCGCGAACGGTGCGCGCCATGGTGGGGAGCGACAGCTTGCAGCCGAGGAACACGCTGTCCAGATCGATGCTGTGCACGCGCTTCCAGGTGTCGAAATCGGTGGCCTCTACCGTTGAACCCGCCGCGATCCCGGCATTGTTGACCAGCACGTGGAAGCCGCCGAACTTTTCCTCGGCAAAGGCAACAGCAGCGGCCCAGTCTTCGGGGCTGGTCACATCGTGGCGGCATGCCACCGCGGCATCACCGATGCTGGCCGCCACGGCCTTCACGCCGGCTTCGTTGATGTCGGTCAGCACCACGCGGGCGCCTTCTTCCACCATGCGGCGGGCCATCGCCTCGCCCAGGCCCTGCGCTGCGCCGGTGATCAGTGCCACCTTGCCTGCCAATCGGTTCATGTCGTCTTCCCCTTGTTTGCGTGGTCGGCGCCACCTTGCCCGTACCGCGCCCGGCTGAAAAGCTGTGACTCATGGGTGTGCCAGCCGATTGCCGCAGCCCTTGACGCCCCGGCGCCTGCACCATACGTGCCGCCTATGGCCATCCTCCCCATCATCGAAACGCCCGACGCGCGGCTGAAGCAGATCAGCACGCCCGTGGAAGCCGTCACCGACGCGCACCGCACACTGATCGCCGACATGTTAGAGACCATGTATGACGCGCCGGGCATCGGCCTGGCCGCCATCCAGGTGGGTGTGGCGGAACGCATCCTGGTGATCGATCTGCAGCGCGAAGCCGATGACACGCCGGAAGACGCCGATCCCGACAAGATCGTGCGCGTGAAAGAGCCGCGCGTGTTCATCAACCCGGAGATCATTTGGGAATCCGACGAGCTGTCGGTCTATCAGGAAGGCTGCCTGTCGGTCCCGGAAATGTATGCCGATGTGCAGCGCCCGGCCGAAATCCAGGTCAAATGGCTCGACGAGCAGGGCAAGGCTCACGACGAGAAGCTGGACGGCCTGCTCGCCACCTGCCTGCAGCACGAGATGGACCATCTGAACGGCGTGCTGTTCATCGATCACCTCAGCAAGCTGAAGCGCGACATGCTGCTGAAGAAGCTGGAAAAACTGCGCAAGACCAGCCGCGCCGCCTGAGCGGCGCCGGTTTCAGCCCAGCCGATCGAGGATCAGCCGCGCCGCATCTTCCGGCGGCTTCAGCCTTGCCGGGTCTTCTCCCGGGTAGGCACGGGCGCGCATCACGGTGCGGGTGGCGCCGGGATCAATGATGTGCGTGCGGATGGCGGAGACGTTGTTCACCTCTTCACCATAGGTTGTCACCAGATTTTCCAGCGCCGCCTTGGTCGCAGCATAGCCGCCCCAATAGGCGCGTGGGCTGGCGGCCACCGACGAGGTGACGGCCACGACATGGCCAGCCGCCGATTGGCGCAGCCAGGGATCAAGCGCCCGGATCAGCCGCATGTTGGCGGTGAGATTGAGCGCAATCAGCTTGTCCCATTCCTTCAGATCAAGATGCGGCACCGGCGCCAGCGTGCCCAGCTGCGCCGCATTGAGGATCAGCGCATCCAGCCGGCCCCAGCGCGCACCGATGGCACTGCCCAGCCGGTCGATAGCGTCATAATCGGCCAGATCGAACGGCGCGATGGTGGCGCTGCCGCCGGCCTTGTGGATGCGGTCGTCCAGCTCGGCCAGCCCGGCTTCGGTGCGGGCGGTGATGATCACATGCCAGCCTTCGCGGGCCAGCATCTCGGCCGTTGCTGCGCCAATGCCGCGGCTGGCACCTGTCACGAGGGCGAGTTTCTTGGTCGTGATGTCGGTCATGCGGCGGCCTTAGGCGGCAGGGACGGGCAGGGCAAGCGCCTCAGATGACGCGCTCGGCCAGCAGGCTCAGCTGGTCCGGCACTTCCACTTCTTCCTGGTCGGTCAGCCGCGTCGGGTAATCGCCGGTGAAGCAGGCGTCGCAATATTGCGGCGCGTGCTCGTCGCGGGTGGGTTCACCCACGGCGCGATAGAGGCCGTCGATCGAGAGGAACGACAGGCTGTCCACCTTGATATAATCGCGCATCCGCTCGACATCCATCTGGGCGGCCAGCAGCTTGGATCGTTCCGGCGTGTCGACGCCATAGAAGCAACTGTGCCGCGTCGGCGGGCTGGCGATGCGCATATGCACTTCTTCGGCGCCGGCTTCGCGCAGCATCTGCACGATCTTGACCGATGTGGTGCCGCGCACGATCGAATCGTCGATCAGCACGATGCGCTTGCCGGCGATCAGCGCGCGGTTGGCATTATGCTTCAGCTTGACGCCAAGGTTGCGGATCTGGTCGCCGGGCTGAATGAACGTCCGGCCGATATAGTGGCTGCGGATGATGCCCAGTTCGAACGGGATGCCGCTTTCCTGGGCATAGCCAATGGCGCCGGGCACGCCGCTGTCGGGCACCGGCACCACCATGTCGGCGTCCACCGGATTCTCGCGGGCCAGTTCGGCGCCGATGCGCTTGCGCACTTCATAGACGCTGCTGCCGTCCATCATCGAATCGGGGCGGCTGAAATAAACATGTTCGAAGATGCACGGCCGCGCCCGTACCGGCGCGAACGGACGGATCGAGCGCAGGCCGCGCCCAGTGATGATAATCAACTCGCCCGGTTCGACCGAGCGCAGGAAGGTCGCCCCCACGATGTCGAGCGCAACGGTTTCGGAGGCGAGGATATATGAATCGCCCAGCCGGCCCAGCACCAGCGGCCGGATACCGAGTGGATCGCGGCAGGCGAGCATACCTTCGGCGGTGAGGCAGATCAGGCTGTATGCGCCTTCCACCCGCTTCAGCGCATCGATGAAGCGATCGAGCAGGGTGCGATACGACGAGGTGGCAACAAGGTGGATGATCACCTCGGTATCGCTGGTCGACTGGAAGATCGATCCGCGCCGCACCAGTTCGCGGCGCAGGGTGGTGGCGTTGGAGATATTGCCGTTGTGCGCAACAGCAAATCCGCCGCTGGCCAGTTCGGCAAACAGCGGCTGCACGTTCCTGAGCGCGGTTTCACCCGTGGTGGAATAGCGATTGTGGCCGATGGCGATCTCGCCCTTCAGCTTGTTGATCACCGAATCATTGTCGAAATTGCCCGCCACATGCCCCATGGCGCGGTGGGTGTGAAATTCCTTGCCATCGAACGTGGTGATTCCGGCGGCTTCCTGGCCGCGGTGCTGCAGGGCATGCAGGCCAAGTGCCACCAGCGCGGCCGCGCCTTCGGCACCATAAACCGCAAACACACCGCATTCCTCGTGGAGATGATCGTCTTCCCACGGATCGGTGGTGAGCATCTTGTCCATGTGGTGGCCTTTGTCATTCGGCAGATGCCGGGCCATATAGGGTGGGCAGTCCGCTTTGTCTGCACCTGTCTTGTGATGAAAGTGTCACATATGAGCCAAGCCGTGGATGAAACGCTGGAGTTCCGGCCCAGGTGGGGCGCCGATGATCTGCTCACCGCTGTGGCGGTGGATGCGGCCAGCGGCGCGGTGCTGATGGTGGCGCACATGAATGCCGATGCCCTGGCGGCAACGCTTGCCACCGGCGAGGCGCATTACTGGAGCCGCAGCCGCCGCGAATTGTGGCACAAGGGCGCCACATCGGGGGCCATCCAGCGCGTGGTGGAGATCCGGGTGGATTGCGATCAGGATTGCCTGTTGTTGCGGGTTGAGCCGGCCGGCCCGGCCTGCCACACAGGCCGGCAGGATTGCTTCTACCGCCGGCTCGATGGTGGCCGGCTGGTGATGATCGGAGACGGTGAATGACGCTGCCAACCGGCCTTGAGATGACCGTCTTCGACGAGGTGTTCCGCAACCGCCCGCACGAGCGCTTCGATGCGCTGCGCGCCGCCGATCCGGTGCATGACGACAAGGTGCTGGGCCGCGTGCTGCTCACCCGCGCGGCTGATGTGGCCGCCACGCTGAAGGATCGCAGCCTGTCGGTCGATCAGCGCAACGCTGCGCCCGATACCATCGTGCAGAAACTGGCCACCATGCAGGACCGGGAAGCGCCGCGTTCGATGTTGGTGCTTGATGATCCCGAACATGGCCGCCTGCGCCGGCTGGTCACCCATGCTTTCAACGCCCGCGCCATCGAAGCGGTGAAGCCGCACGTGCTGGCCGTGGCCGATGAACTGCTCGACGCGGTGGCCGGCAAGGACAGGTTCGACATCATCGAGGAATTTTCCTCGCCGCTGCCCATCATCGTCATCGCCACCATGTTGGGCGTGGACGCGGCGGACGTGGGCGATTTCCAGCGCTGGTCAAAGGCGCTGGCAAATGTGTTCTCGCCCATTCGTTCTCCGGAGTTCCTCGCGGCGCTGAAGGCCAATGCCGATGAACTGTCCGCCTATTTTGAACGCGCCATCGCCGAACGCCGCGCCGCCCCGCGTGACGATTTGATCAGCGCGATGATCGCGGCTGATGATGGCGGCGACCGGCTGACGACCCAGGAAATCGTCACCATGTGCAACCTGCTGCTGCTGGCGGGCAATCTGACGACGACCGATCTGATCGGCAATTGCGTGCTCGCCCTGCTGCGCCATCCCGAACAATTGGCCAAGGTGCAGGCCAACCCGGCCCGCATCGCCGACGCCATCGAGGAAACGCTGCGGCTCGACCCGCCGGTGGTGCAATCGCTGCGGATCCCGCTCGCCCCGCGCGAGATCGGCGGCTGCCCGGTGCGGGCTGGCGAGGCGGTGACAACGTTCCTGATGGCCGCCGGGCAGGACCCGGCCCTGCACGCAGACCCGCTGACCTTCGATATCGACCGGGCCGACAAGACGCATTTCGCCTTCGGTGGCGGCGTGCACTTCTGCCTGGGCGCACCCCTCGCCCGCGCCGAAGCCGAAATCGCGCTGACCCGCCTGTTCGCGCGCTTCCCCGGCCTGGCGCTGACTGGCGACCGCATCGAGCGCAATATCTCGGCGGCGTTCAACGGTGTGCAGCAACTCTGGGTCCGCCCGTGAGGATGTTGCTGGCCGGCGCGTCCGGTCTCGTCGGCGGATTGGTGCTGGGCCTGTGCCCTGACGCCATCCCCATCACTCGCCGCCCCATCAGCCGGCCCGGTGTGGTCGCCGATTTCGACGATTTGCCGCCATTGCCCCAAGCGCATGTCGCCGTCTGCGCGTTGGGTACCACCCGGGCCAAAGCGGGCAGCGATGCCGCCTTCCGGGCGGTGGACCATGATGCCGTGCTGGCCTTCGCCCGCGCGGCCAAGGCGGCGGGGGTGACGCACTTCATCCTGGTCAGCAGCGTTGGCGCCAACCCCAAGGCCGGCCTGCTCTACCCGCGCACCAAGGGCGAAGTGGAGGCGGCGCTGGCCGCCATGGGCTTTGCCCGGTTGGACATCCTCCAGCCCGGCCTGCTCATCGGCTTTCGCGCGGAACGCCGACCGGTGGAACGCTTCCTGCAATGGGCCGCGCCCGTGATGGACCTCGCCCTGCCGCGCGACCTCGGCAGCCTGCCAGCTGGCATGGTGGCGGGTGCCATCGTTGCGCTGACGAAGTCCAACGAACCCGGCGTGTTCCGCCACACCAACCGCGCCATCGCCAGCTTGACCTTAACGTAAACGTCAAATACCCCCCTTGACCCATGAGCAATCCGGCTGAGGCTCCCCAAAATGACGAGTCGCCCGCGGCGCTGCTGCATGCCTTTGCCACCGCGCCCGCCCCGCCCGCCGCTGGTGATGCCAGCCATTTTTCGATCACCGAACTGGCGCTGGCCTTCAACATCACACCGCGCGCCATCCGCTTTTATGAAGACCAGGGCCTGATCGCGCCGGAGCGGCAGGGGCAGAATCGTATTTATTCGCGCCGCGATCGCGCCCGGCTGGCGTGGATTTTGCGGGCCAAAAATGTCGGGTTCAGCCTCGCCGAAATCCGCGAGATGATCGATCTGTATGACGTGGGCGATCGCCGGCTGACGCAGAAGCGCGTCACGCTGGAAAAATGCCGCGCGCGGGTTGCCCTGCTGGAAGAACAGCGCGCCGATATCGACGCCACCATCTCCGAGCTGCAACAATTTTGCGACATCGTCGAACAATCGATGAAAGCCTGATTCCATGCCCACCTATCGCGCCCCTGTAAAAGACACGCTGTTCGTGCTGGAGGCCGTGGCCGGCCTCTACAACCAGTCTCACGTGCCGGGCTTCGAGAGCGTCTCGCCCGATCTGGTCGAAGCCGTGCTGAATGAAGGCGGCAAGTTCTGCGGCGAAGTGCTGGCGCCGCTCAACCTGCCGGGTGACCGCCAAGGCTGCACCCGCCACCCCGATGGCAGCGTGACCGCGCCGGATGGCTTTGCGCAAGCCTACAAGCAATTCTGCGACGGCGGCTGGGGCGGGCTGATCGCCGATGAGCATCACGGCGGCCAGGGCCTGCCCTACACCATCGGCGCGGTGATGCAGGAGTTCATTGCCGCCTCCAACATGGCATTCGGCATGTATCCCGGCCTGTCGGAAGGCGCGCAGGCGGCGATCGAAGTGGTGGGCTCGCCCGAGCAGAAGGCCAAGTGGCTGCCCAACATGGTGCAAGGTCGCTGGACCGGCACCATGAACCTGACCGAGCCGCAGTGCGGCACCGATCTGGGCCTGATCCGCACCCGCGCCGAGCCGAACGCCGATGGCAGCTGGTCGACCACCGGCACCAAGATCTTCATTTCGGCTGGTGAGCATGACCTGTCGGACAACATCATCCACCTCGTGCTGGCCAAGACGCCGGGCGCGCCGGACAGCGTGAAGGGCATCAGCCTGTTCATCGTGCCCAAGTTCATCGTGAACGACGATGGTTCGCTGGGTGCGCGCAACGCCGTCACTTGCGGTTCCATCGAACACAAGATGGGCATCCACGCCAACGCCACCTGCGTGATGAACTATGATGGCGCCACCGGTTATATGCTGGGCGAGGAGATGAAGGGCCTCGCTGCCATGTTCATCATGATGAACGCGGCGCGGCTGGGCGTGGGCATCCAGGGCCTGGCGCAGGCCGATGCGGCGTATCAGAACGCGGTGGAATACGCCAAGGGCCGCCTGCAGGGCCGCAGCCTGACTGGTGCGAAAAACCCCGAAGGCAAGGCCGATCCGATCATCGTCCACCCCGATGTGCGCCGCATGTTGATGGACGCGCGCAGCTATACCGAAGGCATGCGCGCGCTGATGCTGTGGGGCGCGATCCGGGTTGATCTGTCGCGCAAGGCGCCCGATGCGGCCGAGCGCGAGATGGCGGACGATTTGATCAGCTTGCTCACCCCGGTGATCAAGGGCTATGGCACCGATCGCGGTTATGAAGTTGCCACCAATTGCCAGCAGGTGCTGGGCGGCCACGGCTATATCGCTGAATGGGGCATGGATCAGTTCGTGCGCGATGCCCGGATTGCGATGATTTACGAAGGCACCAATGGCATCCAGGCGCTCGATCTGGTCGGCCGCAAGCTGGGTTCCAAGGGCGGGCGCGGCACGCAGGCGTGGTTGGGCCTTGTGGCCGGTGATATCGCGGCGGCGAGCGACGAGCGGCTGGCCTTCATCGCGCAGCCGCTGGCCCGCGCGCTGGGCGATGTGCAGGCCGGCGTGATGTGGCTGCTGCAGAACGGCATGGCCAATCCGGATAATGCCGGGGCTGGCGCCACCGCCTTCATGCGCATGATGGGCCATGTCGCGCTGGGCCATATGTGGCTGAAGATGAGCGTGGCATCGCTGGCGGCGCTCGATGCCGGCACGGCTGATCCGGATTTCTTCAACGCCAAGCTGTTGACAGCCCGTTTCTTCGCGGCGCGGGTGCTGCCGGAAACCGCGAGCCTGAAATCCCAATTGGAAGCCGGTGCCGATACCGTGATGGCCATGCCGGCCGAGATGTTCTGAGACTTTCCTCCGGAGGAACGACCATGACCGAAGCCTATATCTACGACGCCGTCCGCACCCCGCGCGGCAAGGGCCGCAAGGACGGCAAGCTGCACGAGATCACGCCGATCCAGCTCGCCACCCAAGTGCTGCAGGCCGTGCGCGATCGCACCGGCATCAACACCGCCGATGTGGACGATGTGGTGCTGGGCTGCGTCTCGCCGGTGGGTGAACAGGGCAGCGACATCGCGCGCGTCGCCGTGCTCAACGCCGATTATGCCGAAACCACGGCCGGCGTGCAGATCAACCGGTTCTGCGCCTCTGGCCTGGAAGCCACCAACATGGCGGCGGCCAAGGTGATGTCGGGCGAAGCCATGTTCGCCATCGGTGGCGGCGTGGAAAGCATGAGCCGCGTGCAGATGGGCAGCGATGGCGCCGCCTGGGCGATGGACCCGGCCGTGGCCTACAAGACCTATTTCGCCCCGCAGGGCATTGGCGCCGATCTGATCGCCACCAAATATGGCTTCTCGCGCTCCGACGTGGATGCCTATGCGATGGAATCGCAGCGCCGCGCCGCCCAAGCCTGGAGCGAAGGCCGCTTCAAGAACAGCATCGTGCCGGTGCGCGACGTGATCGGCGAGATCGTGCTGGCCCATGATGAACATATGCGCCCGCAAACTGACATGCAGTCGCTGGGCAGCCTCGCGCCGGCCTTCCAGGCGATGGGCGAGCAGATGCCGGGCTTCGATGCCATCGCCCTGATGCGCTACCCGGAAATCGAGAAGATCGACCATGTCCACCACGGCGGCAACTCGTCCGGCATCGTTGACGGCGCCTCGGCCATTCTGGTTGGCAACAAGGCCATGGGTGAGAAATATGGCCTGAAGCCCCGCGCCCGCATCCGCGCCATGGCCTCGATCGGTTCTGAGCCCATGATCATGCTGACCGGCCCTGAGTTTGTTGCCAACAAGGTGCTGCAGCGCGCCGGCATGACCAAGGACGATATCGACCTGTTCGAGCTGAACGAGGCGTTTGCCAGCGTCGTGCTGCGTTACATGCAGGCGCTCAACATCCCGCATGACAAGATCAACGTGAACGGCGGCGCCATCGCCATGGGCCACCCGCTCGGCGCCACCGGCGCGATGATCCTGGGCATCGTGCTGGATGAACTGGAGCGCACCGGCAAGGGCACCGCGCTGGTCAACCTGTGCGTCGGCGCCGGCATGGGCACCGGGACCATCATCGAACGAATCTGAGCGCCAGCGTCGCCAATCCATTGCAGAACGACATCAAGGGGAAACCCCAATGACCACCGCCATCCACACCGAACTCGATGCCGACGGCATCCTCCTGCTCACCATCGACGTGCCCGGCCAGTCGATGAATGTCATCACGCCTGAAGTGCAGGCCGATCTGGCCGCCGCGATTGAGCGGCTGAAGACCGACGAAACCGTGAAGGGCGCCGTGCTCACCTCCGGCAAGGCCAGCGGCTTCATGGCCGGGGCCGACCTCAAGGGCATGGGCGCACTGTTCGGCGGGGGCGGTGTTCCCGAAGGCAAATCCAAGATGGCCGCGCTGTTCGATGGCGTGTTCGGCCTCAACAAGCTGCTGCGCGATCTGGAAACCTGCGGCAAGCCGGTGGCGGCGGCCGTCAATGGCCTCGCGCTGGGCGGCGGGCTGGAGTTCATCCTCGCCTGCCATTATCGCGTGATTGCTGACAATCCCAAGATCACGCTGGGCCTGCCGGAAATCATGGTCGGCCTGTTTCCGGGCGCCGGCGGCACCCAGCGCCTGCCGCGCCTCATGGGCATCCAGCCCGCCCTGATGTATCTGCTGCAAGGCAAGAACATGAACCCGCAGGAAGCCCTGGGCTTTGGTGTGGCGCAGGCCGTGGTGCCCTCCGATCAGATCATCGCCACTGCCAAGGCGTGGGTGAAGGCCAACCCCAATGGCGGCGTGCAGCCGTGGGACACCAAGAATTTCAAGATGCCCGGTGGTCCGGCCACCGCGCTCAACCCCAATTTCGCGCAGATCTTCGTCGGCGGAACCGCCATGACGCACGTGAATGCCGGCGACAATATGAACGCGCCCAAGGCGATCCTGAGCGCCGTCTATGAGGGCACCCAGGTGCCGATGGACACCGCCATCCGCATTGAGAGCAAGTATTTCGCCAAGGTCGTTGCCGATCCCCAAGCCGGCAACATGATCCGCAGCCTGTTTGTTTCGAAGCAGGCCGCCGAAAAGGGCGCGCGTCGTCCCAAGGGCGTTGCGCCCATGCCGACGAAGAAGATCGGCATGCTCGGCGCCGGCCTGATGGGCGCGGGCGTTGCCATGGTGACGGCGCAGGCCGGCATTGAGGTGGTGCTGCTCGATCGCGACATAGCCGCGGCCGAGAAGGGCAAGCAATACACGGCCGATCGTCTGGCCAAGAAGCGCATGGATCCGGCCAAGGCGCAGATCATCCTTGATCGCATCAAGCCGACTT
>Ga0164294_10004610_pt1 | contig 11998 bp, 10 predicted proteins | sample GEODES005metaG_FD_111479 | JGI IMG/M metagenome (GOLD analysis project Ga0164294, IMG submission 111479) | Oligotrophic lake water microbial communities from Sparkling Lake, Wisconsin, USA - GEODES005 metaG | ecosystem: Environmental > Aquatic > Freshwater > Lake | place: USA: Sparkling Lake... | reverse complement strand
GTAAAAACGCGAGATAGCCTAGTCTTTATTAAAAAATTAAAGGTAACTCAGTATTTCAAATATGAAAAAGCATTACTTTTTTTAGCGTATCAATAATCCTGAAGGAGGCGTATTTTTTCTCCAATAGTTCATAGCGGCGGCGGCACCACTTCCAGGAGTAACCTTAACTCCACAGTCCAGCATGGCCATTTCAGCACCTGCGATCGCCGCCATCAAATGAATTTCATTCATATCGCCCAAATGACCGATACGGAATAACTTACCAGCCACTTTCGATAATCCTGCTCCTAAAGAAAGGTTATAGCGTTTGTAAGCCTGAGAAATTACATCGGCGCCATTTATACCCTCTGGAACCAAAACCGCAGATACGGTATTGGAATACCATTTGGGTTCTTTAGCGCACAATTTCAAGCCCCAACCCTCCATAACTGCTGCACGTACGCCAGAAGCCAAGAAATGATGGCGGGCAATAATATTATCTAGACCTTCTTCCTCAATCATTTTAAGAGACTCAATCAATCCATACATCAAAGTAATGGGTGGGGTGTAAGGAAAATAGCCATTAGGGTTAGATGACCGCATATCTTTTAAGTCAAAATAGCAACGGGGTAATTTTGCTGAACTTTGCATCGCTAATGCTTTAGGGCTTGCGCATAAGACACCGATGCCAGGAGGCAACATCAATCCTTTTTGAGATCCCGATACCGCCATATCTACTTCCCAATCGTCAAAACGAAAATCCAAAGATCCAAGGGATGAAACGCAGTCAACAAAAAGTAATGCCGGATGTTTAGCGTCATTTAAGACTTTACGCACTCCAGCAACATCGGACGCAACACCAGTTGCAGTTTCGTTTTGGCAAACGAGTACTGCTTTGATTTTATGGGTAGTATCTTTTTTCAGAATTTCTGCATATTGCTCGAGAGGCACTCCAGTTCCCCATTCAACATCTGCAACTTCCACATCTAAACCAAAACGTTGACACATCTCAATCCACAAGTAGCTGAATTGCCCAAAAGAGGAGGCAAGTATTTTGTCTCCAGGACTTAAAGTATTTGCAATTGCAGCTTCCCAGCAACCAGTGCCCGATGATGGAAAAATGAATGGTGTGGCTTCTTTAGTACGAAATATTTTTTTTAAACCAGGAATAATTTCCTGAAGCAGCTTCGGAAATTTTGGCGATCGATGATCTTCCATCGGAACTGCCATAGAGCGCAATACACGATCAGGAACGTTTACTGGCCCAGGAACAAAAAGGAAATTACGACCCGCCATGAAATTCTCCTCAATAAATAGTAACTAATAAATAAAGTAATAATTAAAAATTAAGCGGCATAAACGGGAAACTTGCTCGTCAGCTCCGAAACTTTCTTTTTGACAATGGCAATATTTTGCTTATCAGCAGGGTTTTCCAAGACATCAGCAATTAAGTGTGCAGTCTTGCGAGCTTCATCCTCTCCAAAGCCACGCGTAGTCATTGCGGGAGTACCCAAACGAATGCCACTGGTAATGGCTGGTTTTTCAGGATCATTCGGAATACCATTTTTATTACAAGTGATATTCGCCTCGCCTAACACCTGCTCCGCCTCTTTGCCAGTAATGCCTTTGGAACGTAAATCCACCAACATGACATGACTTTCGGTACGACCACTGACGATTCTAAAACCCCGTTCGATCAAGGTTTTCGCAAGCACATCTGCATTCTTGAGGACTTGAGTTTGATATTTCTTGAAAGCTGGTTGTAAAGCCTCTCGGAAGGCAATGCCTTTAGCCGCAATGACATGCATTAAAGGTCCACCTTGAATACCAGGAAATACCGCCGAATTGATTTTTTTGGCCATCGCTTCATCATTCGTCAAAATGATGCCACCACGGGGTCCACGCAAACTTTTGTGAGTAGTGGACGTAACCACATCTGCAAATGGCACAGGATTGGGGTAAACGCCGCCTGCGATAGACCCTGAATAATGAGCCATATCGACCATAAAATAAGCACTAATTTCCTTAGCTACTTTGGCAAAACGTTCCCAGTCAATTCTTAAAGAATAAGCAGATGCACCAGCAATAATTAATTTTGGTTTTCTCTCTCTTGCCAAACGCTCCATCGCATCGTAATCAATTTCTTCTTTATCATTTAGACCATAACTAACTACGTTAAACCATTTTCCGCTCATATTCAGATGCATGCCATGCGTTAAATGACCACCTTCCGCGAGAGACATTCCCATAATGGTGTCACCCGGATTGAGAAGCGCCAGAAATACTGCTTGATTGGCCTGCGAACCAGAGTTGGGCTGAACATTAACAAAATTTGCGCCGTACAATTGCTTGAGCCGATCGATACAAAGTTGTTCTGCGATATCAACAAATTCGCAGCCACCGTAATAACGTTTTCCAGGGTAACCTTCAGCATATTTATTAGTTAATACAGAACCTTGCGCCTGCATTACTGCGGGACTAGCGTAATTTTCTGAAGCAATTAACTCGATATGATCTTCTTGGCGATGTTCCTCTTTCTTAATAGCGCCCCACATTTCTGGATCACTTTTTTCCATATAAAGATTCTCAGAAAATGCGCTTTTACTAAAACTATGAATTCCCATTATTTCTCCTTAAACTTTTTAAAATTATTTGAAATTTTGACAAGAGTGTGCTGCAAAAAATAAAGATAAATCACCAATCTGGAGGCAACGGATCAACCATCTTCTGCTATCTGAATGGCCCTTACGCAAACCAAAGAAGACTTTGACAGAAAACTATCTGCTATGACTATCCAGTAAGCTAAACCATTTACTTTCCTCAACAGTTCTAAGCTCTAATTAAAAATAACATTTGCTGCGACTTTGCAAAAAAAATGTGTAAGCCAAGTATTAATGTATTCAAAGTGATATAAAAGCTGACATCCGGAATTATGTTCAACGATGAATCAATAACCTACTAATAGTTTCTGGGGAAACTCCAATATAAGCTGCCATTTCTTTTTTAGTTAATGTCAAATTTAATTTAGGGAATTCGTTTATTAATAATTGATATCGTTCCTTACTCTTAAATGTAAGCAATTTCATAGATATTCTTTTCTCAATGCATTGATATTTCAAAAATAAGTAATCTAAAAAAATTTGCCTTAACTTAGGATGTTTATTTAAAAATTTATCCCAATCCATCATAGCAATACTTATTAAAACAGTTTCATTCTCTAATGAAATCAGATCAGCGCTACTTGGCATTTTTGATGACCATTCAAAAAAAAAGCAATCCAAGTTATTGGGTTCTGTAACATCAAAAATGTAATCTTTTTTCTTAGATTTTTGTAATGCTCTTTTTATGCCTCCATTAATAACGAAATGTATTTCCTTTGGTATACAGTTAGCTGCCTCTATAAGCTGATTTTTTTGATATTTGCTAACTCCATACAAATATTGCAACTCTTTAAGATGCCTATTATCAAAGCCTTCGAAAATTACATTTCTTTTAACAAAGAAAGATGGTTTTTATTAAGCGAATTATTCATCAACAAAATCTTTAGATTTTTCGGAGCAAAGTTAGCGTTATATTATCTCTAGGCTATAGCCAGCGCTTTCGACGGCGATAGGACTTCATGTCACGAAAGCTCTTGCGGCCTTCATTGGACACACCCAAGTAGAACTCTTTTACATCCGCATTCTCAGCCAATTCCTTTGCAGTGCCATCCATCATGACACGGCCGCTTTCAAGGATGTAGCCGTAATCTGCATACTTCAAGGCTACATTGGTATTTTGTTCGGCCAGCAAAATACTGACGCCTTCTTTTTGGTTTAGTTCACGGACTATTTCGAATATTTCTGCCACGATTTGGGGTGCTAATCCCATAGACGGTTCATCCAACAATAACATACTGGGCTTGGCCATCATGGCGCGGCCAATAGCGACCATTTGCTGTTCTCCACCCGATGTATATCCGGCTAAGCTAGTACGCCGCGTTTTCAGACGAGGAAAGTAGTCATAAATTCTCTCGAGTTCTTGACGCACCTGAGCGTTTTTAATCGAGCGTGCGTAGGCTCCAGTAATGAGGTTGTCTTCCACACTCAAATGACCGAAGCAGTGTCGACCTTCCATGACTTGGACCATACCCATGCTAACCATTTCGCCAGGGTTTAAGCCTGCGGTGCTTTTACCTCGAAACTCGATAGAGCCTTTTGTCACTTCGCCTCGCTCGGAGGCCAGAAGTGTTGACACCGATTTCAGCGTCGTACTTTTGCCAGCACCATTTGCCCCAAGCAAAGCAACTATTTTCCCTTGGGGCACTACAAACGAGACGCCACGCAATACCAAAATGACACTGTCATAGATGACTTCGATATTTTTGACTGACAAGATAGGCAACGCCATTGTCGAAGACTCGTTGGCGTTGCCTCTCTCTAAAGTGCTAGCTGAGTTCATGAGCACTTTTTCGGCGTGATCTTGTTTTCGGTCGCATACTTCAAGGCAGATTCTTCAATCAGCTTACGTATATAGGCCGGATCAGGCGCAGCTTCCCAATCGGACACTAGGACGAACTTTTTACCGTCCCATTGCATAACGCGGAAGCGCTCAGAACCATCATGCTTTGCGCAGGACATTTTGAAAGGTCCCAACATCCCCTGGATTCCGATTTCTTTGAGCTTCGCTTCAGAAATATCTAGAGCCTCGTAACCATCACGATACTCCTTACCATTCACTGTCTTGCCTGGCTTGTTTGCAATACGCTGAGCATTCTTTAAAGCCTCAACCCACATGGCCGCTGCCCCAACACCGCGGTTGTAATAGACTGAACCAATGCGCGTAGGATCCTGTAAATTTCCCTTACCCGCACCGTACACCACCTTCTGGATATCCTGAATCAGGGGAAATTTACCGGGCACGGCATTCGCAGTTACAAATGTACCCTTAGCTGCTGGGCCTGCAGGTACCATATCTTCCTCAGCACCACCGAAGGATACATAGATCATGCGATCACGCCGAAAGCCCACACGCGCTGCGTTAGTAATGGCAGTGGAGTTCATTCCTGAACCCGCACCCCAAAAGGTCACCCAGTCAGCTTTTTCGCGGCGGATCTGCAGCCACTGTGATTGTTGCTCCAGCCCTGGCGGAGGTACTGCAATCTCAATAAGACGCACGCCCCACTGTTTTGTGATTTCGCGCATCGCGGGTAATGGCTCACGCCCAAAGGCGCTATCAATATGCAGGTGTACTACGGTCTTACCCTTCATCTTATCAATGCCACCTTCTTTTTTTGCCATGTAGCCTAGTTGCACCGCAACTTGTCCCCAATAATGACCTGCTGCATTAAATACCCAAGGCCAGACAGTGCCATCGGCAGCATCGGTGCGACCGTAGCCATATTGAGCTAGCACTACATTATCTGGCTCCATGCGGTTAATCACCGCATAAGCACCTGGCGTACCTAAGGTATCAAACACGACCATCCTCTGATTGCCTTTAGTCAATAGACGCTGATAGCACTCTACGGTTCGCGCAGCGTTATATTCAGTCTCGCACTCTTCCCATGTCAATTTGACGCCGTTAACGCCACCAAACTTCATGTTGACATAGTTCAGGTAATCGATGATGCCCCCGTAATAGCCAGTACCCATAGCTGAGTAGGGACCTACTCGGCTACTAGGGATGCCGAAATACTGCTCCTGGGCTTGCGCCACAGCTACATTCGGGCTAATTACGGCGAGGATGAGTCCTAGGGCAGTCAAACCCCGTAAGGCGCTATTGCGAATCGAGTGGTGAGTCATTTGCAAGTCTCCTATTAAGCAGGTTTTAAAACATCAATACTTGAACGGCCACAGGCGTAGCCGCTCCTTCGTGATCTGCCAGAGACGGGCCAGACCAAGTGGTTCAAAGATCAGAAAAACAATAATTAAGACTCCGAAAATAACCGTCTCAAGAGCAGAGGCAATGGTTGCGTCCACTGCTTGGCCAAAGATGGCATGGAACATGATATTTAGAAATATGGGCAACAGTAGGATAAATGCCGAACCGAGGAAGGGCCCTAGGATGGTGCCCAGGCCACCAATGATGACCATAAAGAGGATTCGAAATGAAAATTCAATATTGAAGGTAGCGGGTTCAACAGTTTGAAGGTAAGCAAACAAGAAAAGGGCACCGCCTACTCCACAGTAAAAAGAACTGATTGCAAAGGCCATCAATTTGGTTCGCAGTAGGGAAAGACCCATGGTCTCAGCTGCTACGTCCATGTCGCGCACTGCCATCCAGCCTCGACCGATACTGCCTTGAGCCATATTCGCAGCCATCCAGGTCATTAGCCCCACGATCACCAGTACCACCAAGTATTTCTCCGCTGGGGTATTCATGGTCTGACCAAAAATAACAATCGCTTGCGCATTAATAATGCCTGAGGTGTCGTAGTTTTTGAACCAGCCGAATTTATCCAGACACCACACGATAAAGAACTGGGAGGCAAGCGTCGCCACTGCCAGATAGAGCCCTCGGATACGAAGGCTGGGTAAGCCAAATAGAATGCCGATACCTGCAGCAATTAATCCTGACAGAATTACCGCCCCTATAAAAGGGATTCCGGGTACACGCAAAATCAAGTTGTAGCAGGCAAACGCGCCGACAGCCATGAATCCCGCTGATCCAAGAGATAACTGTCCGGCGTAGCCCATCAGAATATTCTGGCCCAGCGAAACAAGCGCAAGGATTAACCAAGGAATCACGAGCGCGCTAAGCAAATAGTCACTAGCCCAAATTGGGGTCGCTATAAAGCCGATGGCCAATATCACCATCATGCCCAATTTATCTTGACGCAAGGGAAGCAATTGCCTATCTTTGGCGTAACTGTCTGCGTATTGACCGGCTTCTCTGTAAAACATAGTGTTTATTTCCTTTGAATTTGCTTGTTACACGCGCCGAATGATCTTTTCGCCGAACAGACCTTCAGGGCGCACCAGTAAAAAGAACACTGCCAGCACGTAAGGTAACCATCCCTCAATTCCTCCGCCAACGAAAGGTCCGACGTAGACCTCAGCCATTTTTTCCGCAACGCCAACAATTAGGCCTCCGACAATCACGCCAGGAACCGAGGTGAAACCACCGATGATGAGAACGGGCATTGCCTTTAAGGCCACGCCGACGAGGGCAAATTGAACGCCGCTGCGTGCACCCCACATCATGCCGGCGACTAGCGCAACCACGCCGGCAGTGGCCCAAACTACAACCAGAATCTGACGAAGCGGGATGCCGATAGAGAGCGCAGCAGCGTTATCATCAGCCACCGCCCGCAGGCCGCGCCCAACTTTAGTTTTGGAAAATATGAGGGAAAGAACGATAACCATGATGCCGGCAACCAATCCGGCGGCGAGATCAAGTTGGCTCACCAAAATGTCGGCATTGTTAGCAAGCCAATCTATAGGTTGATCAGCGATTCCCAAATCTAGGCCTCGCACATTGACACCCCAAGCCAACTGAGCGACACCTTCAAAAACAAACGCCAGGCCGATAGTTGCCATCAACAGCGTATCTTCGCTTTGCCCTACAAGTGGGCGCAGCACTAAGCGTTCGGTCACTATGCCCACGCATATCATCAGAACTATAGTTACTGGTAGCGCAAGCCAGAAGTTGAGTCCCAATTCCATAAATCCGACAAAAGAGAGCACGGCAAAAAATACCATCGCCCCCTGCGCAAAGTTAAAAACAGCCGATGCTTTGTAGATAAGAACAAAACCAAGTGCTACCAAGGAATACATCAGCCCTGACAGTAGTCCTCCAACGAGCACTTCAAAGAAAAAGTTCATGATTAAGCCCTTTAGTCCGCGACGCCTAAATAGGCCTTGATTACTTCGGGATCGTTACGCACCTCATCGGGTGGTCCGTCCCCTATTTTTTTGCCGTAGTCCAGCACCACAACTCGGTCTGATAAATCCATCACGACTCCCATGTCATGCTCAATCAACACAACGGTGGTGCCAAAGTGGTCGTTTACATCTAAGATGAAGCGGCACATGTCTTGCTTTTCCTCAATGTTCATCCCAGCCATTGGTTCGTCAAGCAACAAAATTTTAGGCTCTGCGGCTAAGGCACGCCCAAGCTCCACACGCTTTTGTAAACCATAAGGAAGACGCTTCACTGGCGTTTTACGAATATGCTCAATCTGAAGGAATTCAATAATGCGCTCTACTTTTTCACGATTTTCAGTTTCTTCTCTGCGCGCACGGGGAAGTTGAAAGGCGATTTCAAGGAAGTTAGCGTTTTCTCGCAAGCTGCAACCGGCCATGATGTTATCGAGTACCGTCATACCTTTGAAGAGTGCGATATTTTGGAAGGTACGCGAGATCCCAATTTCTGCCGCACGATTGGGTGTCATCTCAGTGAGTAGCTCCCCACGCATTTTGATGGTGCCTTCTTGCGGTCTGTAAACGCCATTGATCACGTTCAGCATGGAACTTTTACCTGCGCCATTGGGCCCAATGATGGCTCGGATCTCATGCTCAAGTACATTGAAAGAAATATTGGTAAGTGCTTTGACGCCCCCAAAACGCAGAGACACGTTGTCGAGCTCGAGGATCGGCGCACCAATAGGAAAGGCCCGCTGTGAGACGCCAGGAGTATGGTTGTGAGTCTGAACTAAAGCGTCCATGTCAAGCGGCTTTCTGCGAGGGTGATGTAGTGAAAATCTGAGCGTTACCTATCTTTATCTTTGCCGAAATACGGTCTGCACTGCCGTCTTCATGGCGCACGGGTGCATTGAAATAGCCAACCGTGCTGCCGTCGTATAAGGCCTCTATCAAACTTGCATAACGCTGCAGGATAGCCTCACGTCGCACCTTGCGCAAACGAGTCACTTCTCCATCGTCGACATCTAAGCGCTTGGGAAGGAGGATAAATCGCTGAATTTGTAAATGCATCGACTTCGGGTCATTGGCTAATTCGGCATTCGTCTCGGTAATCACTTCACCAATTAAACGGGACACTTCATCAAGTGCAACAAGATCGGTAAAACCCGTATAAGCAAGCCCTTGTTTGTCAGCCCAGTTGCCTGCTGCATCAGCATCGATATCAACTAACGCGCATACCGCATCGCGATTTTTACCCACAAGCACTGCTTCGTTAATGTAGATGGAAAATTTCAGCTTGTTTTCAATTGCCTTTGGTGCGAAATAACCGCCATTGCTCAGCGAACCAATGTCCTGCTTGCGTCCAAAAAGATGCAACTCACCTTGCTCATTTACCCAGCCTACATCGCCCGTGTTGAACCAGCCATCGGCATCGGTTCTCATGCGCGTACTTTCAGCATCTTGGTGATAGCCTGAAAACTGATTAGTTCCCCTAAGGAAAACTTCACCCTCGGGGCTCAGTCGCAGTTCCAGCCCCGGCGCGGGTTTTCCAAGTGAGTTAGATAGACCGGGATCTCTCTCTTGCAGCGTGGCAAACAATCCCATTTCAACTGAACCGTAAACTTGTTTTAAATTGATCCCCAAAGATCGGTAAAAAAGTAAGAGGTCTGGGCCGATAGACTCTCCTAAGCAGTAGGCTTTGCGTACCCGACCCATGCCCAGCACATCGCGTAAGGGTCCGTAAATAACCATGTCACCCAAGCTGTACTTCATACGATCTGTAAAGCTTACTGAATCCCCAGATGCAATTTTGGTTCCCACGCGTTTAGCAACCGCCATGCAGGCATCGTAAATGTTGCGCTTCATTCCACCGGTGTCATTGATGCGGATGGAAACTTGCGTAAGCAATGCCTCCAAAACGCGCGGCGGCGCCAGAAAGATAGTAGGGCCTATTTCGCGCATGTCATATAGCATGGTTTCCGAAGATTCTGGGCAGCACACGCAGGATCCAGAAACCATAGGAATGACATAGGCGAACACATGCTGCGCCAGCCACGCTGGTGGAAGATAGGCTAAGGAAGTGTCATTGCTGCCGATCCCTTCCGACTTGATCGCCGCTTGAACGCGCTCAATTAAGGCTTCATGCGTCTGCACTACGCCAAGCGCAGATCCTGTGGTTCCGGATGAAAAAAACAGTGCTGCTGGGTCTATACCACTGCCGCGTTGCAGTTCGCTGTCCAGTTGTGCGCTTACTTCGGCAAGATGGTGACGTCCCTTTGACAACAAAGCATCATAGGATATTAATTGACTCTGCTTGTAATGCCGCATACCTAGTTCGTCATCAAAGACGACTCTACGTAAGTTGGGGCACTGCGGCATTAAGCTCAATAACTTGTCAACTTGCTCTTGGTTCTCTACAAATACAAAAGAAATATTTACATTTTGGATGGGTTTTACTAGTTCCTGCGCATTTGTATCGGTGTAGAGAGGGACCACCACGCCACCGATCCATTGGATAGCCGCCATTGCAGAGAACAAGTGTGGCCTATTTTCCCCCAAAAGTCCGACATAGTCGCCCCGTTTCACGCCTTCAAGCAGTAAGACAGCTGCAACAACCCGGACTTCATCAGCGAGTTGTGCCCAACTGAGCTGATGCCAAATACCTAGCTTTTTTTCCCAAATAGCGGGAGAGTGTGGATTTTTTTGCTGGTTATGAAGAAGGAATTTTGGAATAGTGTTCATCAGAATTTATGCAAGGTCAAAAAAGGTGAAATTCTTAGAACCGTTCATACTGCCAGACAGTACATATAGACAAGCGTTCTTAATGTTCTGATTTTTGCTATCGTGAGTAATAAATAAAATAGTGATAAACCATTAGAATTAATAATATGTTATGTTATTAATATAAGTTAAACCTAATAAATCAATGTCTGCTTACACACTTAAACAAATTAAAACTTTTCAAAAGGTCGCAACATTGCAATCGATTTCGAAAGCGGCAAATGCGCTTTTTGTTACTCAGCCAGCAGTGACTCAGCAAATTAAGCAGCTAGAAGAGGCTTTTGGACAAGCCCTGATTGAGCCCTTTGGTAGGACGGTTCAGCTAACAGAATCAGGGAAGATATTTTTAAAATTAAGCGAAACACTCCTAACAAATCTGGCTGATTTGGAGGAGACGATGAATAATCTGGTCAACAAAGAAAAAGGTCACATCCGCCTGGGAATAGTTAGTACTACTAAATATTTTGCCCCAATGCTGATGATGGAATTTAAGAAAATTTACCCAGCTATCATTTTTGATCTTAAGGTTGCTAATCGAGAAGAAATGATTAATTTATTGAGAAATAATTTAGTTGATCTGGTCATAATGGGAAGACCACCTAATAAGGTTGAGTATGATGCCATCCCATTTATTACTAACCCTCTTGGAATCATTTGCGGAGAAAAATATAAATTAAAAAATAAGGCTAGGTATTGCTTGGAAGACTTAAAGAACGAGAAATTTATTGCTCGTGAACAAGGTTCTGGAACTCGCTTGCTGATGGAAAAAATATTTCTGGAAAAAGGGATTCAGCCAGAAATATTTATGAGCATTGCTAGCAATGAAACCATCAAACAATCCGTGATGGCAAATATGGGCTTAGCTTTTATCTCACTAAGAACTGTCAGTAGAGAGTTGGCTAATGGCATGCTTAAGCTCCTTTATGTAGAAGGCTTGCCACATATCGGTCATTGGTATGTTATGCATCGAGCCGAAAAAAAATTATCCCCTTCTACAGTCGCTTTTAAAAATTTTATGATAGAAAAGGCAGAGTCGTTAATAAACCAATACAACGATCGACTTTAAGCGACTTCCCAGTACATCAAATAACTGATTTTTTTCTTGAATTTTCACAAGAATCTACTGTCAGAGCGGAACAAAAAATCATGATAGTTCAACCGGATCGCTAGGGTAAAAATTATCTAGCTTGCCCAATTTTGTCGGTTTACCCGACAAAACTACTGATCACCCAGTTGCCCATAGCGCCTGGGAATCCCCCACGCTATACCCAAGGCCTCCCCCACGCTAGCCAAGCAGATCCATGATTGGGCCAATAGATTGCAATCCTCCAGCCTACTTTTATATGAACCGATATGAAATTTGGCCTGCCCAGCACGATTCGAACGTGCGACCT
>Ga0164294_10004607_pt1 | contig 12003 bp, 11 predicted proteins | sample GEODES005metaG_FD_111479 | JGI IMG/M metagenome (GOLD analysis project Ga0164294, IMG submission 111479) | Oligotrophic lake water microbial communities from Sparkling Lake, Wisconsin, USA - GEODES005 metaG | ecosystem: Environmental > Aquatic > Freshwater > Lake | place: USA: Sparkling Lake... | reverse complement strand
TGGAACGCCTGTCGACCGGCAAGCGCATCAATTCGGCCAAGGACGACGCCGCCGGCCTCGCCATCTCGGCATCGATGGGCGCGCAGATCCGTTCGATGAACCAGGCGATCCGCAACGCCAACGACGGCATGTCGATGGCGCAGACCGCCGACGGCGCACTGGGCGAAATCAGCAACATGCTGCAGCGCGTTCGCGAACTGGCGACGCAGTCGGCATCGGGCACCTATTCGACCGCCGACCGCACCAACATGAACGCGGAAGTCACGGCGCTGAAGACCCAGATGGGCAGCATCCTGTCGAACACCACGTTCAACGGCGTGAACCTGTTCACCGGCACCGCCGGCACGTCGGGTTCGGTCACGATCCAGGCCGGCGCATCGTCGTCCGACACCGTGACGATGTCGTTCGCGTCGATCACCACGACCACGCTGGGCGTGAACGCCACGACCGTCGACACCGCCGCCAACGCCACGTCGGCGCTGGGTGCCGTCGACAGCGCGCTGACCTCGCTGAACAGCTCGCGCGCCGCTTTCGGTGCCGCGCAGAACCAGCTGCAGTCGGTCGTGAACAACGTGACCACCAACGTCACCAACCTGAGCGACGCGCGCAGCCGCATCGAAGACGCCGACTTCTCGGCCGAATCGACCAACCTCGCGAAGGCGCAGATCCTGAGCCAGGCATCGACCGCAATGCTCGCCCAGGCGAACCAGAACGCGCAGACCGTTCTCAAGCTGCTCCAGTAATTCCGAGCGGCCGGAGTACGGCTCCGGCATCCTGCCCCCCTTCATACAGGGTGGCGGAGCCGAACAAGGAACCCCGGTGGTCGCCAGACCGCCGGGGTTTTCTGTCGGCGAGGCAGCGATTTAGCCCTGCTAAATCGCGATCAGCCGAGCCCCGGCCGGCGTTGGCTTGCCGACGACCGACGGCACGGCTTCACTGCGACGGGCTGCGAAAGGTCACGCTAAGACGCCCGCTTCCGCAACGCCGGCGCCCTCCCCCAAGCGCCCGCGAAAGTTGACGAAGATGCGCATAAATCGCCCCATCTTTCGCCTTTCGTCGACGATCGACCTCGGACGACGGGCCGCCATCGCGCGCACAGGAACATCGACCATGTCAAAGAGCATGGTCGACGCTGTCAGGCGAAATCCAACATTGCAAGCATGTCGGTGGCGGCCGGGGGGGCTGGGAAGCAGTCATGCAACGATACCCTGAAAGTGATCTTCCAAGCGGAAGAGGGCTTCGTGCGCCATGTAGCTAAAAGCGTCGGCCGCCCGACCCCAGCTGATCGCAGCTTCCGCGAAACGCATATTGCGAGAAACCTTGCACGGTGATCCGGCCACTGCGCCGATCGATTATGACTTTAGGTTTGTTGAGGCCGTTCAACCGATAGCTCGCGGTGATGACGTTGGGGTTCACACGAACATCGTACAGATCCCACCAACCGTTCGCGCCGCGTGAATTGATCGGCGGTACCAGCGACTTGGGCAACCGGATGCGACCTCCGTCCCCCCAAAGCTGGACCATCAGCGACGCATCGAAAACCTCCGGACGCGTCTCTGTGTACGTGCCGTATTCGTATCGATCCCGTCGCGGGTTCCAGGTCCAAGTTGAGCCGGTGGCAAGACCGTCCTTCTTGCCGTCCCCGAAACATACGAGCCCAAGCTGCACGGGTCGGCCGCCAACGACCGGTCCGTTGTCCGACCAATCGCTGCCCGGACGTGACGGGTAGTTCGGCTGGGGTCGGTATCCGCCATCAGGCCGCCATGGAGCATTGCGTTGACGACAGTCTGGAGCCGGCGAAGCTGTTATCGAACGGTACCGGCCATCCATCGTGGCGATGGTCACGCATTGGCGGCGATCCGCATTCCACCAATAGGTATAGGCGCGATCGTCGCCTTTCTCGCCGCGAATGAAGCGATACCCTCGCGCTTGGATGGCCTGCTCCGCCTGACCAGCCCGCGCGCCGACAAGATCGTCCAATCCAGTCGATTGCGCCGCCGCCGGGGACCCGACCGAGAAGACCAACAGGATCGACGTCGAAACGCCCATGCGTATTGTAGACATTGCCTATCTCCCACTTGCTCTACGCGAACATCGTCTTCTGTCAGAACTGTTTACCCGGCGCCTGCTCGAACGTCGGTGACATGTTAATGCACAAACAGCAGGCCCAGGATCAAAGCGGCAATCGTGCCCTCCGCCATTCCGCGCAATGAATTGAAAAACGCCCGGTACGGATGCTGTCGAAGATGACGGGCAAACCATCGAGTCTGGGTAATAAGGTAGAACAACAGCGCCCCGATCGAGAGGGCGGTGCCGACAACGGATGCTGCCGGCATATGGCTTTGTCCTATCGAGACACCCATTCCGAGGATCAGCGCAAACGGCGCGGTAGCATAGCATTGCGCATAAAATGGCGATTTGAGGCGCCCGCGCGTCAGTTTGACCCCTTTGGCTCGAAGCGACCTCGTCGCCATCATCAGCGGAAACATCGAGAAGAACACCAACCGCAGCGCAAGCAACGTCGTGTCGTCGGTAATGAAGGCTGCCAATCCACGTTGGTCTTTAATCAAAGGATTGACGCCGCCCGTGAAAGCTTCGTCGAGCGCCTGCGTCACCAGCAGCGAGAGCAGCAGGAACAACGGCGGATTCAACGTGTCGGTAAATTGCTCGTCCTCCGTGTCGCGGAGCTCGGAATTGGCGTATTCCATCATCTGAAGCGGGCTGACGATCGCTCGCCACAGCGTGATCGGATAGAAGATCAGCCAGCTCATCACTTCATAAAGCAAGTCGCCGAACGAATTGAGCCACTTCATAAAGTCCATGAGGGGCAGTCTGCGACATTCCGATATTGGCCGCAATGTCCGCTGGTGATGACGTGGACGGCTCTCCACCCCTTCCGCAGGATGATCTGCGGATGAGCCGGAAGGAGAGCCACGATGGGGACTGTTACGACGATCGGTTTGGATATCGCCAAGAGCGTGTTCCAGGTTCACGGTGTTGATGCGGCAGGAGGCGTCGTGCTTCGCCAGCGGCTGACGCGAAGCCGGATGCTAAAGTTCTTCGCGCAGTTGCCGTCGTGTCTGATCGGTATCGAGGCGTGCGCGTCGTCGCATTATTGGGCGCGCGAACTCGTCGCGCTGGGGCACGATGTGAAGCTGATGCCGGCGCAATATGTGAAGCCGTACGTCAAGCGCAGCAAGAACGACGCGGCGGATGCCGAGGCGATCTGTGAAGCGGTGACGCGTCCGACGATGCGGTTCGTCGGGATCAAGTCGCCCGAGCAGCAAAGCGCGATGATGCTCCACCGGGTGCGGCTGATACTGAGCCGCCAGCGAACGCAGCTGTCGAACGCGCTACGGGCGCACCTAGCCGAGTTCGGGATCGTGGCGCCGATCGGCAGGAACGGGATCGACCAGTTGCTTCTCGTCATCGCGGACACGAGCGATGATCGCGTTCCAGCCGATGCGCGGATGTGCCTTGAGATGCTGGTTGCTCAGCTATGCATCGTCAAAGAGCAAATCCTCGAGAACGATCGCCGGATCATGGCGAGCGCGCGCGAGACCGAACTCGGCCGGCGACTGATGGAGATACCAGGCGTGGGCCCGCTCGTCGCCAGTGCGATCGTCGCAACCGTGCCTGATCCTAAGGTCTTCCGATCGGGGCGTGACCTGTCCGCATGGATCGGTCTGGTCCCGCGTCAAAACTCCAGCGGCGGCAAGGAGCGGCTCGGCAGCATCTCCAAGGCTGGGCACGGCTATCTGCGCCAGATGCTGATCGTCGGCGCGATGGCGGTCGTGCGCTATGCCGAGCGCAACGGAACGAAGCGTCCCTGGCTGGTGCAACTGCTCGCGCGTCGAAAGGCCAAGGTCGCAGCCGTCGCGCTCGCCAACAAGACCGCGCGCACGATCTGGGCGATGATGGCCAGCGGTGAACGCTACCGCGAACCGCTGGTCGCTTAAGCAACACGGCGCGGGCAACCGCGCTGCACGACGTTGGAAAGGGCGGACATGAGCTGATGCACAAAGCCGGTTGAAACCGCCGGATCGGTAGAGCCCACTTCGACCCAAGCACATCAAGTGCGAGCTAGTGATCGGGACCCGAAACGCGCGAATGGCATCAAGACCAGCGGCACTGCATGCCGCATCAACAGGTCGGACACATGGCCGCACCAACCAGCTACGCGATGCTCAATACGCTACTTGCCAACGGAGGGCCGTCCACACATGGGTCGGTAGATGTCGATCCCGTGATCAACGAGCCAAGATAAGCGAAGCGACGATCATCGCACCGCCGAAATGATGCCGCCGCTCGCTTCGGTGGAGACACATAAGGCTAAAGGGTCGCCGCCCCGGCGCCTAGGGCGACCCCCGCACCCCGAACCAGGCGCGGCCGAGACCGGTCGGCGCATCGCGCGCACAAACATCGACCAGATGGCGGCGGCCATGACTGGTTCCTGGACATGTCGCTTTGCGGGGAAAAGATCAACGCGGGCGCATCGCATCGGGAAAAACCGATACTTATTGACCCGCCATATCACATCGGATAATACCGATGGATGGATGATTCCGAAGCGCTGACGGCACTGGCCGCCCTGTCGCATCCCACACGGCTCGATGCGTTTCGGGTGCTCGTTCGGCACGAACCGGGCGGCTTGTCGACCGGAGCATTGGTGGAAGAAAGCGGACTAACCCAAAGCACCTTTTCCACGCACTTGGCCGTGCTCGCCAAAGCCGGTCTCGTGGTCGCCGAAAAACGGGGCCGGCAGCAGATCCAGCGCGCCGGCATCGACACGCTGCGGTCGTTGATGGTCTTCCTCGCCAAGGATTGTTGCCAGGGCCGCGCCGAGCTGTGCGAACCGCTGCTTGCCGACCTTGCGTGCTGCTGAAGGATCGAGCCGTGACCGACGTCGTCATCTATCACAACCCCGCGTGTGGCACGTCCCGCAACACGCTGGCGATGGTCCGTAACGCCGGCATCGAGCCGCATGTCATCGAGTATCTGAAAACGCCGCCGTCGCGGGCGTTGCTGACTCAGCTGATCGAGCGAGCCGGCATGTCGCCACGCGATTTGCTGCGTGAGAAAGGCACGCCCTATGCCGATCTCGGTCTTGGTGACACGTCCCTGTCCGACGATGCCCTGATCGATGCGATGATGGAGCATCCCGTCCTCATCAATCGCCCGCTTGTCGTGACGCCGCTTGGTGTCCGCCTGTGCCGCCCATCGGAAGCGGTGCTGGACATCCTCCCCGAACAGCAGCGTGGCGCATTTGCCAAGGAGGACGGCGAGCAAGTCGTCGATGCGGCGGGCCATCGCATGCCTTCGGCGTGAGGGGTCGCGCGCTGCTCGCCGAGGCGTTGGGCAGCCTCCTGTTGTTTGCGACCGTCATCGGTTCGGGCGTCATGGCGGAGCGGCTGGCAGGTGGGAACGTGGCCGTCGCATTGCTCGGCAACACGTTGGCGACCGGCGCCATCCTGTTCGTGCTGATCACGATGTTCGGGCCGATCTCTGGGGCACACTTCAACCCGGCCGTCACTCTGGTGATGAGGCTGCGGGGTCACGTGACGACGCGCATGGCGGTCGCCTATGTTTCCGCGCAGCTTGCGGGCGGCATGCTCGGCGTCTGGCTGGCACATGCGATGTTCGAGCTACCCATCATCGAACTGTCGACCAAGGTGCGTGGCGGGACGGGTCAGCTTACCGGCGAGGCGGTGGCGACCTTTGGGTTGATCCTGACCATCATCGGCACGACACAGATTAGACCGGCAGCGGTAGCTCCTAGCGTCGCGCTCTACATCACGGCGGCCTATTGGTTCACGTCGTCGACCAGCTTTGCCAATCCGGCGATAACCGTCGCCCGGTCGTTCAGCGACACATTCGCCGGTATCGGCCCCAGTTACGGGCCGGGGTTCGTCGCCGCCCAACTCGTCGGTGCGGTCATCGCGCATGTCGTTGCCGACACCTTCTTCGCAGGCACGCCCCAGGAAAGCGCATGAACCGTCATCGCCGGCTCACGGGGTTAGGGCCACTTTGCAGCGCCGACAAATTCTGTCACACCGCAATTGTGAACGTTCACAATCGAGGAGAGGCGCGATGAATCGCAGGGATTTCGTCGGTGCGGGATTGGTGACCGGCGCGAGTCTGTCCGCCACGCTCGGCACCACTGCCCATGCCGTCGCCGGCAAGCCGGCCGATTATGGTTTTCCCAAGGATTTCGTCTGGGGCTGCGCGACCGCATCCTATCAGATCGAGGGCGCGGTCAAGGAAGATGGTCGCGGGGCGTCGATCTGGGACACCTTTTCCCACGCGCCGGGCAAGGTCGCGAACGGCGACACCGGCGACGTGGCCTGCGACAGCTACCATCGCTATCGCGAGGACATCGCGCTGCTCAAGAACCTGGGCGTGCGCGCCTATCGGCTGTCGATCGCCTGGTCGCGGATCTTTCCGGACGGCCGCGGCCAGCCCAACCAGAAGGGCCTGGATTACTACAATCGCGTGATCGACGCGCTGCTCGCGGCCGGTATCCAGCCCTATGTCACGCTGTTCCACTGGGATTTGCCCCAGGCGCTGCCGGGCGGCTGGCAGAACCGCGACACCGCCTTTGCCGATTATGCCGGGTACATGGCGGGCAAGCTGTCCGACCGAGTCCGCCATTTCATCACCGTCAACGAACTGCGGTGCTTCACCGACCTCGGCCATCAGGTCGGCGTCCACGCGCCCGGCCTGAAGCTGGCGCCCGGCGCGGTCAATCAGGTACGCCACCACGGTGTGCTCGCGCACGGCTTGGGTGCGCAGGCGGTGCGCGCCCACGCCCGCGCCGGCACGCAGGTCGGGATCGCCGACAATACCAGCTTCTTCGTGCCGGTGATCGAGACGCCCGAGCATATCGCCGCGGCGAAGAAGGCGGTACGCGAGGACAACGCGATGTTCCTGACCGCGGTCATGGAGGGTCGCTACCTCGACAGCTATCTGGCGGCGGCGGGCAAGGACGCGCCCAAGGTGCAGGCCGGCGACATGGCGGCGATCGGCACGCCGCTCGATTTCGTCGCGCTCAACATCTACGCGCCGACCTATGTGAAGGCCGATCCGTCGGTCGCGCGCGGCTGGACGCCGTTGCCGCACCTGCCGCAATCGCCGCGGATGGCGTCGCCGTGGCTCTATGTCGGGCCCGAAGTCGCCTATTGGGGCGTGCGCGCGGTGAGTGAATTGTGGAGCCCGAAGGCGATCTTCATTTCGGAGAACGGCTGTTCGGCGGACGACGTGCTGGACGCGCAGGGCCGCGACGACGATGCCGACCGCATCATGTATTTGCGCAACTACCTCGGCCAGTTCCGCCGGGCAGCGATGGAGCAATACCCGCTCAAGGGCTATTTCCTGTGGAGCCTCATGGACAATTTCGAATGGGCTGACGGCTATACCAAGCGCTTCGGCATCCACTATGTCGATTTCGCCACGCAGCGGCGCACGCCTAAGCTGAGCGCGCAATGGTACAAGGAACTGATCCGCCGCAACGCGTTGGTGTGAGGCCTAGACCGCGCGCGCCATCGCTTTCTTCAGGCGGGCGTGCGCGGCGGCCTTGATCTGGCAAATGCGCGCGGCACCGACACCGAGGACCTGACCGATCTCTTCGAGGTTGAGTTCCTCGACGTAATAGAGCTGGATCACCTGTGCCTCGCGTTCCGGCAGGGCGGCAATCGCGGCGATCAGGGTGTCGCGCAGGTCGCTTTCGGCCAGTTGTTCGAAGGCGTCGGGCTCGTCGGACATGAACCAGGGGCCGTCGTCGGTATAGACCTCGTCGATCGAATCGAAGCGCACGGCCTCCGCGCTCGCGTAATCGGCGCGCAGTTTCTCGATGGTCACGCCCAAATGCGCGGCGACGGCCGCATCGGTGGGGGGCACGCGGCCGACGGTGAGCATCGCGACGGTCTCCTGATATTGCTTGCGGCGGCGCATCGCCCCGCGGGTTAGGGTCGCCTGGCGGCGCAATTGATCGATCATGCTCCCGCGCAGCCGCGTCGCCAGATATTGTTCGAACGTGACCTGGCCGCGATCCTCGAAGCCATGGATGGCCTCGACCAGGGCGACGAGGCCGATCTGGACGAGATCCTCGACCTCGCAGACGCCCGACACGCTGCCATGGACGTGCCAGGCGATGCGGCGGACGAGCGGGGTATGCTTGCGGACCAGCGCCTCGACGTCGCGCGCGGGCGCGCGGCCATAGACGAGCGGGCCGGCGGCGAGCGGGATCGTGCGCGGGCCGGCGTCGGTCGGCTGGGCGTTGTCGAACGCGCCCTTCATCGGTTCCGCGCTCATGCCGCGAGCGCCTGTGGCGCGCCGATCACGGCGACGACTTCGACCGCCTTTTCCTCGGGCACTTCGAAGAACGACATGACCGGCGTGTCGGGCAGGCACGTCTTGACCAGCTTGCGGATCGCCTGGCGGATCGTCGGCTGGACGACCAGCGCGAACGGCTTGGCCTCGGCGACGAGCGGGGCGGCGGCCTGCTGCAGCGCGTCGACGATGCGACGGCCGAGATCGGGCTCGATCGTGTGGCGGCGCGACGGGTCGGAGCGTACGGCCTGGCCGAGCAATCCTTCCAACTGACCCTCCAGCGTCATCACGCGCAGCGGTTCGTGCACGCCGCACAGCTTCTGGATGATGAGGCCGCCGAGTTCGGGCCGGATCGCCTCGATGATTTCCTCGGCATCGGCGCTCTTCTGCGCGGCGACCGCGATGGCGGCGGCGATGCGGCGGAATTCCTTGAGCGGAATGCCCTCGGCCAGCAGGCCCTTCAGCACTTGCGTCAGCGTGGTCAGCGGCAACGGGTTCGGCGACAGCGCGGCGACCAGTTGCGGGCTGCGTTCCTTCAGGCCGTCGAGCAGCGCTTGGACTTCGTCGGCGCCGAGCAGGTCGGCCGCATTCGCGCTCAATTGGTGGTTGAGGTGTGTCGCCATGACGGTGCCTGAATCGACCACCAGATAGCCCTGCCCCGTCGCGGCGTCGGCGTCGCCCGGCGAAATCCAGGTCGCGTCGAGCCCGAACGTCGGGTCCTTGGTCTTCTTGCCGTGGAGTTCGCCGAAGCCCTGGCCGGTATCGAGCGCGAGCATGTCGTCGGCCGACGCCTGATCCTCGCCCACGACGACGCCGCCGACCAGGATGCGATAGGTATAGGGCGCGAGGTTGATGTCGTCGCGCACCCGCACCTGCGGCACGACGAAGCCGAGTTCCTTCGACAGCTGGCGGCGCACCCCGGTGATGCGGCCCATCAGCGGCGCTCCGCGGCGCTCGTCGACCAGCGGCACTAGGCCGTAACCGATGTCGAGATTGATCTGCATGCCGTCGGACACTTCCTCCCAGCCGATCTTCGACTGGTCGGGCGCGGGCGCGGCGGGTGCCGGCGGCGGCGGACGATTGGCGATCTGACGCAGTTTCCAGGCAGCGAAGCCGGCGATCGCGGCCGCCGACAGCAACACGAAATGGGGCATGCCGGGCAACGCGCCGAGGATGCCAAGGATGACCGCGACCGGGGTCCAGGTGCGCGCGGCGCCGAACTGCGACCCGATCTGGCCGGCCAGGTCGTGGCTGGACGTGACGCGGGTGACGATCGCGGCGGCGGCGATCGACAGCATCAGCGACGGCAGCTGCGCGACCAGCGCGTCGCCGATCGCGAGCAGCACGTAATTGTGCGCGGCATCGCTCAGCGACAGGCCGTGGCTGACGGGACCCAGGATCAGGCCACCGACGATATTGGCGAACAGGATCAGCAAGGCGGCGACCGCATCGCCCTTCACGAACTTCGACGAACCGTCCATCGAGCCGTAGAAATCGGCCTCGGTCGACACTTCGACGCGGCGGTTCTTGGCTTCTTCGGGCGTGATCAGCCCGGCGTTGAGATCGGCATCGATCGCCATCTGCTTGCCGGGCAGCGCGTCGAGGGTGAAGCGCGCCGACACTTCGGACACGCGCCCAGCGCCCTTGGTCACGACGATCAGGTTGATGATCACCAGGATCGCGAACACGAAGATGCCGACGACGTAGTCGCCGCCGATCAGGAAGGTGCCGAATGCCTCGATGACATGGCCGGCCGCACTTTCGCCCTCATGCCCGTGGACCAGCACGACGCGCGTCGAGGCGACGTTGAGGCCGAGGCGGAACAGGGTCGCGAACAGCAGGACCGTCGGGAAGGCCGAGAAATCGAGCGGCTTCTGCGCGTTCAACGCGACCATCAGCACCGCCAGGCTGATCGCGATGTTGGCGACGAAGAACACGTCGAGCATGACCGCCGGGATCGGCACGACCATGACGCAGACCAGCAGCAGGATCGCCAGCGGGAGCGCGGCGTTGCGGGCACTGCCGCCGAGGAGCTTGTTCAAGGCGGTCACGTGGCTTTAGCCCCCAGGCTTGCGAGCATCATATACGCCAGGCGCGCGGTGTCGGGCGTCGGGCGGAGAAGGTTGACGGAATTGGCATTGGCCGGCGGCATCGCGCCGTTGGCCGTGGCGCCGGTCGCGCGAGTCAGCGCCGCCTTGGCCCAGGCCGCGGCGCTGTCGTTGCTGTCGGCGGATCCGGTGATGACGGTCGCGTCGCCGATGTTGGTGACGCCGGCGAGCATCGCGAAATTGGCCTTGGCGGTTTCGAAGTCGCCGCCCTTGCGCAGGCCGCCGGGGATCGCACCCGTGCTGCCGTCGAGCGCATCGGAAGCGAGGCCGACCGCGCCGACCTTTGCCGCGCCCTTGTCGAGCTTGGCGGCAAAGCGCTGATAGATGCCGCCCAGGCTGCGGGCATTGCCGCTGGCATCGTAGAAGATCGAGCGATTGGCGCGCGCGGCGGCGGGGAACATCGCCGCGCCGGACACGCCGGGATTGGCCTGCATCGTCTTCAGGAACGAGCGCGCGCCGCCCAGCCCCAGGAAATGCGCCATATAGAGGTCGGTGCCGGTCGCGCCGCGGCCCAGCGATCCTTCCAGCGAGGCCTTGTTGTCCGACGCGAATTCGGCGGCCATCGCGGCCGAGACGTCGGGGTTGTTGCGCAGGCCCAGGATCGCGCTCTTCATCGCGGGATCGCTGACGACCCAGCGATTGCCCGAACGCGTGATCGCGTTCGACGCCCAGCCCAGGCCGTTTTCCGTGCCGTGCTGCTTGACCACGCCGAGCCAGGACTGATCGATGAATTGATAGAGCCCCGTCGCCGACGAGGTGCCGGCGCGGGCCGTCGGGTTCAGGCCGCTTTCCAGCTGCGCCTGGCCGAGCAGATAGTCGAAATCGATCCCGGTCGCCTGGCTCGCTTTCGCGATCGCCGAGCGAACGTTGCCGATATTCCCCGAGATTGCTTCGACGCCCATCGGCCCCTTGCTGGTTGCCCCACTTCGGAAGCTTGTTCAGCAAGAGGTGTGCCAGTTTCGGCTGTTTGATCGGCTCTCGCCGATAAAGCGGTTCCGGCCCGCTCCCCCTCCCGACCGCCCAGCCGGTGTATTCTATGGGCGGTCGGGAGGGGGAGCGGGCCGGAACCGCATACGCGCGTGAGCGCGTCGGAAAGGCTTAGGCGTACGCCGCCACGCCTCCGTTGGCGCGATAGCTGCCGGCATCACCGGCAAGACTTTGCAGGCGGCGGCGGACGTTTGCCGCCAGCAGGTTGACGTAGATGCGCGCGGTTTCGTTCAGGCGCTGCGCTTCGTCGGCGAGCTCGCGCACGCCGGGTTCCAGGGCACCGCCGCCGATCGCCGCCAGCGCGTCGATCGCCACCAGCTTGGTCTGAGTCGCGCGGTCGAGGGCCGCGACGTCGTTCGCCTTCATCGCCGCGATTTCGGCGTGCAGCGCATCGATCACCGCGATCAGGCCGTCACGCCGCGTCATCGGACATCCAATCGTAGCGCAAGGCGAGCATCCGGTCCGCGATCGTGGCGGGCAGGATCGGGAACGTGCCGTTCGCGATCGCCTGCTTGATCCGCATGACGCGGTCGGTATCGACCGGCGGCTGCACGGCCAATTGCGTGGCCAGTTGCGTCGC